>Ga0163216_100184_pt1 | contig 151629 bp, 138 predicted proteins | sample SynspAceP_FD_167610 | JGI IMG/M metagenome (GOLD analysis project Ga0163216, IMG submission 167610) | Saline lake microbial communities from Ace Lake in Antarctica - Synechococcus sp. Ace-P (Illumina Assembly) | ecosystem: Environmental > Aquatic > Non-marine Saline and Alkaline > Saline ... | reverse complement strand
GGCAGGTCACCGGCCATCGAAAGTTCACCATGGCGACAAAGATCGACGCCTATTTTTGTGATCCTCAGTCACCTTGGCAAAGAGGGAGTAATGAAAACACCAATCGACTTCTTCGCCAATACTTCCCTCAGACCTGCAAAGCAGCGTGATACGAAGGCCACGTCCTTTGCGTTGTCGCCAAGACGTAGCGCTTTGGCCCGATCAGCGACTTGCCGGCCCAGACCTACGGCCTCAGTTGCCAGATCATCCATGTTCGGCTTGTTGCAAAGTACGTTCATTGACGGGATACCCCTTGGTTGATTGTCATTTACTGAAACGACCGGGATGGTCGCCTCTTCAAGACAGCCGGCTTTGAATGGCCGACTTGAATGGCCGACTTGAGGGGGTTCACGCGACTTGCGAAATCTTTTGTGATGCTTCGCATAGGATGTCGCTGACAGGTTCATTTTCAGCGATCAGCCGCAAAAGTGCATCCAGCTTCTCGGAGAGAAGACAGCATTCGCCTACGAACGCGGAGGCGGGATTGATCTGAGCAAAGAGGCCGCTCTCAATCCGATCCGGATCGCTAACACGCTCCAGCGTCAGCAGCCGATGGAAGTCTACAAGCTGGCTGCTTTGCGCCCTTGTCAGCCGTCGTGTGTGACACATGGCCTCACAAAGCAGGAACACGCGGGCACTGGCGGCCGAGCCGCCGAGTTTGTGTGCAGTTTCAGCCAAAGCTCGCCCGTGATCGTGAAGGAACCCACGAACTGGTCTCAGGTTAGCGCAAGACTGCTTGGTGATTTTCTGATGGTAAGTCATGGGTTTCATCCCGTAGTAACGCTGCGCCAAGGTGGCAGCTTCAAGACGCCCAATTTCTCCTTTCCAAAGGCGATCTGGCCAGGCCCGCTGTAGCAGCAGCTGGGTCTATCGGTCTGGCTCATGTTGATGTTTGTATTGTTTCGGCCTCACCGGAGTTTGCGGATCTGCGCGGCCTCAAAGAAAGGCACGTGCAAGATCTGGAAATCAGGTGGCGCTGGGTCTTACCTTAAAATGCAAAGTTGGTCGCCATTCCCAGCTAATCTTGGACGCCCCTTAATACTGGATCGCCTTGCGCCATGCATGAGCGAGCCGTGCACTGTCCGGCCCTGCCCGATGTGGTGCCGGACTCCGCTCAAGTGCCTCATACAGCATGTCGAGCGCAAAGCCCGAAAAGCTGGCAAAGGACACGCGGTGATAATCCTCGATGGTGGGTATCGCGGGCTGCGCACCGGCTTTCATCATTCGGGACAGCCAGCGTGTTTCAAATTCCGGAGCATCAGACACCAGAACTCTGTCTCCCAAATTCTGAAGTAGCTCACCTACAACATTGTCGGCAGTCGGTGCATCCTCAAGCTCCTCAAACGCGATGCCATGGACCGCCGCACTCTGAGGTGCCCAATCGGAAAGATCCCAATCATGTGCAGGTCGGATCAACGTGCTCCACGTCAGCACTTCGCCGGCTTCCAGCCAAGAAAGTCCAATTTCAATCGGCCAGCTTTCCTCTGAAAGGCTGGACGCCTCAAAGTCCAGCGTAGCGAATTTCTCAATGTCAGGTTTTATCCTCATAGTGTGACCTACCTTTCGAAAATGCCTTCATGTCCGCGTGAAGCTTCCGTTTAGCTTCGATGCAATCCACGCAATCGGTGTCTTACATTGCCCATTTTTTCGGGTCGGCGCGGTCTCACTGTGAGGACTGCGCACGAACTGAAAACACGGTGAGGTAGGAGATTACAATTTGACTGAATTTGATGCTGCGGCTTCGAAAACCCGCGACCTACTATCCCGCTTTTCGCCAATTTGGATCGGTAGACACTGCGAAATCGTTAGCAGATCAAAAATTAGCGCCGCCACGCGTGGTCATTCCGTTGATTTCGGCCGAAATATTCCATTCGGCCAAAATCTTTTTAATTCAGTGCGTTGCAACCCCACGGCAAAACTTACCCCGCTTCATGGCAAACCAAATGGGGGGTTTTGGCATAACTACGCCCGTCCCGACACGACAACACATTGAGCCTCATATCACCCGCACTTGCTGTGACCGCAGCTGCCGCAGGTCATACAGCCTTCGACCATGCGTAGGTCGTATTGGCCGCAGCTGCTGCAGGCTTTGCCACGCGGAGCGTCAAGGCCGACGACCTTAGCCTGTGGGTCAGACTTGAGCCCCTGCCCTTCACCGGCGATAAAACCGGTTGCGATCAGGTGTTGTTCGATCACGCCACCGATAGCGGCCAGCATCGACGGGATATACTTGCCGCGCAGCCAGGCCCCGCCGCGCGGATCAAAGACGGCCTTCAGCTCCTCGACGACAAAGGAAACATCCCCGCCACGGCGGAACACGGCCGAGATCATGCGTGTCAGCGCGACGGTCCAGGCAAAATGCTCCATGTTTTTGGAGTTGATGAACACTTCGAACGGACGACGGTGGCCCCCGATCACCACATCATTTATGGTGATATACAGCGCGTGCTCGCTGTCGGGCCATTTGATCTTGTAAGTGGACCCTTCCAGCTCTTCGGGGCGGTCCAGCGGGTCGGACATATAGACGACTTCACCGCCCTCTTCCGACGTGGCCTGCGCTGCAATTTCGCCGGGCGCTGTGTCGGCGCTTTCAGAGACGGACAGAACCGATCCGGTGACATCGTTGGGGCGGTAGGTCGTGCAGCCTTTGCAGCCTTGATCCCACGCCGCCATATAGACATCCTTGAACGCGTCAAAGCTGATGTCTTCGGGGCAGTTGATGGTTTTCGAGATACTGCTGTCGACCCACTTCTGCGCCGCGGCCTGCATTTTGACGTGGTCCAAGGGTGCCAATGTCTGGGCGTTGACGAAATAGTCGGGCAACGGCGTGTCACCCTTCAGATCGCGCCACATTTGCACAGCGTAATCAACGACTTCTTCTTCGGTGCGGCTGCCGTCTTTTTGCAAAACCTTGCGTGTATAGGCATAGGCAAATACCGGTTCGATCCCCGAGCTGACATTGCCCGCATAGAGGCTGATGGTGCCGGTGGGCGCGATAGAGGTCAAAAGCGCGTTGCGGATGCCGTTTTCAGCGATGGCATCGCGCACATCATCATCCATCTGCTGCATGGTGCCCGACGCCAGATAGGCGTCCGCTTCGAACAGCGGGAAAGCGCCCTTTTCTTTCGCCAGATCAACCGATGCAAGATACGCAGCCCGTGCAATCGACTTGAGCCAGGCTTCGGTCTGCTCTGCCGCTTCGTCCGAACCATAGCGCAGCCCAACCATCAGCAGCGCGTCCGCCAGACCGGTCACACCCAGACCGATGCGGCGCTTGGCTTTTGCCTCGGCCTGTTGTTCGTCGAGGGGGAATTTCGACACATCGACGACGTTATCCATCATGCGCACAGCAGTCGCGACCAGCTTGTTCAGTGCCTCGACGTCCAGCTGAGGGTTGTCGCCAAACGGATCGGACACCATCCGCGCCATATTGATCGACCCCAAAAGACATGCGCCATAGGGCGGCAAAGGCTGCTCGCCACAGGGGTTTGTGGCGGCGATGGTTTCGCAATAGCTCAGGTTGTTGGCTTCGTTGATGCGGTCGATAAAGATCACACCGGGTTCGGCGAACTCATAGGTTGCCTTCATGATCCGGTTCCACAGATCACGCGCCTGAACGGTGCGGTACACTTTGCCGTTGAACAGCAGATCCCAGCTGGCATCTGCCTTGACCGCATCCATGAAGGGGTCGGTGATCAGCACCGACATGTTGAACATACGCAAGCGCGCAGGGTCGGATTTTGCGGAGATGAAATCTTCGACATCGGGGTGGTCGCAGCGCATCGTGGCCATCATCGCGCCGCGGCGTGAACCGGCGGACATGATCGTCCGGCACATCGCATCCCACACATCCATAAAGCTCAGCGGGCCGGAGGCGTCAGCGGAGACCCCCAAAACATCCGCGCCACGGGGACGAATGGTCGAGAAATCATAGCCGATCCCGCCGCCCTGCTGCATGGTAACCGCGGCTTCTTTAAGCATGTCAAAGATGCCGGCCATGCTGTCGGGCACGGTACCCATGACGAAACAGTTGAACAATGTCACGCGGCGCGCGGTGCCGGCACCTGCAGTGATCCGTCCAGCGGGAAGAAATTTGAAATCCTCCAGCGCCTCATAGAACGCCTCTTCCCATTTTTCAGGTGCGTCTTCGATCTGCGCGAGATCGCGGGCAATGCGCCGCCAGCTGTCTTCGACCGTTACATCGCGCGGCGTGCCATCCGCATCTTTAAAACGGTATTTCATGTCCCAAATCTGTTCGGCAATGGGGGCGGCAAATCGTGACATATTCGATTCCTTGAGAGCTGTTTGGGAAGGTGTTCACCATACCCCAAATCAAAGCGCAAGCACAACAGGTTGAAGCCGACGCCCTAACGTCTACATTATGTCGTGTCCGGAGCATGCGGATGCAGGAGGATTCTGTGAAAAATCATATTAATCTCATCAAGTTGTCGGTAGGCACCGAAACCGTCGATGATCTAGCTGCATGGCAGGAAAAAAAACAGGCGCGGACCAGCGACGGTTTTCCCCGTCACGTGACTCGCATGTGGCCCAAGCGCGAACCCGAAATTCTGAACGGCGGGTCAATTTTCTGGGTGATCAAAGGCGTCATCCAGTGCCGCCAGAAAATCCTGCGTCTGGAAGAGGCTTCGGGCGCGGACGGCGTACGGCGTTGCGCGATTGTACTTGATCCAAAGATTATCCGCGTTCAGGGCAGTCTCAAACGTCCATTTCAAGGCTGGCGATACCTCGCCCCTCAAGATGCCCCAGCCGACCTGCCCGAGGGCCGCGAACACGAAGAGCCCCTGCCCACAGAGCTGAACCGCGCCCTGGCCGAGATTGGCGTACTTTAACCGTACCCCTTGCACCCGCAGCCCCCGCGGGATTTGAGTTTATTTGGCAAAATGAAGCAGGGCTGCGCGTGCCGCTTCATTTTGCCCTTAAACTCCCGCCGGAGGCGCATCTGCAAGATGCCGCGCGTCAGCGCGTTAGGACAGCCGCGCCAGCAGGGCGGTCATCGTGGCGCGATCAGCGTCATCCATATCCGCCATCCGACTGCGCCAAAGTGTCGCCTGCGACCGCAAAATCATCCCATCGGACAGAATCTTGAGGTGGTTGGCGCGCAGGGTCTCCCCGCTTGAGGTGATATCGGCAATCGCCTCTGCGGTTTCGTTCTTTATCGTGCCCTCTGTCGCGCCCTGGCTGTCTACCAGCGCGTAATCCGCAACGCCTGTGCTGCGCAGGAACTCCCGCACCAGACGGTGGTATTTTGTGGCAATACGCAAACGGAACCCGTGTTTGTCGCGGAACGCCGAGGCAGCGGCATCCAGATCGTCGAGCGTATCGACATCGACCCAGGCTTGCGGCACCGCGATGATCAGGTCCGCATGCCCAAACGCAAGTTCATCCACCGGCGCAACAAGCTGATCCCACAACGCCAGTTTCTCTTGCACCAGATCCGTGCCGGTGACGCCCAGATGGATGCGCCCTGCGGCCAGTTCGCGGGGAATTTCACCCGCAGACAGCAAGATCAGCGACACGCCGTCTATCCCTTCGACAGCACCCGCGTATTCACGTTCGGATCCCGTGCGCTGCAAGGTGATCCCCCGTGCGGCGAACCATTCAAAGGTCTTTTCCATCAGACGCCCCTTGGAGGGCACACCGAGTTTGATCGTCATTAACCTGCCTCCAGTTCCAGCATCAGACCAGGGCGCATCACGCCGCCGACCGCGGGGATTTCACCACCCTGCCCCAAACGACGGGTCAGCGCATCATAGCGCCCGCCCGTAGCGATCGTGGGCAAATCTGGCCGCGTTGCGGCGCGGAAGCCGAAAACGAAACCGTCATAATACTCCATCGATACGCGGCCAAAGCTGGCTTCGAACATCAGGTTATCGGTATCGACACCGCGTGCGGCCAGCGCCTTTTCCCGTGCGGCAACACGGTCCACCGCGTCAGAGATGGCGGGCATGTCGACGGCAAGGTCATGCAGTTGGCTGATCGCATTAGGCATGGTTTCCCGCACATCCAGCAACGCCAGTAACAAGGACACCTGCGTGCGCGACAGCGCCGGTTCGGCGGCGTCGGCACGCAGGGCCGCGATGCGGGTTTCGATCTCGTCCAAGCTGCGCAGTCCGATCAGCGGCGCGGTGATCGCACCGTCACTGGCCAGCAAAGCGGCACGCGATGCAGGCATCGGCGTTTTACCAGCATAGCGGTCGAGCAGCGCACGGAACCGGCGGGGCCGCCAGATGTGGCGCATCAACGCCGCCTTGCGCGAAGCCGATGTATCGAGCCCCGCAACCGCAGCCATCAGGATACCGATATCCCCCGTCACCGCCGTGACCGGCAACCCCGACAATGCGCCTTGGATCAGGGCAAAGACTTCGGCATCGGCCGCTGCGGGATCGCCGCGGTCAAAGACTTCGTAGCCGGCCTGGATATATTCGTTGGCACGGTTGGGGTCACGTTCCTGACGGCGGAACACTTCGCCCGCGTAGGTATAGCGTGCCGGGTCCGCGCCATGCGCCATATGCATTTGCACCACTGGCAAGGTATAATCGGGGCGCAGCATCTGTTCGCCCCGCATCGCGTCCGACGTCACGTACGCACGCGCGCGGATGTCTTCGCCGTAGAGATCGAGCAGGGTTTCGGCAGGCTGCAAGATCGGCGGCTCAACCACCACTGCCCCCTGCGCCTCGAACAAGGCGCGCAGGCTCGCGGCCTTGGCAAGGATTTCGGATCGGGTCGCCATCAGCGGTTCAGCTCCAGTATTTCACGCACTTTGGCGACAAGGTCACCACGCGCCACTTCATATTGGCTCGGGCGGTCTTTCCATTCCTCGAGCGTCGCGCTTTCAGCAATTTTAGCGCCCAGGATAAGGTCCTTGATCTGGATCATACCCTTGTCGAATTCATCCCCGCCCGCGATCACCGCTACCGGGCTGGCACGGCGGTCTGCGTATTTCAGCTGGTTACCGAAGTTTTTGGGGTTACCCAGATAGACCTCGGCGCGGATGCCTGCCTGCCGCAGTTCAGCGACCATCGCCTGATAATCGGACATGCGGTCCTTTTCCATCACGGTAACCACCACCGGCCCTTCGGCCTGCGCTGACATCCGGCCTTTGGCCTGCAAGGCCGCCAGTAGACGGTCGACACCGATAGACACACCCGTTGCAGGGACTTCCTGTCCGGTAAAACGTTTGACCAGATCATCGTAGCGCCCCCCGCCCGCGACAGAGCCAAAGTTGCGCACGCGCCCTTTATCATCCTTGATCTCGAAGGTCAGCTCCGCCTCGAAAACCGGACCGGTGTAATAGCCAAGACCGCGCACAACGGATGGGTCAATCTCTACGCGGTCAGAGCCGTACCCACCGGCCGCCATCAGATCGGCGATGGTTTCCAGCTCGTCTACGCCTTGCGCCCCTGTGGCAGAACCCGCGACCAGTTCACGCAGCCGCGCGACGGTTTCGGCACCGGTGTCGCGCTTGGCCTGCATAAAGCCCATGACAACATCGGCTTGTGTATCTGTCAGGCCCGCCCCATCGGTGAAATCACCGCTGTCGTCCTTGCGGCCCGCGCCCAACAATGCGCGCACGCCGTCCAGACCCAGCCGGTCAAGCTTGTCGATCGCACGCAACACGATGCCGCGTTCGTGGGCGAAAAGATCAGGGTTGGCGGGGTCCAGCACGCCTGCGACTTCCATCACACCGTTCAAGACCTTGCGGTTGTTCACGCGCACGATGTAATCGCCGCGCTCAATCCCAACTTCTTCCAGACAATCCGCCAGCATTGCGCAGATCTCCGCATCCGCTGCAACGGAAGGTGCCCCGACAGTATCGGCATCGCACTGATAAAACTGGCGGAACCGGCCCGGACCCGGCTTTTCGTTGCGCCAGACCGGTCCCATCGCATAGCGGCGATAGGGCGTGGGCAGATCGTTGCGGTGTTGGGCATAGACCCGCGCCAGCGGTGCGGTCAGGTCATAGCGCAGGGCCAGCCAGTCGCCGGGCTTGTCGGCCTCGGCATCCTCTTGCCACGCAAACACACCTTCGTTGGGGCGGTCCACATCGGGAAGGAACTTGCCCAAAGCCTGCACCGTCTCCACGCCGGAGCTTTCCAATGCGTCAAACCCGTAGCGATGATAGACCTGCGCAATCTTGTGCAGCATCTCGGCGCGCTGCGTGACTTCTGCACCGAAATAATCACGAAATCCCTTTGGCGCTTCGGCTTTGGGGCGGGGAGTCTTTTTTGGCTTGGCCATTGGATCACATCCTGTGGGCTAAATATCGCGCTTCGCGTCTAGCCCAACCCCCCGCTAAGGGCAAGCGACGCGGCCCCGCGCTGTCCAGACCTGCGCACGCATCCCCCCTTATCTAACGCAGCGCAACCTGTTAGGAGGGCGGCAAATGCGCAAGCTGAGAAGGTGCCCTCATGGATAAGCTCGAAGAACAAATGGCCCATCTGATCCGCACGGTGGATGACCTGTCCGATGTCGTTGCCCGTCAGGAGAACGAGATCGCAATGCTGACGCGGCGGGTCCATATGCTGATGCAGCGCGAAGGTGAACGCGAGGCGTCAGGCTCCGAAGGCGTCGTTATCGGGAACGAACGCCCGCCGCACTACTGATCTGGGGCTACGGGCGGCGCAGGACAGCTGCCGTCGTGCCAGATGGCCGCCATCAGATTTCCTCGACCTCCATCACGCCGGTCAATGACCGGATTGCGCCCTTGATCTTGGGGGTGACGGGGTATTCGGCACAGAGGTCTACTTCGACCTCGCCGGGCAACGTCGGGTCCATCAGGCAGAGTTGCACCGGCCCCTTGCCCGCGCTGCGCGCCGAAGATCGCGCACCTGCCAAGACATCGGCGACCGCTTGAATCGCCCCTGCGTCCTCCACAAAGATGCGCAGCCCCATATTGCCCGCATTCTCGACCACCGTGTCGATCGGCACCACAGACCGGCCCAGCAGTTTCAGCTGGTCGCTTTCCATTGTGGCCTCGACCATGACCACAACCTTTGATCCGGTTTCAAGGTGATCACGCGCCAGTTCCAGCGTGTCCGAGAATAATGTCACCTCGTACGCGCCTGTCGGGTCCGACAGCTGTGCAAAGGCAAAGCGATTGCCGCGCGCCGATTTACGTTCCTGCCGTCCGGCGACGATCCCGGCCAAACGGGCGTTCATCGCGCCTTTGATCGACACTTTTGCAGTTAGCTCGTCCAGCGTCAGAAACGGCACCCCGCCGGTGGCGGATTTACGCTTCATCGGCCCCATGTAGTCATCCAGCGGGTGGCCCGACAGATAAAAGCCGATGGCTTTGAATTCTTCGGTCAGTCGTTCAGCGGCCTCCCAGTCATCGCACGGCACGATACGCGGCTCGGGCAGATCATCGCCCGCCTCGCCAAACAGAGACACCTGATTAGAGGCTTTTTGTTCGTGGATCGCGGCAGAGTAGCTGACCAAACCGTCAAGCGATTGCCAGACACGACGGCGATTATTGTCCAGCTGATCAAACGCACCAGACCGCGCCAACATTTCAAGCGGGCGTTTGCCCACCCGTTTCAGATCAACCCGCCGCGCCAGATCGAACAATGTGGCAAAGGGCTTGTCGACACCGTCAATCTTGCGGCCTTCGGTGATCAGCTTCATCGCCTCGACACCGACGTTCTTCAACGCCCCCAAGGCATAGACCAACGCGCCCTCGACCACCTTGAACGTCGCATCACTGCGGTTCACGCAAGGCGGCACCCACGGCAGTTCAAGCCGCTTGCGGACCTCTTCGAAATAGACAGCCAGCTTATCCGTCAGGTGGATATCGCAGTTCATCACACCAGCCATAAATTCGACGGGATGGTTCGCCTTGAGCCAGGCCGTCTGATAACTGACCACCGCATAGGCCGCAGCGTGGGATTTGTTGAAACCGTAGTTGGCGAATTTTTCCAACAGGTCGAAAACTTCCGACGCTTTCTTTTTATCGACGCCGTTGGCCATCGCGCCTTTTTCGAACTTGGGGCGTTCCTTGGCCATTTCCTCGGCGATCTTTTTACCCATCGCACGGCGCAACAGGTCAGCGCCGCCAAGGCTGTAGCCCGCCATGACCTGCGCGATCTGCATAACCTGTTCTTGGTAAACGATGATCCCTTGGGTTTCCTCCAGGATGTGGTCAATCGACGGATGCACGGATTCCCGCTCGCGCTGGCCGTTTTTGACCTCGCAATAGGTGGGGATATTCTCCATCGGGCCGGGACGGTACAGGGCCACAAGAGCCACGATATCCTCGATGCAGGTCGGTTTCATCCGTTTGAGGGCATCCATCATGCCGCTGGATTCCACCTGGAACACCGCGACCGTCTTGGCGCTGGCATAAAGCTTGTAGGATGCCTCGTCGTCCAACGGGATCGTAGCGATATCGTCGATCAAGCCTTCGGGCGGCGCAAACAGCTCTGTCCCGTCAGCGGCCACATGCAAATGACGGCCCGAAGACTTGATCTGGTCTACCGCGTTCTGGATGACGGTCAGGGTCTTGAGACCCAAAAAATCGAACTTGACCAGACCGGCCTGTTCCACCCATTTCATGTTGAACTGCGTTGCGGGCATGTCGGAGCGCGGATCCTGATACAGCGGCACCAGCGCGTCCAGCGGCCGGTCCCCGATCACAACCCCCGCCGCGTGGGTCGATGCGTTGCGCAACAGCCCCTCGACCTGCTGGCCATAGTTCAGCAGCCGCGCGACGACCTCTTCGTTCTTGGCCTCTTCGCGCAAGCGCGGCTCATCCGCCAAAGCCTTTTCGATGCTGACGGGCTTCACGCCTTCGACCGGAATCATCTTGGACAGACGATCCACCTGCCCATAGGGCATCTGCAACACCCGCCCGATGTCGCGCACCGCCGCCTTGGACAAAAGCGCACCAAAGGTGATGATCTGCCCTACTTTGTCGCGCCCGTATTTGCGCTGCACATATTGAATCACCTCTTCACGACGATCCATGCAAAAGTCGATGTCAAAGTCAGGCATCGATACCCGTTCGGGGTTCAGGAACCGTTCAAACAGCAGTTGATAGCGCAGCGGATCAAGGTCGGTGATGGTCAGCGCATAGGCCACCAGACTGCCCGCCCCCGAGCCCCGCCCCGGCCCGACGGGAATATTGTTGTCCTTGGCCCATTTGATAAAATCCGCAACGATCAAGAAGTAGCCGGGGAACCCCATGCCCTCGATGATGCCCAGTTCAAAATCCAGCCGCTTTTCATAGTCTTCGACGCTGGTGGCATGGGGGATCACCTTAAGTCGGTTCTTCAGCCCCTCATGCGCCTGCCGCTTCAGTTCTTCGATCTCGTTATCCGCGAATTTCGGCAGGATCGGATCACGACGATAGGCCATAAAGGCGCAGCGTTTGGCGATCTCGACCGTGTTGTCGATGGCTTCGGGCAGATCGGCAAACAGCGTCACCATCTCGGCCTGCGACTTGAAATAATGCTGCGCCGTCAGCCGGCGGCGTTCGTGCTGCTGGTCGACATAGGCACCGTCCGCGATACAGATCAACGCATCATGGGCCTCGTACATATCGGCCTTGGGGAAATAGACGTCATTCGTCGCGACCAGCGGAATATCCATAGCATAGGCCAGCTCGACAAAGCCGCGTTCGGTAAGCTGTTCGGCCAGCGGTTGGCCGTCCTCGCCGGGGTGGCGTTGCAACTCGACATACAGCCGGTCCGCGAATGCCCCGTGCAACCGCGCCATCAGCGCCTCGGCGGCAGGGCGCTGCCCGCCTTGCAACAACTTCCCCACAGGCCCGCCCGCGCCGCCGGTCAGACAGATCAGCCCGCTGTTCAGCGCCTCCAGCTCCTCCAGCGTGACCTGCGGCAGCGCACCGCCCTTGTCGATATACAGACAAGAGTTCAGCTTCATCAGGTTCTCATAGCCGACCTCGGATTGGGCCAGCAACACCACAGGGGCCGGATCGCGCGGCTTTTCACCCGGCTGCACCGTCACATAGGCCAGATCAACCTGACACCCGATGATCGGCTGCACCCCGGCACCGCCCATAGCGACCGAATATTCCAACGCGGCGAACATGTTGTTGGTGTCGGTCAGTGCCATTGCGGGCATACCGGCACTCTTGCACAGATCAGGCAGCTTTTTCAGCCGCAACGCCCCTTCCAACAACGAATATTCGGAGTGCGTGCGCAGGTGAATGAATCGGGGTGCTTGTGCCATAGCGCCAACTTACCCAAGCCCACCCGCAGTCACCAGACCCACCGGTGCCACGTGCGCAGTTTTCCGGCAATACCACGCACGACCAAGTCCTTATCCCACGAAATCTCTTGCCAAGCCCCCTCGCCCCCGCCTAGCCTCGCTGAACATTTGCCCGCGCCGCGTTCTACGTCGCATCGAACGCCGCGCAGATCACGGGCTAAGGTACCGCGGCGGAACGAACCCTATGGACATCACTTTTCTCCTCAACGGGGAAGTCGTGTCACTGACCGGCGTCTCTCCCACCACGACGCTGCTGGATTGGCTACGCGAAACCCGATATCTGACCGGCACCAAGGAAGGCTGCAACGAAGGCGATTGCGGCGCGTGTTCCGTGATGATCAGCGACGACCAGGGCCACCGTGCGCTGAACGGCTGCATCCTGTTCCTACCCCAGATCAATGGCAAAGCCGTCACCACCGTCGAAGGGCTTGCCGCGCCCGATGGCAGCCTGCATCCGGTGCAGCAAACCATGATCGACCACCATGGCAGCCAATGCGGCTTTTGCACACCGGGCTTTGCCGTCACCATGGCCACCGACCACTTGAACGGGGCCACCGACCACGACACGACGCTCGCCGGCAACCTGTGCCGTTGCACCGGCTACGCGCCAATCATTCGGGCTGCCAAAGCGGCCGAGGCAACCCCCGTGCCGGCCCACCTGAGAAACCTCAAACTTCCAGATGGCCCTAAATCCTCGGGGGGGCCGGCGCAGCCGGACGGGGGCGGACAGCCCCCAGCGACCTCGCACCCCACGACCACAGATGAACTAGCCCGCTGGTACGCCGACCACCCCGACACGACCTTGATCGCAGGGGCGACGGATGTGGGGCTTTGGGTCACCAAACAATTCCGCGATCTGGGGCCGGTGGTGTTTCTCAACCAAATCCCTGACCTGCGCGGCATCACCGATGGCGGCGATCATTGGCGCATCGGCGCGGCCACCACCATCGTAGCGCTCGAAGCGCATTTCGCACCGCTCTACCCCAGCCTTGGCGCGATGTTGCGGCGGTATGGCTCGGCGCAGGTGCGCAACGCGGCAACCATCGGGGGCAATATCGCCAATGGCTCGCCCATCGGGGACGGCCCTCCGGCACTCATCGCCATGGGGGCAACGCTGCACCTGCGCCACGGTGACAGCAGCCGCAGCCTACCGCTGGAAAATTTCTTTATCGACTACGGCAAGCAAGACCGCGCCCCCGGCGAATTTGTCGAGGCGATCACCGTGCCAAAGCTGCCAACTGCCAAGGATGACCCGCTGCGCTGCTACAAAATCAGCAAACGCTTCGATCAGGACATCTCGGCGCTGTGCGGCTGTATCAACATCACCCGCGAGGATGACCTGATCACAGACGCACGCATCGCCTTTGGCGGTATGGCGGGCACGCCGAAACGGGCGACCCAGACCGAAGCGCTGCTGGTCAATCAATCCTTTGACGAGGCCACGATCCGCCGCGCCATGGATGCGCTGGCGCTGGATTACCAGCCGATGACCGATATGCGCGCCTCGGCGCAGTATCGTCTGCTCACCGCCCAGAACCTGCTGTTGCGCTATTTGCATGATCTAAATGGCGTGCTCACGAACCTGCACGAGGTGACAGCATGAGCGTTGCTAAATCCCTCCCCCATGACGCCGCCAAGCTCCATGTGACGGGGGCCGCGCGCTACGTCGATGACATCCCGACACCGGCCACAACGCTGCACATCGCCTTTGGCCTTAGCACTGTTGCCGCGGGCACACTTGATGGCATGGACCTGCGCGATGTCGCAGCCGCCCCCGGTGTGGTGGCGGTGCTGACGGCGGCAGATCTGCCGTTTGACAATGACGTGTCGCCCTCCAACCATGATGAACCCCTGCTGGCCACCGACGCGGTACATTACGCGGGCCAGCCTGTGTTCATGGTTGTCGCGACGACCCACCTTGCGGCACGCCACGCGGCGCGGCTTGGGCATCTAGACATCACACCGACCTCCCCAATTCTTACCATTAAAGAGGCGCTGGCCGCTGAGTCCCGCTTCGAAGACGGCCCCCGCATCTACCAAAAAGGCGACGCCGCAGCCGCCCTGACCACGGCCCCCAAAAGCCTGAGCGGGACGATCAATATTGGTGGGCAGGAGCATTTCTATCTGGAAGGTCAGGCCGCACTCGCGCTGCCGCAAGACAATGGCGATATGGTCGTCCATTCCTCGACCCAGCACCCGACCGAGATCCAGCATAAAGTGGCAGAGGCCCTAGGCAAACCCATGCACGCAGTGCGGGTCGAGACGCGGCGCATGGGTGGTGGCTTTGGCGGCAAGGAAAGTCAGGGCAACGCCCTCGCCGTGGCCTGCGCCGTAGCCGCCGCGCGCACAGGACGCCCCTGCAAAATGCGCTATGACCGTGACGACGACATGATCGTCACTGGAAAGCGTCATGATTTCCGCATCGACTATACCGTCGGCTTTGACACTGAGGGCCGGATCAGCGCGCTGGATTTCACCCATTACACCCGCTGTGGCTGGGCAATGGACCTGTCCTTGCCCGTGGCGGATCGTGCGATGCTGCACGCGGATAATGCCTATAACCTTGATAACATCCGCATCACCTCGCACCGGTTGCGCACCGACACCCAAAGCGCCACGGCATTTCGCGGCTTTGGCGGGCCTCAAGGGATCGTGGGGATCGAGCGGGTGATGGACCATATCGCACAATCACTCGGCCGTGATCCACTGACGGTGCGGCGGGCGAATTTCTATGCTGATGTGATGCAGCCTGATGCGACCGGTCAGGCCCATGACGACCGCGCCGTGCCCGATGCAGCGGCCGACCTTGCCTCGCGCGGCGCGCCGCCTGCACCACAAGACGGCACGCCACCCAAGCCTAAAGATGCGCAAACCACGCCCTACCACCAACCCGTGCAAGACTGCATTATCAACGCGCTCACCGACCGGCTGGCCCAAACCTCGGACTATGCCGCCCGCCGCGCTGCGATTGCGGATTGGAACGTGACCCAGCCGATCCTGAAACGCGGTATCGCGCTGACGCCGGTGAAATTCGGCATCTCCTTTACGCTCACCCACCTCAATCAGGCGGGGGCGCTGGTGCATGTGTATCAGGACGGGTCGATCCACCTGAACCACGGCGGGACGGAAATGGGCCAAGGCCTTTTCCAAAAGGTCGCTCAGGTTGCGGCAAGTCGCTTTGGCGTCGAATTGTCAGCAGTCAAGATCACCGCGACGGACACGGGTAAAGTGCCCAACACCTCGGCCACGGCGGCGTCTTCGGGGACGGACCTGAACGGCATGGCGGTGCAAGCGGCCTGCGACACAATCCGCGACCGCATCGCCGACCATCTGGCCGAACGCTATCAGACAACGCCGGATCAGGTGCGCTTTTCCGACGGGCAGGTGCAGATCGGGGGCGAGACCATTAGCTTTGCCCAAGCTGCCGCCTCTGCCTATGAAAACCGCGTCTCACTGTCATCGACAGGCTACTACAAGACACCGGAGATCGAATGGGACCGCATCGCAGGCAAGGGCCGCCCGTTCTTCTATTTTGCTTACGGTGCCGCAGTCACCGAAGTGGTGATCGACACGCTGACCGGCGAAAACAGGATCCTACGCGCCGACATTTTGCATGATGCGGGCGCGTCGCTGAACCCTGCGCTGGACATCGGCCAGATCGAAGGCGGCTATGTGCAGGGCGCGGGCTGGCTCACGACTGAAGAACTGGTCTGGGACGACAAAGGCACGCTGAAAACCCACGCGCCGTCGACCTATAAGATCCCCGCCATCTCTGACCGGCCCGATGTGTTCAATGTGGCGCTCTGGGACGAACCCAACCCCGCGCAAACGGTCTATCGGTCAAAAGCGGTGGGAGAACCGCCGCTGATGCTGGGGATCTCGGCCTTCATGGCGCTGTCGGATGCGGTCAGCGCCTGTGGCGACGGATTTGGCGATCTGCAAACACCCGCAACAGCCGAAGCGGTACTGACCGCGATCGGGAAAGCCCGCAATGCCCTTTGACCGCGCAGCCCTGTCCCAAGCGGTCGCAGCGCATGGCGATGTCGCGCGCATCGTTGTGGTGCAGGTCAAAGGGTCTGCCCCACGTCCGGCGGGCACATCGATGCTGGTCTGGGACGGCGGGGCCTTGGGTACCATCGGCGGTGGCCAGCTCGAGCTGCAATCCATGCGCGATGCCGCCATGATGCTGGCGGGTGGCCCCCGCAGCAAACTGACCCGCGCGGCCCTTGGTCCCGCAATGAACCAATGTTGTGGCGGGGCGGTGACCGTGGTGATCGAGGTTTTCGATGCCGTCACGCTGGACGCCTTGTCCGACACCTACCCCGACATCTATCTGCGCGCGATTGATCCGGCCGCCCCGCCCCTTGCCGACAGCTTTCGCGCCAAAATCGACCGTGCCAGTGGCAGCGCGACACCGCTGGCCATTACCCTGCACGGCGGTTGGCTGGCAGAGCCGTTGTGGCAGCCCTCGCGTCAGGTGGTCATCCACGGCGCAGGCCATGTCGGCAGCGCGCTGGCGCGCATTCTGGCCCCCTTGCCGCAGTTCCGCGTGACACTGGCCGACCCGCGCCCCGGATATCTGGATAACCTGCCCGAAGGCGTCACCGGCGTGGATGGCCCTTGGGGTGTCGCGCTGCACAACGCCGACAGCGACGCCGCGCATTTCATCATGACACCGGCGCATGATGACGATCTGGACCTGTGCCACCGCCTGCTGCAACGCGATTTTGGCTTTGGCGGATTGATCGGGTCGGACACAAAATGGGCGCGGTTCCGCAGCCGTTTGGCCGCCCTTGGTCATGCGCCCGAACAGATCGCCCGCATCACCTGCCCCATCGGCGCGCGGCAATTTGGCAAGCATCCTCAAGCGATTGCCCTCGGAGTAGCTACGCAACTCTTGCAATTTGACCCTGCCCGCACGAATAAACAGCCAAGTTTGACACAAAAGGAACGCTGCGCATGACCGACACGCCCCTTCTGGCGCTTTCCGGGCTGACCAAAGCCTACCCCGGTGTTGTCGCCAATGATGACGTGTCATTGCGCATTGCGCCGGGCGAAGTTCATGCGTTGTTGGGGGAAAACGGCGCCGGCAAGTCGACGCTGGTCAAGATGATTTATGGGTTGGTCAAACCCGACAGCGGCACGATGCAGATGCACGGCACCAGCTTTGCCCCGCAAGAACCCCGTGCCGCCCGCGCCGCGGGCGTGGGCATGGTGTTCCAGCATTTTTCCCTATTTGACGCGCTGAGCGTGGCAGAAAACATCGCCCTCGGGATGGAGAACGCGCCCAAGCTGCGCGCCCTCAGCAAGCAAATCCGCGACGTGTCAGAGGCCTACGGCCTGCCCCTGTCCCCTAACCGGATCGTTGGCGACCTATCCGCAGGCGAACGCCAACGGGTCGAGATTATTCGATGTCTGCTGCAAGACCCCAAGCTGTTGATCATGGATGAACCCACCAGCGTTCTGACACCACAAGAGGTTGAAATCCTGTTCAAAACCCTGCGCAAGCTCAGCGCCGAGGGCACCGCGATCTTGTATATCTCCCATAAGCTCGAAGAAATCCGCAGCCTGTGCGACAGCGCGACGATCCTGCGCTTGGGCAAAGTCGTGGGCCATTGCACCCCGTCGGAAACGACAGCGCGGGACATGGCAGAAATGATGGTGGGCAGCACGCTCAAGACGCCGACGCGCGCGGGCAAGACACCCGGCGCGGTGAAGCTTGACCTCATGGGGCTCTCTGCGGCCTCGCCCAGTTCATTCGGCATGCCGCTGCGTGATATTACCGTGCAAGTCCGCGCAGGCGAGATTTTGGGCATCGGCGGTGTCGCGGGCAACGGGCAAGATGAACTGCTGTCGGCGCTGTCGGGCGAGTTGCTGACCGCCGCTGGCATGGTCGGGTTCGACGGACAGGACGTGGGCCAGATGGGCCCCACAGCGCGCCGCCGCCTGGGCATACTCACCGCGCCCGAAGAACGTCTGGGCCATGCCGCCGCCCCCGATATGTCGCTGACCGAGAACGCAATGCTGACCGGAGCCGTGCGCGAAAACCTTGAGCGTCGCGGAATGTTGAACTGGCCCGCCGCCAAGCGTTTTGCCGAACGCATTATCGCCGATTTCGACGTCCGCACGCCTGGCCCCGGCAATGCCGCGCGGTCGCTGTCGGGCGGGAACCTTCAGAAATTCGTCATCGGCCGCGAGGTGTTGCAACGACCGCAGGTGCTGGTGGTCAACCAGCCGACATGGGGCGTGGATGCCTCTGCCGCGGCCGCGATCCGGCAAGCGCTGCTGGATCTGGCCGAAAACGGCACGGCGGTGATCGTGATCAGTCAGGATCTGGACGAGCTGATGGAGATATCGGACCGCTTTGCCGCCCTGAACGAGGGCCGCCTGTCAGAGCCACGTCCGGCACAGGGGCTGACTGTGGACGAGATCGGATTGATGATGGGCGGGGCCAACGGGATGGAGGTGGCGCATGTTTGACGCGTCGCTTGCGGGGGTTTCACACCCCCACACCCCCTTGGAGTTTTCCCTGCAAAATGAAGTGTTTGACAAGAAGTGGTGTGTGGCATGATGCGGCTTGAGAAACGGCCTCAGGCCAGCCGGGCGTTTTCCTATGCCACGCCGGTTCTGGCGGTCATTGCCACGATGGTGTTTGGTGGCGCGTTGTTTGCGGTACTGGGCAAAGACCCGCTAGCGTCGATCATGACGATCTTTTGGGAACCTCTGTTCGGCGATTTCGCGTTTTATTACCGCCCGCAACTGCTGGTCAAAGGCGCGCCATTGGTGCTGATCGCCATCGGGCTGTCGCTGGGGTTCAAGGCGGGCATCTGGAACATCGGAGCCGAAGGCCAGTATATCATGGGTGCCCTTTGTGGGGCCGGGGCGGGTCTGGCGTTCTATCCGACAGAGAGCGTGTTTATCTTTCCGATCATGGTGCTCGCCGGGGCGCTTGGCGGTTGGGTCTGGGCCATGATCCCTGCCGTGCTGAAGGTGAAATTCGGCACGAATGAAATCCTAGTGTCGTTGATGCTGGTCTATGTCGCAGAGCAGTTCCTTGCGTCGGCCAGCCTTGGATTGTTGAAAAACCCCGAAGGCTTTGGCTTTCCGGGCAGCCGCAACCTGCAGCAGTATGCATCAGCCCATAATGGCGAGCTGTTTGCCGGATCGGGCATGCATTGGGGTGTGGTCGCGGCCTTGATCGCGGTGATCTTTGCGTATGTGTTGCTGGCGCGGCACCGGTTGGGCTTTGCCATCCGCGTCACGGGCGAAGCACCCCGTGCGGCACGGTTTTCGGGTGTGAACCCGACACGGCTGGTGCTGTTTTGCATGGGCATGTCGGGGCTGCTGGCCGGTCTGGCAGGCATGTTCGAGGTCGCAGGCCCCGCAGGGCAGATCACCATCGATTTCAACGTCGGCTACGGGTTCACCGCGATCATCGTCGCCTTTCTGGGGCGGCTGCATCCGGTGGGCATCCTGCTGGCCGGTGGCCTGATGGCGCTGACCTATATCGGCGGTGATATCGCACAAAGCCAGTTGGGCCTGCCCGCCGCCGCCATTCAGGTATTTCAGGGGATGCTGCTGTTCTTCCTGCTCGCCTTTGATCTTTTCACCCATTACCGGCTGCGTCTTGGCCGGACGGAGGTCGCGTAATGGATCTGTCTGCAATCAATCCGATCCTCTTTGTCGCGGGCTTTCTGGTGGCGGCGACGCCGCTGATCTTTGCCGCACTCGGAGAGCTGGTGGTCGAGAAATCCGGCGTGCTGAACCTTGGCGTCGAAGGGATGATGATCATCGGTGCGATCTGCGGCTTTGCCACTGCCGTTGAAACCGGATCGCCGCTGCTGGGTTTTGCCGCCGCGGCCGTGGGTGGGGCGTTGTTGAGCCTGCTGTTCGCCTTCCTGACGCAGATCACATTGGCCAATCAGGTCGCATCGGGCTTGGCGCTGACGCTGTTCGGGCTGGGGTTTTCGGCTTTGCTGGGCCAAAGCTATGTCGGGGTAAAACCGCCGCGCCTGCCGGATGTGAATTTCGGGCCCCTGCATGACATCCCCGTCATCGGGCCGATTTTCTTTTCCCATGATATCATCTTGTACCTTGGCTTTGCGCTGGTCGTCGCGGTCTGGGCCGTGTTGAAATTCACCCGCATGGGGCTGATCCTGCGCGCCGTAGGTGAAAGCCACGAGGCCGCCCACGCCCTTGGCTATAAAGTTGTGCGGATACGGACACTGGCGATCATGTTTGGCGGGGCCTGTGCCGGATTGGGCGGTGCCTACATCAGCCTGATCCGTGTGCCCCAATGGACCGAAGGCATGACCGCAGGTGTGGGCTGGATCGCGCTCGCGCTTGTGGTCTTTGCCAGCTGGAAGCCATGGCGGCTTTTGCTGGGTGCCTATCTTTTTGGCGGTATCACTCAGCTTCAACTAAATCTGCAGGGTGCCGGCGTTGCTATTCCCGTAGAGTATCTGGCAATGTCACCCTACATCATCACCATCCTTGTACTGGTGATCCTTTCTGCGGATAAAAGCGCTGCTCCGGCATCGCTGGGCCGCATTTTCCACGCCTCAAACTAGGGGCATATCTTCAAGCGCCCGGCAAAAAGGCGCGTTACTCAGGGGACTACGTTATGAAATTCACCACACTTATGGCCAGCGCGGCTTTGGCGCTTGGGCTTGCAGGCGGGGCCTATGCTCAGGACAAGACCAAGGTCGGCTTTGTCTTTGTTGGCCCCGTCGGCGATGGCGGCTGGACCTACGAGCACAATCAGGGCCGTTTGGCCGTCGAAAAGGAATTCGGCGATGCCGTTGAAACCGTGTTTGTCGAGAGCGTGGCCGAGGGCCCCGATTCCGAGCGTGTGATGACGCAGATGGCATTGGACGGTGCGGATCTGATCTTTACCACCTCGTTTGGCTATATGGACCCGACCATCAACATCGCGGCCAAATTTCCGGATGTGAAATTCGAGCACGCCACCGGCTACAAGCGCGCCGACAACGTGTCGACCTATTCCGCACGGTTCTACGAAGGCCGCGCCATTCAGGGTCACATCGCAGGCAAGATGACCAAATCGAACATCATCGGCTACATCGGGTCCTTCCCGATCCCCGAAGTGATCCGCGGCATCAACTCCGCCTATATCCACGCCAAAAAGGTCAACCCGGATGTCGAGTTCAAGATCGTCTGGGCCTACACATGGTTTGACCCTGCGAAAGAAGCAGACGCCGCCAAGGTTCTGATCGAACAGGGTGCGGACGTTGTCTTGCAGCACACAGATTCCACGGCCCCCCAAGCGGCTGCCCAAGAAGCAGGCAACGTGATCACCTTTGGTCAGGCGTCCGACATGGCGCAATACGCGCCTTCCCCCCGTGTGTCGTCGATCATTGACGACTGGGCCCCCTATTACATCGCCCGCACCAAAGCGGTCATGGATGGCACATGGGAAAGCACGGACACATGGGACGGCATCGGTGCCGGCATGGTTGGCATCGGCGAGATCACAGACGCAGTTCCTGCCGACGTAAAAGAAGAAGCGCTGGCGCTGAAGGCCTCCATCGCGGACGGGTCCTACCACCCGTTCACCGGTCCGCTGAAAAAGCAGGACGGTTCGGATTTCCTGGCCGACGGCGAAACAGCCGATGACGGCACGCTGGCGGGCATGAACTTCTATGTCGAAGGCATCAAAGGCGACATTCCGAACTAAGCCGGACGTCACGATAAACGATATAAAGGCCTCGCAGACGCGGGGCCTTTTTTATTGTGAAATCATCGCGGTGCCCCCCCCCCTGTCTTGCGACAAAACGCATCTGGCGCGTCTTGATCAAGCGGCCTAGAGAAGGCGCATGCGTTTCTTGCCCGCCTTTCCTTGTCAGCTGATCGCCACCTTTCTGGTGCTGATCTCGCTTGCGACATCGGGGTTTGCGCATCGCTTTGCACCGGTAGACCTGTCGCTGGAATTGCAGGCCTATGTGGCGAATGGCGGCGTATTGGCTGACCTGTGCGGCACCGGCAATCCGGCGGATGCTGGCAGCAGGGCCGACTGTAAAACCTGCCGTCTGATCGGTACCATGGCACTGCCCCACGCGGTCACCGGTCTGCCTGTTCCCGTGCTTGGGCAAACCCAAACCCTGCACTTTATCGCAAAACGATTGCTGCACACGCGCAAGCCGGACCCCAGCCGCCTGACCCGCGCACCGCCCCAAGTCTGAACACCTATTCCACCTGTTCATTCTTTTCGCCTGCCGATGATGCAGGCCCTTAGGCTTGGAGCCCTCATATGACGACCCCTACCCCCACCGCGCAGCCCCAAGGGCGCGTGAACAAACTCTATTTCGCGGCGTGGCGCTGGCATTTCTATGCCGGATTGTTCGTGCTGCCCTTCCTGTCGATCCTCGCCGTCACCGGCATGGCGATGTTGTGGATCGCGTGGATCGACGGGCGCGACGGTGAATATACCCCCGTGACCGTGCAAGAAACCGTCCTGTCGGTATCCCAGCAATCGCAAGCCGCGGTCGAGGCCGTGGCCGGCGGCAAACTGGTGCAATATGTGGCACCGCGCGCGCCCGATCTGGCGGCGCTTTTTCGGGTGGACCGCGATGGTGATGCGGTCATGGTTGCAGTTGATCCCTATACGGCAAAGATGATCGAGAGCTTCCCGCGTCGGTCCGGCTGGTACGATTTCGCGGACGGCATCCACAGTGACCTGATGCTGGGTGTGACCGGTGATCGCATGATTGAAGCCGCGGCCTCGCTTGCCTTGGTGCTGATTGCAACGGGGCTTTATATGTGGTGGCCGCGCGGTGCAGGCTGGCGCGGTACGCTGGTGCCGCGTTTCACCAATGGTCGCGCCACGTGGAAATCGCTGCACGGTGTCGTGGGCATCTGGGTCTCGGTGTTTTTGGTGCTGTTCCTGATCTCGGGCCTGTCTTGGGCGGGCATCTGGGGTGGCAAGATGGTGCAAGCCTGGAGCCAGTTCCCCGCCGAAAAGTGGGACGCTGTGCCATTGTCCGATGACATCCACGCCAGCATGAACCACCACCGCCGCGAGGTGCCTTGGGCGCTTGAACAAACGCCGATGCCTGCCTCTGGCAGCGACGCGGGGGCTGCGGGCGTTGCGGGGGAGGTCACGATCGACAGCATCGATGCGCTGGCGCGCGAGATCGGTTTTGACGCGCGCTATCAGATGAACCTGCCGCAGGGCGATACCGGCGTCTGGACGCTGAGCCGAGATTCGATGAATTCCGACAGTTCCGACCCGATGTCGGATCGCACCGTGCACATCGACCAGCACACCGGCAATATCCTCGCCGATGTGCGCTATGCCGACTATTCGCTTGCAGGCAAGGCGATGGCGGTGGGGATTGCGCTGCACATGGGCACCTTGGGGCTGCTGAGCGTACTGGCCAATACGCTGGTCTGCCTGTCGGTCCTGTTCCTCTGCGTTAGTGCGCTGGTACTGTGGTGGAAGCGTCGCCCTACCGCCGCTGGCCGTCTGTCCGCTCCGCCCATGCCGTCAGAGCTGCCGCTCTGGCAGGGGGCTGTGCTTGTCGGTCTGTTTGTGTCGATGGCCTTTCCCATGGCGGGGATCGTGTTGCTGACGGTGCTTGCGCTCGACGCGTTGATCCTGTCGCGCCTGCCCGCGTTACGCCACCGCCTGACATGATCTGAACAGCACCCCCGCGCCACCCGTCAAAGGCAGCGCGGGGGATGCATCCCCACTATTCATCCGGCGGCAACACGCTATCATCAGCGTCATGATTAAAATCCACCACCTGAACCGGTCCCGCTCTCATCGCATTTTGTGGCTGCTCGAAGAAATCGGCGCGCCCTATGATGTCATTCCCTATAGCCGCGATGCCAAGACCAACCTCGCCCCGCCCGCGCTCAAGCACGTGCACCCGTTGGGCAAATCCCCCATGGTCGAGATTGACGGCACGCTGATTGCCGAGAGTGCCGCAATTACCGAAGTGCTCTGCACCCGTTTCGCCCCCGAGATGATCCCGGATCGCGACAGCCCCGCCTATCTGCAGCATCTTGAACTGATGCACTTCGCAGAAGGCTCTGCCATGACGCCGATCCTGCTGAACCTCTATGTCAGCCGCTTGGGTGACGCCGGTGCGCCGCTGCATCCGCGTATCACCTCCGAGCTGGACAGCCACTATAGCTATATGAACAGCCGCGTGCGGGCGTCAGGGCACTTTGTGCAGGATACGCTGTCGGCTGCCGACATTATGCTCAGCTTTCCGGCAGAGATCGCGATGCAGCAAGGACGCGCCAAGGATTATCCGGCGCTGGCGGGCTTTGTCGAAATGATCCACGCGCGCCCCGCCTACGGTCGCGCAACAGAGCGTGGCAAGACCGACGCCTAACCGCGCGGTTGCACGTCCCACCGGCCCGTGTCACCCATATGCGAACAGCTTGGGGCCGGTGAGACAGCCCCAAGCGGAAACCAGAGCAACGGACAGGGGGCGCACATGACACAGCACACATCCGATATCCTTGTCATCGGCGGTGGCATCGCAGGCATTTCGGCAGCGGCGCGCCTGTCCGGTGACGCCCAAGTCACGGTGATCGAAGGGGAAAAAGCGCTTGGCTATCACGCCTCGGGCCGCTCTGCCGCCTTGATCGAAGAGAACTACGGTGCCCCCTCTGTGCAGGCGCTGAACCGCGCCACCATCGGCTATCTGCGCGACGGCGGGTATCTCACACCACGCGGTCTGATGATCATCGCGGATCGCCACGAGGAAGAGGCGTTTCATACCGATCTCGCGCATATGGGCGTTGAACAGATCACCCCCGACGACGCACTGCGCCTTGTCCCGATCCTCGCTGCGGAACGGATCGCTTTTGCGGGCTATCACGCCGACGCCCATGATATTGATACCGACCGCCTGCTGCAGGATTTCGCCAAGGACCTGCGCCGCAACGGCGGGCGCATTTACACTGGGCATCCCGTGACTGCGATCGCCCGCACCGGCGACATGTGGGAGGTCACCGCAGGCCCGCAAACCTACCACGCGAAGAAACTGGTGAATGCCGCCGGAGCGTGGGCCGATCAGATCGCCATTCTGGCTGGCGTCGCCCCACTGGGGATCACGCCCCTACGGCGGTCGATGGCGCGGATCGCGGCACCAGGTGGGTACGACCTGTCGCGCTGGCCGATGTTTTTTGGCGTGGGCGAAACGTGGTACGCCAAGCCCGACGCGGGCGCGCTGTTGATCTCGCCTGCCGAAGAGGACCCGACCGACCCCCATGATGCGTGGGCCGACGACATGGTGCTGGCCGAGGGGCTGGAGCGGTATCAGAATATGGTCGCCGTGCCGCTCACCAAACCCATCTCGACGTGGGCGGGACTGCGCAGTTTTGCCCCTGACCGCACGCTGGTGCTTGGCCCCGATCCCGCCATGCCCGATTTTATCTGGAGCGCGGGACAAGGCGGATACGGCTTCCAGACCAGCGCTGCCGCATCGCAATTGGTGGCCGATCTGACCCTTGGCAATACCCCATCCCTGCCCGAAACTGTGGTCGCGGCACTGCGCCCAGAAAGGCTACGCCCATGACCGGCAAGCTTCCCCCCTCCGCCAGCGTGGCGATCCCCGCCAGTGGCGCGATGCTGCACGCGCCCGCTGCCGACCGGAACAAAGACGCCTTGTGTGATCTGCTGCGCGAACACGCGCCGCAAGAAGGGCGTGCGCTCGAGATCGCCAGCGGCACAGGCCAGCATATCGCTGCCTTTGCCCGTGCCCTGCCAAACCTGCAGTGGCAGCCGACTGAACCCGCACCCGACCGCCGCGCCAGCATTGACGCCTATATCACCAAAGCGGCCTTGCCCAATGTCGCCCCCGCAGCACCGCTCGACGCCACTGCGACGGGCTGGCACGAAACGCTGCCAGCGCAAGACCTGATCTTTTTTGCCAACCTTTTGCACCTGATCCCGACGGACGCGGCCCAGCGTGTCATCTCCGAAGCCGCCCTGGCCCTCGCCCCCGGCGGCGCGTTGATCTTCTATGGCCCGTTCCGCCGCGATGGCATCCTCACCTCGGAGGGAGACCTGAGGTTCGACGCCGAGCTGCGTTCCGCCGACCCTGCCATTGGATATAAGGATACGGTCGACATCACGCGTTGGCTCAGCGATGCTGCGCTGAGCCCCATCGACCTCGTCGAGATGCCCGCCAATAATCTGGCCTTTATCGCACGAAAGCCGTGACCATGCCCCGACTTCGCGTTCTAGCCCTGCTATCTGCCCTTGCTCTCGCGGCCTGTGGCGCGCCGCAAATCTCTGTGCCCTTGGGGGATGTGACGGCGGCTAATTTTGGCGACCGCAAGCCGTTTGATTGGCCTGGCCAAAGCCCCGACCGTTATGCTGTGCACGGAATCGACGCGGCCCGTTTCCAAGACCCTCTGAACTGGGGCGAAGCACGGGTTTCGGGGGTGAACTTTGCGTTTATCAAGGCAACCGAAGGCGGCGATCTGTTGGACCCGATGTTCCAAAACCACTGGGACGGCGCAGGCCGTGCTGGCGTGGCACGCGGGGCCTATCACTTCTACTATTTCTGCACGACACCCGAAAAACAGGCCCGCTGGTTCATTGAAAACGTGCCCAAGACCACAGGCATGCTGCCCCCCGTGCTGGATCTGGAGTGGAACCCGTTTTCGCCCACCTGCACACTGCGCCCGCCCGCCGATACCGTACGCAAGAACACCCTAATTTTTCTGCGCATCCTCAAGGCGCACTACGGCCAGCAACCGATTATCTACACGGCACCTGATTTCTACGAGACCAACCAGTTGGGCCGCTTGCGCGATGTGGAATTCTGGCTCCGCTCCACCGCCGCCCACCCGTCCGAGAAATACCCGAATGAACGCTGGACCTTCTGGCAATATACCAGCACAGGCCGCGTGACCGGAGCGCAGGGCGACATCGACATCAATGTCTATGCCGGCAGCCCCGCCAGCTGGGAAAACTGGCTTTCGCGGCGTCAGGTGCGGTAGGGCGCGAAAGCAATCTATCAGGGAGCCATCTTGGACATTGCAATTATAAAGTGAACCTGGCACGATTTCCCAAGCGGAAATGGCAGGCACATGACGACGCGTCGAAACTGGACCAAAGACGAGGTAACAGAGGCTTTGTCGCTGTATCTGCTGCTGCCCTTTGGCAAGTTCCACTCTGGCACACCGCAAATTATCCGCATGGCCGAACGGATCGGGCGCACGCCATCATCTGTGGCGATGAAACTGTCCAACCTCGCCGCATTGGACGAAACGCTGCCGCAAAAGGGGCTTGCCAATCTGTCAGCGATGGACCGGCAGATGTGGGCGCGATATCGGCAGGATCCCTCCTTTGTATTTGCCGCCTATGAAGCACAGCTTGAGCCGCCAAAGTCCCAGATGCCCGGTTTTTCGGAACAGCGGCAAGCAGACTGGATCGCCAAGCAATCAGAGGTCACCCGAAGTGCGGTGGTGCAGCGCCGCGGTCAAAGCTTCTTCCGCGAAATGATCCTGAACAACTACCGGTCACGCTGCGCGCTGACAGGGATCGATGACGCGCGTCTTCTTACCGCAAGCCACATTGTCGGCTGGCAAGAGAACGAGGCGCAGCGGTTTTACCCCGAAAACGGTATCTGTCTGAACGCCCTGCATGATCGCGCCTTCGACCGGCATCTGATCAGTTTTGACGACGACTACCGCATGCTCATCGCCGATGACATGCCTGATGAAGCCAAACGCAAGCTAACTGCCGGAGCTTCCGAAAGCCTGCAACTGCCCGAGCGGTTCCTGCCCGATCCTGCGTATCTACAACATCATCGGCAGCGCATGGCCGAGCGGCAGAACAGGCCGCCGCTCGGTTAAGGTCAGGCTCTAGCCATCCACGCGGATCGTCGCGTTCTTGGGATCATAAGGACTGTCCTCGACGATCTCGGCGTCCCACAGCTGGTCGAACATCTTGATCTTTAGCTTGGTCCCGACCACGGCGATCTCGGGTTTGACATAGCCCATGCCGATGGATTTACCGAAAGCCACCGAATACCCGCCCGAGGTCAGACGGCCCACACGTGTGTCCCCATGGTACAACACTTCGCGGCCCCAGGGATCGGCATCTTCTGGCCCGTCAATCAAGATCGTCACACATTTGCTGCGGATGCCATGCGCCTGCATCGCGTCCTTGCCATGGAACTCTTTCGACAAATCAACAAAGCGCGGCAGGTCGGCCTCAAGCGGGGTCGCATCACGGCCCAGCTCGTTGCCAAAGGCACGGTAGGATTTTTCCTGCCGCAACCAGTTCTGCGCCCGTGCGCCGACCAGCTTCATGCCGTGTTTCTCGCCGGCTTTCTCAAGCAGATCGAACAGGTGGTTCTGCATCTCGATCGGGTGGTGCAGCTCCCAGCCCAGCTCTCCGGTATAGGCGACGCGGATGGCACGCACGGGCACCATCCCCAGCTCTATGTTGCGCATGGTCAGCCAGGGGAACCGCTTGTTGCTGAGCACCGTTTCGGGATCAGCATCCTTGATGATTTCTTTCAGCACGTCGCGCGATTTCGGACCTGCAATGGCAAAGACACCCCATTGCGTGGTCACATCATGACATTCGATATAGCCGAACTCTGGCGCTTTATCGGCGATGGCCTTGCGAAGGAAGTCGCTGTCATAGGCGGTCCATGCCCCCGCAGACACAAGATAGTATTCATCCTGCGCCAGACTCACGATGGTATATTCGGTGCGCGTGGTACCATTGATGGTCAGCGCATAGGTCAGGTTGATCCGCCCGACGGACGGCAGCTTGTTACAGGTGAACCAGCTCAGGAATTCCGTCGCCCCCGGCCCTTTGACCAGATGCTTGGTAAAGGCGGTGGCATCAATAAGCCCCACACCTTCGCGGATCGCCTTGGCTTCCTCTACCACATGTTCCCACCAACCACCGCGCCGGAACGACCGGCTGGCGTGATCGTCAAAGCCCATGGGGGCAAAATAGTTCGGACGTTCCCAGCCATTCACATGGCCGAATTGCGCGCCACGGGCGGCTTGACGGTCATAGGCGGGCGAGGTCCGCAAGGGGCGGCACGCGGGGCGCTCTTCGTCGGGATGGTGCAGGATATAGACGTGCTCATACGCTTCTTCGTTCTTGCGCGCGGCATATTCGGTGGTCATCCAGTCGCCATAGCGTTTGGGGTCCAGTGATGCCATGTCGATCTCGGCCTCGCCCTCGACCATCATCTGCGCAAGGTAATACCCCGTCCCCCCAGCAGCCGTAATCCCAAAGGAAAACCCTTCGGCCAGCCACATGTTGCGCAGGCCCGGTGCCGGACCAACCAGCGGGTTCCCATCAGGCGTATAGCAGATTGGCCCGTTGAAATCGTCCTTCAGCCCGGAGTCGGCGCAGGACGGCACACGTTCGGCCATCGCCATGTACTGATCCGCGATCCGGTCCAGATCCAGCGGGAAAAGATCGGCCCGGAAGCTGTCCGGCACTCCGTACTCAAACCGCGCTGGCGCGCCGTGCTCGTAGATGCCCAGAATCCAGCCGCCCCGTTCTTCGCGCGCATAGGATTCATTGTCGGCGTCACGCACAACCGGATGCTCCGGATTGCCCTGCGCGCGCCACTTGACCAGCTCAGGGTCCTGATCCATCACGATAAACGTATGTTCCACCGGAATGGCAGGCATCTTGATCCCAAGCATCTGAGCCGTCCGCTGCGCGTGGTTGCCAGAGGCCGTCACGACGTGTTCGGCGGTGATAACGATCTGCTCATCGGTAGGCACCAGGTTGCCGCCACGTTCTGCCATCTTAGTGCATGTGACTTCCCAGGCATCCCCATTCCAGTGAAACGCATCCGCCTGCCACTTGCGCTCAATCATCACACCGCGCTGCCGCGCCCCTTTTGCCATCGCCATGGTGACATCGGCGGGGTTAATATAGCCGTCTGTATCGTGATACAGTGCGCCTTTCAGATCGTCAGTCTTGATGAGCGGCCACTTTGCCTTGACTTCGTCGGGCGTCATGAATGTGTACGGCACGCCACAGGTCTCTGCCGTTGAGGCATAGAGCATGTATTCGTCCATGCGCGCGTCTGTCTGCGCCATGCGCAGGTTGCCGACCACGGCAAAGCCCGCGTTCAGACCGGTTTCTTCCTCAAGCGTTTTATAGAACTTGATCGAATAGTCATGGATGTGCGTGGTGGCAAAGGACATGTTAAAATAGGGCAGCAACCCCGCTGCATGCCAGGTAGAGCCGGACGTCAGCTCGTCCCGCTCAAGCAGCATCACATCATCCCATCCGGCGCGGGCCAGATGATAGGCAATCGACGTGCCGACGGCGCCGCCGCCCACTACCAGTGCTTTGACTTGAGTTTTCATGAATCCGATGCTCCGCCAGAATAGGTCTTAGCGACATTTAGCAGCCCTTGCGCAAAACGCAGAACCCAGCCGACCAAAGACAGCACAAATGCGACCAACGTTGAAAAACTCGCGCACCCGCCGCTTCCAAATGGCAATAAATCCCAGCCGGAGGCATCGCGTCCCTGCCCTAGGCAGGGACCAACTTCGAACTTTGCGCTAGCCTGTCACGCGACGGCTTCGGGTAGAATCTTGCCCGGGTTCATAATGTTATCGGGGTCCAGCGCCCGTTTGATCGCCCCCATGACATCGACCGCGGCGCCAAGCTCTTTGACCAGATAGGGGCGTTTGCCCTGCCCGATGCCATGCTCGCCCGTACACGTTCCCTCCATCGAGATCGCCATCTCGTTGAGCCAGCTGATAAAGCTTTCGGCGCGGGCGACCTCCCCCGCATTTTCCATATCCAGCAGCAGCGACGCGTGAAAATTGCCGTCGCCGGCGTGGCCCACGATGGGCGCGACCAATTCCAACTCGGCGGCCTTGGCGTTGGCCTGCCCTACTGCGTCTGCCAGCCGAGAGATCGGGACGCAGACATCGGTCGCAACCGCCTTGCACCCCGGACGCAGGGCCAAGATCGCCCAATAGGCATCATGCCGCGCCTGCCACAGCTTGTTACGCTCTTCCATCGTGGTGGTTGCCTGATAATCGGTGCCGCCGTTTTCTTCGGCAAGTGCTGCGAAGGTTTCCGTCTGTTCGGCCACGCCCGCGTCAGAGCCGTGGAATTCAAGCAGCAACATCGGCGTTTCAGGCAGCGATAGCTTGGCATAGCCATTCACCGCGCGCACGACCATCGCGTCCAGCAGCTCGATCCGCGCGACGGGCAAACCGTATTGGATCACACTTTGTACCGTTTCGCAGGCGGCCTCTACCGACGGAAAGGAACAGCGGGCCGAACTAATCGCCTCGGGGATGCCTTGCAGCTTGAGCGTGATCTCGGTGATGACGCCCAACGTCCCCTCAGAGCCGACCATCAGCCGTGTCAGATCATATCCCGCAGACGACTTGCGCGCCCGCGCACCGGTGCGGATCACGGTGCCATCTGCCATCACCGCCTCTACGGCCAACACGTTGTCTTTCATGGTGCCGTAGCGCACCGCGTTGGTGCCCGACGCCCGCGTCGCCGTCATCCCGCCAAGCGAGGCGTTGGCCCCCGGATCAATCGGAAAGAACAGGCCCTGATCGCGCAAATGGGTGTTCAGCGCCTCGCGGGTCACACCGGGTTGGACGCGACAGTCCAGATCGCCCGCGTTGACCTCGACCACACGGTCCATCTGGGTCAGATCAATCGACACGCCCCCCGCCGGCGCATTGACGTGCCCCTCAAGCGAGGTGCCGGTGCCGAATGCGATGACCGGCACTTTATGCGCGGCACACACCTTGACCACGGCGGCGACATCATCGGTTGAGCGGGCAAAAACCACCGCATCGGGGGCCTGATTTCTGATCCAAGTTGTTGTGTGCCCGTGCTGTTCGCGGATCGCCTCACCGGTTTGAAACTGCGTGCCGAACTGCTGCTTGAGGATACCCAAGGCGGTGTCGATCCCGGTCTCGTTGCGGGGCATGTCGGTGGCCTGTGCCATATGGTCTTTCCTTTAGGTCAAAGTGGGCGATCACTCGCCAAGGGCGATACCTTCGCGGCGCGGATCTGCCCCGCCGCGCAGGTCGTCACCAATCGAAATCATGTGCAGCCCCGAGGTCAGTGCGCGTGTGTTCACCTCGTACCCAAGGGCTGTCAGCGCATCTGTCATTTTGGCAGCGTCAGTGCCTTCTTCTAAGTCATAGGGACCGAAACGGTTGATCGCATGGGGCAGCGCTGCGGCCTGCTGAACGTCCATGCCCCAATCCAGATGCGCGATGATCGCTCCGGCGACATAGCCGATGATCCGGCTGCCACCGGGGCTGCCCACGGCCAGAACCGGCGCGCCATCCTTCATCACAATCGTCGGTGCCATCGACGACCGCGGTCGTTTTCCGGGCTCGACACGATTGGCAATCGGCACCCCGTCGGTGTGCGACCGGAAAGAGAAATCCGTCAGCTCGTTATTCAACAGAAACCCGCGTACCATCAGGCGGCTACCAAAGCCGTTCTCAATCGTCGTGGTCATGCTCGCCACATTGCCCATGCTATCAACAATCGACACATGCGAGGTCGAGGGCAGCTCGATAGAGATATCATCGGCAAGGTTTAGCGCGTGATCAAAAGCCGGCGCGCCCGCGGTCACTTCGGGCAGGGCGTCGTCGCCCCGCAACAGATTGGCACGTTCCGCCAGATAGGTCGGGTCCAGCATTCCAGCCACCGGCACAGGCACATAATCGGTATCCGCGATATAGCGGCCCCGATCCGCAAAAGCGAGCCGCGAGGCATCGCCGATCAGCCGCAGCACCTGCGCGTCCGCCGGACCTGCGCCGAGGTCCGCATTTTCCAGCAGCCCCAGAATTTGCCCCACGGCCAGCGCGCCGGACGAGGGCGGCCCCATGCCGCAGACCTCGTGCCCGTGGTAGGGCGCACAGACGGCATCGCGCTCTTTGACCTGATAGATCGACAGATCGACTTCTGACAGCACACCGGGGTTGCCTTTGGCCCCTTGGACAGCCGCCACGATGTCACGGGCGATGTCACCGGTATAAAAGGCATCGCTCCCGCGTTCAGCTAGCGCCGCGACCGTGCGCGCATAGTCAGGGTTTTTCAGCGTATCCCCGGCCTGCACCGGCGTGCCGTTCGGCATGAAATAGGATGCTGTCGTTTCCGAAGTTGCCAGCCTTTCGGCGTCCTCCGCCACGAGCCCCGCAAGGCGTGGGGAAACGGCGAAACCCTTGTCGGCCAATGCGATGGACGGCGCGAGCAAATCAGCCCACGGCTGGTTGCCCCATTTTTCATGTGCAGCGGCCATCAACGCAGGCGTGCCCGGTGTTCCGACAGAACGCCCACCGACGACCGCATCAAAGAACCCCAGCGGGACACCCTGATCATCCTGAAACAGCTGTGGCGTCACCGCCAGTGGTGCGGTTTCACGCCCGTCGAGTGTGGTCAGCTTGCCTGATGCCGCGTCATACCAGACCAAAAACGCCCCGCCCCCAAGGCCCGAGCTTTGCGGTTCAACCAGCCCCAGCATCGCTTGGACGGCGACCAGCGCATCGGCAGCGGTGCCGCCCTTGGCCAGCACATCTGCGCCTGCTTTCACAGCATGGGGATTGGCAGCGGCGACCATCCAGTTTTGTGCGACAACAGGTTTCCCTGCCGTCTTGGCGTCAAATGCGGCAGTGATCTGAGGGGATATGTCGGTAAAGGTACCTTGGCTTGCGCCTTCAGGGGCGACACTGTCGGCGGCCTGCTGCGCCACCACCATACTGCCGGCAAAGCCAGCGACGACGATGGCAAAGCAGGTCTGCCCGATATGTTTTCCGATGTTTTTCACAAGCATGGTCCCCTCCCCGTTCCGGTGCCTGGAGCCAACCTACTTGTTTTTATCGCCAGCGCAAATTGAACCGCGCTGGCGCGTCGCTTACAGCATCGACGGGACAACCTGATCCGGTGGACGGTGCCCGTCTTCGAAGGTTTTGATGTTGATAATGACCTTTTCGCCCATCTCGACGCGGCCCTCTAGCGTGGCCGACCCCATATGCGGCAAGAGCACGACATTGGTCAGCTCGCGCAGACGCGGATTGATGGCTGTGCCGTGTTCATAAACGTCCAGCCCAGCCCCTTGAAGCTCCCCGGCGCGCAGCATCCGCGTGAGGGCATTTTCGTCGATAACTTCCCCCCGAGAGGTGTTTACGATCACCGCATCCGGCTTCATCAGTTTAAGCCGGCGGGCGTTCATCAGGTGGAAGGTGCTTGGGGTGTGGGGGCAGTTGATGCTCATCACGTCCATCCGCGCAACCATTTGATCAAGGCTTTCCCAATAGGTCGCGCCTAGGCTCTCTTCGATCTCGGGGCGCAGGCGGCGGCGGTTGTGGTAATGAACCTGCATCCCGAACGCGGCAGCGCGGCGCGCGACAGCTTGACCGATACGCCCCATCCCTAGAATGCCCAAGCGACGGCCGCTGACACGCCCCCCAAGCAACGCGGTCGGGGCCCAGCCCTGCCAGTCGCCTGACTGCATCTGCGCCATCCCTTCGGACATGCGCCGCGTCACGGCAAGAATCAGGGCCATGGTCATGTCTGCGGTGTCTTCGGTGAGCACACCGGGGGTGTTCGAGACCAAGATACCGCGCTGCCGGGCCGTCATCACGTCAATATGATCGACGCCCGCCCCGTAGTTCGCGATCAGTTTCAGCCGGTCCCCCGCCTGCCCGATCAGGGCCGCGTCAATTTCGTCGGTCACGGTGGGCACTAGAATATCCGCGGTTTTCATGGCTTCGCCCAGTTCAGAGCGGGTCATCGGCGTGTCATCTTCGCGCAACGTCACATTGAACAGTTCCGTCAATCGCTTTTCGACGACTTCCGGCAACCGTCGCGTGACTACAACACTTAGCGGTTGCTTTGACATTGTGGGCCTCCCAAATATGGCTTTGCACTGTGCTTGATGGCATGGTGTCCCAAGCAGAGACGAGGCACAAGAACCTCGCAGGGCAAAACTGCATTAAATCAACGGCAATAGACCAGACAGGCAGTCATGATACCGAAGTTACGTTCCGTCCTTTTAGGCGCTTTTGCAGCTGTTCACCTGTTCAGCGCCCCCGTTTATTCGGAAGAGGTCGGACAGGTGACGAACCTGCCGGTGCCCCGCTTTGTGTCTATGAAAGCCAGCGAGGGGAATGTGCGGCGCGGTCCTTCGCTGACGCACCGGATCGATTGGGTGTTCAAACATCGCGACCTGCCACTGCGCATCACGGCAGAGCACGGCCACTGGCGCCGCGTCGAAGACCGCGACGGCATGGGCGGCTGGGTCCATTATTCCCTATTATCCGGCACGCGCACCGTTTTGGTCGAACAGGACCGCCTGCAATTGCGGGCGCGTCCCGACCCAAAGGCCCCTATCGAGGCAGAACTTGAACTGGGCGTGATCGCGCGGCTCGGGGCATGCGACCTTGAATGGTGCTACTTGCGGGTCGACGGTTTTAAGGGCTGGGCCCCCAAGGCGCGGCTGTGGGGCGTGGGCGCGCAAGAACTGCGCGACTAGCCCCGCAATTGCACATGGCGCGATCTTGGGCTTAGGTGACGCAACACCTTGCCCAATGATCAGGAGCCCCCATGCAAGCAGTCACCTATTCAACCCTTGGCGAAGCGCGTGACGTGCTGACCCTGACCGAAATGCCAACCCCCGCCCCAGCCGCGGACGAAGTGCTGGTCCGGCTGTCAGTATCGGGGGTAAACCCCTCTGACGTGAAATCCCGGCGCGGCCGCCCCGGCGTGACCCATCCGCCGTTCGATCAGGTGATCCCGCACAGCGATGGCGCCGGCGTGATCGAAGCAGTCGGCGCAGGTGTGGACCCCGCCCGCGTCGGCCAGCGCGTCTGGATCTGGAACGGACAATGGCAGCGGCCTTTCGGCACTGCCGCGACACATATCGCCCTGCCACAGGCGCAGGCGGTACCGCTGCCCGATGACGTGAGCTTTGAAACAGCGGCCAGCCTTGGCATCCCCGGATTGACCGCAGCCCATGCGGTATTCAACGGGGGGGATGTCGCCGGACAAACACTTCTTATTCAGGGGGGCGCGGGCACCGTCGGCTATCTGGCGGTACAATTCGCCACTTGGGCCGGCGCACGTGTCATCGCCACCACCGGGCAAAGCGGGGCCGAACGCGCAAAGTCCGCCGGTGCCGATGTGGTGCTAGATTATAGTGCGACCGATCTGGCGCAACAGGTGCTGGACGCCAACGGTGGCGCACCCGTCGACCAGATCATCGAGGTAGAGTTCGGCGCAAATATCGCGCTGGATGCCGAAGTGATCAAACCCAACGGGCGCATCGCGGCCTACGGGTCTGCCAAGGTGATGGAGCCGACACTCCACTTCCTGCCCCTGCTCTTCAAGGCGGTCACCATCGACATCATCCTCGTCTACCTGCTGACCGAAACCGAACGTGCCTTGGCAATCGAAAAAACCCACCAGGCATTAGCCGACGGCGCGCTGCACTGTCCGGTAGAGCAGACCTTCGCACTATCGGACACGATCAAAGCACACGAGGCCGTCGAGGCCGGTGCCCGCGCCGGTGCCATCCTGATCGACTGCGAGGGCTAACCCAGGGCTGTCCGCAGCGATTGCCCTGAGCACTATATAAGAAAGAGGCCGGCGCAGCAGTCAGGGCCGGCCTCTTTCCCCGCCCCTGATGTCTTGTCCTCGCTCCGCCCCTTTTTCAGCGAGGGTCCGCCGCGATCGCAAGGCCTGCACAGACCGTGAAACTTCGCGACGCGCGACAGGCCTGACGCCTCGGACCACCGAAGCCCCCAGATTTTTACGCCCCCCCAAGCCTCGGGACCAGACAGATTAATAAATTCCAAGATTCCCACCACTTTTTGTCGATAAGGGTCTTGCGCCCCCCCGCAACCCAGACTAACTACGCCCACACGTTGGGATGTAGCCAAGTGGTAAGGCAACTGTTTTTGGTACAGTGTACCGTAGGTTCGAATCCTACCATCCCAGCCAACTTTCTTAGACACACTCGAAATAACAAAGACTTAACCAAGTCTGGTACGACGTGTGTGTCACAGCATTCTGAGACTGTGACACAGGGTGTGACACATGGCCTTGCGCGCTATGCCCAGCAGCATCGCGTTTCAGCCCGCCGAAACCACCGACAAAAACCTAAATATCGAGCCGGCCCCTACCTGATGCGTAGAGGCCGGATGTTTTATTTCCGTAAACGTTTGCCAATATGCATATCAAAATTCGGTTCAAACCAATTTATCTGTCTTTCTTTGCGAACCCAGTGTAGCGCGAAGAAAATGTTGGCCGAAAAACGAAGCTTATTTGTCAGCAACTTACACACCTATTGAACTCGGCTTAGCTCAATGAATGCCAGTGCTTCTTCTTCGTTAGCAAAGCTTTGGCCATGACATGAGCTGTATGGCTTTAGACTACCGCAGAGGCAGGCACCTTGGATCGCTGCTATGTTGTGCATCATTTGATCTTGAGCTTTGAAGTGGTCCGGCAAAACTGGACAGCGTGCTAAGATGTATCCAACCTTGAAGACAGGATACACAAATGACGAAGAGACGCAGTTTTTCAGACAAGTTCAAAGTTACTGTGGCACTCGAGGCGCTACGTGGTGACAAGACCGCGCAAGAGATTGCAGCGAAGCACAAGGTTCATCCAACGCAGGTGACGACGTGGAAGCGACAGGCCATTGATGGGCTGACCGGAGTATTTTCCGATAAGGTCCGGCGGGCCGAAGTTAACGAAGCTGAGGTCAAAGAGCTTCACGCCAAGATCGGAAAGCTGGCGGTCGAAAACGATTTTTTGTCACAAGGGCTAAAGCGATGAGCCCGACCGAACGCAAGGCGCTGATCAACGCTGGCCGCACAGACCTGAGCCTGACCAAGCAGTGCAAGTTACTGAAGATTAGCCGGTCGTCGCTTTATTACACGCCGGTCGGTGTGAATGCTGAGACGCTGAAATTGATGAACGAGATTGATCGGGTCTTCACAAAAAACCCAATCTTCCCCTTTCGGGATCATGCTGCGCATAACCCTGCCGGGCAACGGATCAACATCTTCATCGAACGGCTGTGGAGGTCCCTCAAACAGGAGGCTGTTTATCTGCATGAATCGCAAGGCGGGTTTCAAGCCAAACGCGTGATCAAAGACTGGCTTAGCTTCTACAACACTGAGCGGCCTCACACAGCTCTCGACAAGCAAACCCCTGAAGACGCATTCTTTGATACAGAACGATCCCAAAAGGCGGCATGAAACTGAACCGATTACATCTTAGCTGAGCCGCAATCCTGTCCTAAAAAGCAGGACCACTTCATGGATCTCCCAGAGGAGGAGCGTCAAAGCTGAATTGGCCGACGAAATTCGCCTCGGTTTCTGTAAAATTCATTAGAGTGCCTTCATGCACAGAATAGGTGAATGTTCCTTCGTAGCCCAGCTCACCAGATTCCCAAGTTTCCGTTTTGGTCTTCTTCCCTTTTATAACGAGTTCTTCACCTTCTATGGTTCGTTTAGCATAGGACATATTTATGAATTTGACCTTATCGCCAGGATACAGGTAGGTCACCTCTGGAAAGAACGCTCCCTCGTGGATCTCGACATAGTGGGTTTCCGCCCACAGACTGCCTGCAAAAAAAACAGAAACAAGAGTAACAAGGGCCATCGACCCTTTGTAAGATGGAAATAACATTTGAACCTTGCTTGGGACAATCACGCGCGACTACTGATGCGCTCATATTCCCTACGATTATGATTACATTTTGAACTATTTCAGGCCTTTGTTGGACAAAACCCCCGACCGGAACCAATTGGGTCGCAGCTTAAAATCAGCCGACGATATTCGGTGCGCACGTCTCGTATTCGGCTCGACTATTTCTGAGCAAATGCGATGACAACGATGTCGCGGCGGTAGCTGTGAGCCACAGTGTTTAGATCGAGTTCCCCGCCCTCAGCGACACAGCCACTCCCATCAGTCTTGACTGTGACACACATTCGAATCAAACCTATTGTCAGGTGATTAATCCAGACAAACTTCCAAATGTTATCAAGGCACTAATATAATGGCAGAAAATCCTACCATCCCAGCCAACTTTCTTAGACACACTCGAAATAACAAAGACTTAACCAAGTCTGGCACGCCGTGTGTGTCACAGCATTTTGAGACTGTGACACAGAGTGTGACACATGGCCTTGCGCGCTATGCCCAGCAGCATCGCGTTTCAGCCCGCCGAAACCACCGACAAAAACCTAAATATCGAGCTGGACCCTACCTGATGCGTAGAGGCCGGATGTTCTATTTCCGTAAACGTTTGCCAGCAGACATATCAAAATTCGGTTCAAACCAATTTATCTGTCTTTCATTGCGAACCCACCTCCCCCTCGACGCCGTGAAGCGTGCCGCCAGGCTGCTCACGGTCTACGAGAAAAAGGAGTTAGATTGTCCGTCGTCAGGGTTTTTGGGACCAATGGCGACCTAAACTAAGAGAGAGTTCGGCTCATCTGGTTGGCTTGATTATGCGGCGCGTTGTTTGTGATGCAAGCGTCGCGTTTCGAGCGTCTTACGTTTGATCCTTGCCCTTTGTTTTAGAATGGCTTTGTCGCGCCCGAAGTAGACGTCGGCGGGTGTGACGTTGCTCAGGCTCTCGTGGTAACGCTGATGATTGTAATGATCGACGAAGGCCTCAATCTGGGCTTTAAGATCGCCCGGCAGGAAGTAGTTTTCCAGCAGGATGCGGTTCTTTAGGGTCTGGTGCCAGCGTTCCACTGCCTGTCAGGGTATTGCGTAGCAATGTCCCGAGAAGGATCTTGCCTTGGGTTTGGGGATGATACGGTGCGCCACGCGAGTGCATAATGCCTTTGCCCTGTAGCCATTCGGCCAAGTCACCCGAGACGTAACTGGACCCGTTGTCCATTGCCCTCCCATGCATGGTTACATGCACGGGAGGGGCTGAGCAGTCGAGGTTTATGAATGACGTGAACCTGATCGCAACCGGATGCCTGCAGTGCCAGATCGAGCGTGTCCGTCACGTCTTTAGCCCGCATGTTGGTGCAGAGCTTCCATCCCTTTCGGGACATTGCTGCGCAGTACACTGTCGGGCAGTGGAGACGATGTAGCGGCTGTAATCGTCGAGGACCGTGCTGAGATAGAACCAACCCCACCCAAGGACCTTGATGTAGGTGAAGTCGGTCTGCCCGCTGCCCGGCAGTCGCCGCTTGCGGCGATGAGAGGGGGAGCTGGTTGATCCCAGTTGTCTTGTCTTTGAACTCGCTCGCCGCCTTTATAACGATGAACGCAGGGCTGGTAATCAGATCATGTGCCTTCAAGATCCGATACGTCGAAGCCTCTGATACAAAGTAGCTTTCTGTATCTATGAACGTCACTGCCAGTTCTCGCGGCGACAGTTCCGTTTCCTTCAACGCCAGTTTGACCATCTTGCGGCGCACCTCGTCGGGAATGCGGTTCCAGACATGTTTTGGCTTGGGAGATTGGTCCTTCAGCCCGGCCTCACCACGCTGCAGATACCGATCGTATCCCGTTGACCGGCAGTCGATTGCAAAGTAGTCGATGAGAGGGGGCGGTAGAATGTCGTACGCGGGATACCCAGCTTGGCAAGCGTCTGACGGGCTGATAGGTGGCTTTCTTCGACCAGCCGAACGATCTCAAGTTTCTCAGATGCCGCCCTCTCATCGCTGTAAACAGCGGCTGCCGGGTAGTAGATACCTCATTCGGGGTCGCGCCCACCGTCGAACATGCTTTTTTTGAGAAGACGCAGTTCCAACGTTTGTTCGGCAACGACCTCTTTCAGGTCCTTTGCTTCGCGGCGCAGCTCCTTGACCTTGTCAGTGTTTGCCGCACGTGCTGTGTCGCCTGCCAAACGCCGTTTGCCAGCCTCTATGAAGTCCCCTCTCATGCATGTAAACATGCACTGCCGGGCAGTGCTTGGACCATTTGTAATAGATGCCTTGAGAGATGCCCTCACCCCTCTCGGGATCATGCTTTGCATGACCCTGCCGGGCAGTGGGCGGCACAGCTCGGCAATGCTGTCTTCCCCACGCAGGCCATCCAGCACGATCCGGATCTTCTCTTCGGATGAATAATGTTTGCGCCCCTCTCATCGATACTGCGTATCGACTGCCGGGCAGCGGTGCGCCCGTTTGATGTCTTTGACGATCTTCTCGCCAGGGCTTTTGCGTGTTCCAGTTGTCTGTCTCATCGGCCACGCCTCAGAGTTTATGATGAGCCAACAACACTCTCTTATCAAATAACGCTATTTGGACCCATAAGCGCTGACGTCAGACAGTGACAAAAAATCTGGCTGACCTGAATGACCGCCTAATTTTTAGGCGCAAGCTGACCGTAGCGCGTATCTCGGTAGAACAGGTAACCTGAGCCGCACAAAGGACCCTGCATAGCGCACCAAGATGTCCCCCCCGAAGGCGGGACCACCATCGGCGACCCGGATTTACCCTATACCATTGGCTGTTCACACCCTGTCCCATTGACAATGAGAGGTGTGCGGGAGGACTATATTCAAGCGGCTTTGGGAGAAACCGCACTCATGGGGGGGGGAGAAGCGTTGCTTGAAGGTGAACCACCTACGCAATTACTGCCATTTCCGATACGTGAAGACGGTCGGCAGCATACTGGCGCAGCGCTCAATGCGGTTTTGGGCAAAAAGTACGAAGACGCGGGGAGCATCTTGCTCGCCTCATCAAAAGGCTTGGGCTGGGGAGGCACGGTCAATGCGGAGCTACGCCGCCACAACTCGTTGAGCGGGGCGTCATTTATTCAGCCGGTTAATGAAGTCGCCATCGCTTTGGCTGGCAGCGCCGAAATCAGGCGCCGTGCTGACGGCGCTGAACAGCGATTCAAGTCTAGAGCCGGCGTATCCTGCATTTGTCCAAAAGGTGTATCAGTTCGCTACCTCAATATTGATGGAGATAGCTTGGACATGCTTCATCTCTATTTATGTAAGGACGTCTCTGGCGGTCTAAGCGATCGAGATACGAATGCCGAAGACGCAGGACTTGTCTACACTGGAGGCATATTCGATCCGCTAATTCATCAGATTGGGTTGGCGATTGCCGAGGAGTTGCAGGCAAGTTCAAAAAGCAACCGGCTCGTATTTGATACATTGAGTTTAGCGCTTTCGGCCCGGATATTGCAGCGGCACACTCGAGCCGACGATTGGGCGCGCTCTGATGCTTACGTTAGCTCCCAAAACGCCAAGGGCCTCGATCCGATGCGATTGAAGCGTGTCGTAGAGTTCATGATGGAAAACCTGTCAGAAGACATTTCCCTTAGCAACTTGGCCGACGTATCGTGCCTGAGCATGTTCCACTTTGCGCGGGCGTTCAAGCTTTCGACGGGGTCATCGCCTATGTTTCATTTCAGTCAGATGCGCTTGAGCAAAGCTAAGGAACACTTGGAGCATGGTAGCATGTCGATTGACGACATTGCAGAAACCGTCGGCTATTCATCAGGTGCCAACTTTGCGCGCGCGTTCAGAAAGCTCTGTGGAATATCTCCGTCAGAGTATCGGCAGCGAATGCGCAACTAAAGCACCTCCTAGACATGTTTAAACGTTACGATCCGTAAGTTGCGCCATATTGCGCAACACTTGCATGCTATTGGGCAAGTCGCGACAGGCCCGCCCCGCCCTTTTTGCATATGCTCGGCAAAGCATGCGGGTCGTAAGTCGCCCTCCATGCCATTGCGTATAATCTGTGGAGGAAAATATGAAGAACGTTGAAACGGTAAGCGTCGCACATCTCGGGGGGTCAGAGATCGGCTATTGCTTTGGGGAGGACTTCGATCCATCTCGTCCGACATTAGTGATGGTGAATTCCTTTGCGACATCAAGTCAGCTCTACCGACCCCAGTTTTCGGATAAAGCGTTATCTGACACGGCAAACCTGGTGTCATTTGAATTGTATGGGCACGGTAAAACTCGAACGCCTTCCGAACAGTTTACCTACTGGGATTCCGCAATTGCTAACTTGCAGGCCATGGACAAGCTAAACATCTCTTCAGCATTCGTCTTAGGTACGTCGCAAGGTGGATGGGTCGCCGCACGCATGGCCATGCTGGCACCAGAAAAGATAAAAGGGATAATCCCGCTGGGTACCTCAATGGACTATGAAAGTCAGCAAAGCCAATCTCTGGGTTGCTGGAACGGATCTGAATTCAACAGTCCTCTTGTTGATGCACTTGCCGATCCGGTTGATGAGAGCTGGGAGCCCGCGGACGCGTTTTGCGACGCATTGTTAGCTGCGGGCTTTGGCCCTGACGTCTCGGACGATGAGCGGGCCTTTTGGCACAAGACCCTGAAAGAAAACTACGCGGGTGATGATGGCCGCAAGCGATTGAGAATGTGTGCGATCAACCTTCGCGACCGAGATGGTCTTTATGGTCGCCTCGACTATGTCAAATGTCCGGTTGCTTGGGCGCACGGAACAGCGGACCAGGTCTATTCCGTCGAGAATGCAGAACTTGGGGTATCCAAGTTCACCAAGTCCGAAGATGCTACCCTGACGATCATCGAAGGTGGCCAGCATTTCCTGAGCGCATCACATCCAAAAGAGGTAAACGAACTCGCGCGATCGTTCATCAAAAAGTGGTCGTAAAGTCCTACGACAGCGCAAACTGTCGTCATCGGTTAGGCCGCCGTCTGGGCAGATGACAGCAGATTGACGCTATGTGCCGGCGCGCAAGTCCATTCAAATGGATTTGCGCGCCGAACGCCGGGCAAGCTTGGCTGTATTAACATTGCACCCGAGAAGACTGAGCCGGAGGCGAATATCCCCCCTACAAGGGCGCTGCAACTCTGTATTTGCAACGCAACAGAACTGCCAACAGATCGCAGGCCTATACATTCGGTTGAACGGGTAGCTCCGTCTTACGACGTGCAAGAATGTCGGACGACACAAGGTAAGAAGACGCGACATGGCTGCACACCAGTTTGCGCGTCAATTCGACATCTAAGTTAAGTATCGCGTCAGCGATCTGACGATGCTCGTTTCGAGAGGACGCCAACCGCCTATTATCCTCGCGGAAATTGGCGGCTCGCCAAGCAAAGGTTCGCATGCTCAGTTCGTCCAAGGTTGAGGCAAGTGTCATATTTCGAGCGCCGAATTTTATAGCCTCGTGAAACTGCCTATTGATATCGCTGTATGTCGTCGGGTCGTCGCAAGCATCGCCGCTGTCAACAATCACCATAAGCTGACGGCGTTCGATTTCACTCATACGTTTGGCCGCAAGAGCGGCGAGAGCGCTCTCTATCTCGCCAGTGGCTTCAAACAGTTCAGCAAGGTCTTCAGGTGTCATCTCGCGCACGAAGTAGGCCCGTCGGGTCCCACGCTCAGCGAGCCCTGCTTGGGCCAGCCGGTGCAAGGCTTCCCTCACCGGGGTGCGCGATACACCGAATTTTTCAGCCAATGACTGTTCGATAAGTGGTTCGCCCGGAGCCAATTGGCCGACCATGATCGTCTCTATCAGGCTTTCAAAGATGCAATCTGCTGCACGAATAATCATCGGCCAATCAATCCAGTCGTTTTGTGCTCTTTTAGCTTCCATTTGTATACATGTGCTTGCAAGCTTTAACCACATGACGCCGAGCAACTGGGAGGGTTCGGTTAAAAATGCCTCAAAATCGACGTGAGGCGGGCGAACTGGGGGAAACCCAGCGCGAGTATTTGTCGGCCGAAACGAACGAAGGGAGGAGACAATGCCAACAGGGATAATAAAATATGAAACCGATCGACCACAAAAAAGTTCTCGCCGAACGACTTTCTGCCCGCTTCGGACGTAGAACTGTACTTAAGGGCCTTGGTGCCGGTATTCTAACTGCCGCGACCACTGGCGCACCTTCTCTTGTGCGCGCACAGCAAAGCGGTCACATCAAAATTGCGTCCATTAAAGTCATTGATACGCTGGACCCCCACTTCACTGGCTTCCTGTCTTCCATCCAGATCATCAACAATATCCATAACGGTCTTCTCAAGATCGCTTACGACGGCAAGAACGTCACCTTTGAACCAGACCTCGCGGAAAGCTGGGATATCGAGGGCGACAAGGTCCACGTCTTCAAGCTGCGCGATGGCGTCAAGTTTCATGATGGGACGCCCTGCGATGCAGAAGCCGTCAAATTCTCTCTTCTGCGTGTCAAAGAAGGAGAACCCAAGTCACCACACGCGTGGAAACTGGCGCTGTTGGACACCATCGAGGTTGTCGATCCGCTGACGGTAAGGCTCACATTCTCCCAACCATATGCATTTCTGCCCGTCGCCCTGAACGGCTCGACCGGTCGCGCAGGCACGATCGTTAGCCCCGCTGCCGTACAGAAATACGGTGCCGACTATGGACGTAATCCCGTTGGGACGGGGCCATTCAAATTTGTGTCCTGGAAAGAAAACGACGCGATCGAACTCGAAGCAAACCCCGACTATTTCGAACCCGGTTTGCCAAAGCTTGAGCGTGCGACATTTGTTCTGATGAACGAGGCGTCGACTGCGCTCGCGGCATTGATGTCCGGCCAGATTGACGGCATGACCGATTGCCCGATGCAGCTTGTCGACCAGGTAGAAGCATTCCCGAATGCAAACCTGTATGGTGAAATTGAGGGCAATTACACCTTTGTCGGCATGAACTGCAAACGCGGCCCGTTTGATGACATCAACCTGCGCCGCGCCGTTGCCTGGGCCCTTGATCGCGACACCCTCGTGAAACAAGCCTACTTTGGGCGGGCGCAAAAAGCGTATACGCCGATTTCTCCTCCGATGACCGACTTCTTTGATCCCGACATCGCGTCCAGTGGCCGTGGTCAGTGGTTTGATCTGGAAAAGGCCAAGTCCTTCCGCGCCAAAGCGGCTAATCAAGGCGAAGTCGAAGCCGTATATATGATGGCGGAACGCGGTCCTGTTGGGACACGTATCGCTCAAACTGTGGCCCCGATGTTGGCTGAGATCGGCATCAAGGCAAAGCTGGAACTTGTAGAGCCAGCAACTTGGGTCAAGCGCCGCAACGCATCCGACTTTGATCTTTACGACTTTGAATGGGTTGCCGATCTCGACCCCGATGAAACGCTGTATCCCGAATTCAAATCGGACGGGGCATGGAACTTTGGCGGTTGGGTGAACACCGACTTTGACGACCTTTGCGCACAGGCTCAGGTTGAACTGGATCCAGCAGCACGACGCACTTTGTACAAGAAGGCCGAAGACCTGCTGATGGATGAAGCCGGCATTGCTGTCATGGCCCACATGCCGATTTACAAAGTGTTCTCTACCAAAGTTAAGGGGTTCCAATATATCCCGGCTGACCTTGTGAACCTGCACACTGTGAGTATTGGCTAATGCTCGTTAAGGCACTGGGGAAAATCGCGCAGACATTCGTTGTCCTATTCGTCGTGTCGGTCGCCAGCTTCGGACTTTTGAAGCTGGCACCGGGCGATCCAATTCAGATCATGCTCGGGTCAGAGTTCTCTCAAGCGAGCTACGATTCTCTGAAAGCCGAGCTTGGGCTGGATCAACCATTCCTCGTTCAATACGCGAATTGGGCGATCCAGTTTGTGCAGGGCGATTGGGGAACATCCTATGTCGCACGCGCAGAAATTTTCACCTATGCCTTCAAGGAGGCGTTGCCTGTCACGTTGACCCTCGCCTCCTTTTCTCTTCTTTTTGCAATTCTCGTTGGTGTTCCTTTGGGCGTGTTGTCGGCCATTAAGAAGGACACGATATTTGACGCCGGATCGGCTGTACTTGCCCTGACAGGCACGGCATTTCCTTCGTTTCTTCTGGGCATCTTGCTGATCTGGTTCTTCGCGGTGAAGCTTCAACTCTTTCCGGTCATGGGCTACGTCTCTCCGTGGGAGAACTTCTGGCTCGGCATTTACCACATGATCCTGCCCGGCCTTACGCTTTCGACCTATTTCATCGCGATGATTACCCGCCTTACCCGCGCGACGCTGATAGAAGTGTTAGAGCAACCTTATATCGCGGCGGCCCGTGCACGCGGTGAACCGAATTGGCGCGTCGTCTGGGTGCATGGTGTACGCAACATCGCTATGCCGCTCGTTACAATCCTTGGCCTGCAATTGGGCGTCCTGTTGCAAGGGACTGTTCTAACAGAAACGGTGTTCAACCTTCCTGGTGTTGGGCAGATGCTGACCTCGGCTGTACTGGGGCGTGAATACCTTGTGGTTCAGGCTGGCGTTATGATGACGGCGGTTTTGTTCATCGGCGTCAACCTGCTGGTCGATTTGTCGTATCCCTTCCTTGATCCACGACTGAGGACCAGCAAATGAGCGTTCAAATGACCCAAGACGTCGCGGCTGTGCCGATTGTGGCCACGCCTTCGCCCTCTGCAAAATCCCGTCGATCTGTTTTCATCCGGCGACCGTTCTTTACCGCAGCTTTACTTGTCGCAGCGGCTTATGTGCTCGCTGCCATTTTCGCGCCCTATGTCGCCCCGTTCGATCCCGTAAAGCAGGATTTTAACGTCATGATGAAAGCACCCTCTGTGGTGCATTGGCTGGGGACAGACAGCTACGGCCAAGACATCCTGTCGCGTGTCATATTCGGTGCACGATATGCGCTCATTATCGGCATCTTCTCGGTCATGATTGGCGCGATAGGCGGCCTCATTATCGGGCTGGCCGCTGGCCTTTCTGGTGGATGGGCTGAATGGGGCCTGATGCGCTTGATCGACGCCATCCTTGCATTGCCGTCGCTGATCCTCGCCGTCGCATTCATCGCGATCCTTGGTCAAGGCGTGGACAAAGTCGTCATCGCAGTCGGCCTTTCAATGATCGGGCCTTTTGCGCGCACGGTGCGCAGTGACGTGATGCAGGTGCGTGTGCAGCTTTTCATCGAGGCCGCGCAACTGATGTCGATTTCATACCTGCGTGTGATTTTACGCCATGTTTTGCCTAACGTGATTTTCCCGCTCGCCGTTCAGGTCACAATACGCGTTTCAGAGGCCATTCTGGTTTCTTCGTCGCTCTCGTTTTTGGGCATCGGCGTGACGCCCCCGACACCTGACTGGGGCCTCATGATCGCTGAAGGGCGCGATTTTGTCAGCTTTGCGCCGTGGATGTCTGCGATGCCCGGTTTTGCTCTGGCTCTCTTGCTGATCGCCTTGTCGATTGTCGGCGACGGGGTGCGCGAAGAGTTTGATCCTAAATTACGGAGAGATTCATGAGCGATATGGCTGTAAATCATGTCTTGTCGATCAAGGACCTGACCGTCTTTCGAGGTGCCGCTAAAATCCTGGATCGCGTCACACTTGCGCTTGGACAGGGAGAGACACTGGCTTTGGTCGGTGAAAGTGGGGCCGGGAAATCGACTATCGCCACCGCGATCATGCGCTTGCTTGAAAACGCGAGGGTCACCGGAAGCGCTACCTTGGCGGGCGAAGGCGACCTTCTCACGCTGTCAGAACGGAAGATGGTGAAGCTTCGAGGCCGCCGTTTGTCTATGATATTTCAGGACGCGGGTACTGCGCTTAACCCGTCGTACACAGTCGGACGACAGCTGAGCACGACCTTGCGACGCATCCACGGGCTATCAAAGGCGGACGCCCGAGACCAAGCGATAGAGCTATTCACCTCTGTCGGGATCAATGACCCAGAAGGCCGGATGTCTGCTTTTCCTCACCAGTTATCAGGAGGCATGCAGCAGCGTGTCATGGTGGCGATCGCATTGGCAGGCAGCCCTGATCTGCTTTTGGCTGACGAGCCGACCTCGGCTCTGGATGTCACGATCCAAGCACAGATTGTGCGCCTGATCCTCAAGCTAACCCGTGAACGCGGCGCAAGTTGCGTCTTTGTATTGCACGATCTGGCCCTTGCAAGTCAGGCCTGCGATAGGATCGCGGTACTGTATGCGGGGCAAGTTGTAGAAAGTGGTCCGGCGCGCGATGTGCTCGAACGACATCGCCACCCCTATACCAAGCAACTTAAATCCTGTGTGCTGGAAATTGGCGCCAAAGACCTACCAGCCCCCGAAGGGACTGTGCCGTCTCATGGGCAGATGCCTAAGGGCTGCCGATTTTCCACCCGCTGCCCACGCGCAGTGGCGCGTTGCGCGGACGAAGCGCCCCCCCTTGTGCCAGCCCAGCAGACCGCGACAGGCTCGCTTGACCACCATATTGCGTGTTGGAACCCAGAATGACTGTGCAAACTTTGTCCGAAACCAAAGCGCCCGCGCCTGAACAGCCCATCTTCGAGCTGATCGAGGTCGAGCAGGTGTTCGAAGTCCCCAAACCAGGGCGATCCCTTTTCAGTCGCGATACCGTAGGTCTTCGTGCCTTGGATGGGGTTCGGCTAAATATTCGCAAAGGCACGTCCCTTGCCGTCGTCGGAGAAAGCGGGTCGGGCAAGTCTACCCTGCTTCGGGTCCTGCTGGGGCTGGACCGACCAAGCGGTGGGCGTGCGCTTTATAACAGCAAACCCATTCTGGAAGGACGCGCGACCGGTATCGATTTTGCACGCGATGTTGCGATGGTCTATCAAGATGCCCGTGGGTCACTCGACCCTCGCATGACGATTGGCGCGCTCATTGCAGAACCGCTTCGGCACTTTAATATCGTACCGCGCCAAGACGAGGCCGCACGTGTTTCACACCTACTTGATCGGGTGGGGCTGCCTGCTGACGCTGCTGACCGGTATCCATCGGGACTGTCAGGAGGACAGGTGCGACGCGTGGCTATCGCACGCGCATTAGCATCGGAGCCTACGGTGCTTGTGGCGGATGAAGCTGTTTCAGGGCTCGACGTATCGACCCAAGCACAGCTGTTAACTTTGTTGCAGTCATTACAGCGAGACATGGGCCTGACGCTTATCTTCATTACGCACGACCTTGGCGTCGCGAGCTTCCTTTGCGAAGAAATCGCGATCATGTATCTTGGCCGTATCGTCGAAACAGGCCCGACCGACGCCGTTCTTGATGCGCCATCTCATCCCTACTCTGCGGCTCTTCGTGCCGCTGCTCCACAATTCTTTGAACCGCTTTCAGAGCCATTGCCTGGGGAAATCCCAAGCCCTCTCAACCTGCCTGAAGGGTGCCGTTTTTCGACACGTTGCCCAAAGGCGCAGAACGATTGCCGTCTGAAGGATCCACAGTTGGGAAAGCTCAGCCCTCAGCGCGCGGTCGCGTGTCTGCATCCGCTGGCCTTAAAATAGCCGTCACTCTTCAGATTACACAAGATCATCGCGTGCCCATGGCCGGTGGTGCTAACTACAGGAAACCCGAAATGTTTGACTTCTTCTCTGCTCGCCGCCCCAGTACGCTCGCTTCTTCAGCGATGATCGCAACCTCACACCCGCTATCAACCTCGGCTGGCCATGAAATCCTGACCAAAGGGGGAAATGCGGTAGATGCGGCGATTGCTGCAGTGGCTGTGCAGTGTGTCGTCGACCCTTTGATGACAGGTATAGGTGGGGACTGCTTTGCGCTCTATGCCCCAAAAGGCGGCAAGGTGAAGGCACTGAATGGGTCAGGGCGCGCGCCAGCTGCCGCAACAGTCGAAGCGCTAAAGAATGCAGGGCTCACGGATGAGATCCCGCAGACAAGCCCGCATTCGGTCACGATTCCAGGTGCCATTTCGGGGTGGTGCCTACTTCACAAGGATCATGGCTCTCTCCCACTGGAGCAGTTATTTGCACGCGCCATAGAATACGCCGAAAGCGGCTATCCTGTGACACCGCGCGTTGCGATGGATTGGGCCGCAAATGCGGATATTGTTGCAGGCGATGAACATGCAGCAAAGCTGTTTCTGCCCGACGGGAAAGCGCCGAAAGCGGGCGACATGCATGCCCAACCCCTATTGGCCGAACGTCTGCGCGACATCGCAAAGAACGGTGCTGCAGGTTTTTACGAAGGCGACGTGGCCGCTAAAATGGCAGCCCATCTGCAATCTCTTGGCGGTTTGCACACCGAAGCGGATTTTCACGAAGGTCGGGATCAAGCGCACTGGGTTGAACCGATTTCATCGCGTTACGGCGATCATGACGTCTATGAATGCCCGCCGAACGGCCAAGGGTTGGCGGCCTTGCTAATTCTACGCATCCTGTCACGCTTTGACATGGGTAAGGGACTTTCCGACGCTGACCGCATCCATCTGCACGCCGAGGCGACAAAACTTGGATACCATCACCGCGATGCATTGATCGCAGACCCTGCAGACTGTCCCGATGTGGTTGAAACACTCTTGTCTGACGACGTCGTAGACGCATTGGCCGCGCGGATCGACATGCGCCGTGCCCTGACCCCTACCCTTTGGGACGAGCCAGAACATAAAGATACGATCTATCTGAGCGTCGTTGACGCACAGGGAAATGCGCTGTCCTTCATTAACTCAATCTTCCACGGTTTTGGCTCGACACGTTTAGACCCGACCACAGGTGTTCTTTTCCACTCACGAGGTGCTTCATTCAGACTTGCTGAAGATCATCCCAACGCCATCGCGCCGCGCAAACGCCCCATGCACACAATCATTCCTGGAATGCTTTGCAAAGATGGGGTCGCCGTTATGCCCTTCGGCGTCATGGGCGGGCACTATCAAGCCGCTGGCCACGCAGCCTTTTTGTCGGGCGTGCTGGACCTGGGAATGGACATACAAGAAGCAATGGATGCACCGCGCAGCTTTGCGCATGATGGTGTGTTGGATATTGAACCAAGCGTTGCCTTGGAAGTCCGTGAAGATTTGACGGCGCGTGGGCATGTGCTGGCCGTACAGGAATCCCCGATCGGCGGGAGCCAGGCAATCTACATCAACCCCGAAACAGGCTTGCTGTCTGGTGGTAGTGACTCAAGAAAAGACGGGATGGCGTTGGGGTTTTAAGGGTAGCTTCTTGCAACTTACGGGGGGTTCAGCGCGCAAAAACATCGACGGTTTGCTGCGTCTGAACCCCTAATTGCCCCCTTTTACGATGTCTCGAAGGGCTCTCCGACAGCATGGACGACTTGCAGGCCAGCTTTACCATCCCGTTTTTAACCGATTACATGGCCTAAGTAGGTGCGGTGAAGAAAACCAACAGTCGATACGGGGAAATGATGACGGCAAAATGTGTTGGTAGGTCTGACGCCTCGCCGAAATCCCCAAAATTCAGAAGTCGCGATGCGACGCGGACACAGGCCGAAATCTTGGCTGTCGCTATAGACGAGTTTGCCGAACACGGTTTTCACGGAGCACGGATTGACCGCATAACAAAGGCTGCCAAGTGCAACTCGCGTATGATCTACCACTATTTTGGCGGGAAAGAGCAGCTTTATATCGCGGCCCTTGAGGATATTTTTCAGCAGATCCGAGACCAAGAAGCGCACCTGAATTTTAGCGTAGGGGATCCGGTCGCGAAGTTGAATGAACTGGTGGAATTCACCTTCGATTACTTTAAAAATAACGCCGATTTCCGCAAAATGACGCGCAATGAAAACGCTCTGAACGGGATGTATATCGCGCGTTCAGCGGTGATGCGCGACATGTCGGAGCCTCTCATCGTAGCAATCCGCAATCTGGTAGAACGTGGATATTCAAGCGGAGTGTTCAGTCGAAAGCCTGATCCCGCCCAGCTTTATCTTAGTATTGTCGCCCTTTCAGCCCACCACCTGAACAACGCTGCCACTCTTGGCATTGTTGTCGGCCAGAACCTCCATGACGACGCGTGGCAAGAAGAACGTCGGCAACACGCCAAGGACGTCATTCTGAGCTACCTCGGCATCCAGAATTATTAGCGCTGTTGCCCCTTCGGAAATGACGCCCAAACTGCCTCGAAAGCGAAAGAAGCGTCAATTCCCCCAATAAGGGAACATGGAGTGCTGTAATTTCACGCCAGCACCCAGGACCGCGCCTCTTTCTTGAGCGGAGCCATTTAATTCTAAAACTTTTTACTTAATTTTATTTATAGGCTCACCGCTCTGCAGTTTGATGACTGCATGAACATATTAAATCATCCTGAACAAAGCACCGGCACCCCTCTCCAAGTAGGGCCGTCGCCATATCGCTATGCAGTAGAATTGCAGACGGCGTCTGTTGTTTTCGGCAAGGGAGATGATGCTGTTACAGCACTGTCGCCTACGTCTTTGAAAATGGATGCAGGTGACTTCGTGGCACTTGTCGGCCCGTCAGGTTGCGGCAAGTCTACTATCCTGCGCCTTGTGAGCGATCTGATACAGCCTTCATCCGGCGTAGTCCTTGTCGGCGGGCGAGAAGCATCAGCCAAACAGTTGCGCATCGGTATGGCGTTCCAGAACCCCACAATGCTGCCGTGGCTGACGATCGAGCAGAATGTGATGCTGCCGCTCAAGATCGTGGCCCCGTTCAAGGCGACATTCCGCAAGGATCGTAAAGGGGCTTATCGGGACCGCGTCCATCGTTTGTTAAAACAGGTAGGCCTTCAGGATTTTGCCAATCACTATCCTTGGCAGTTGTCCGGTGGGATGTTGCAGCGATCAAACCTTTGTCGCGCACTCATCCATGAGCCCGATCTGTTGCTGCTTGATGAACCCTTCGGGGCGCTGGACCAATTCACGCGCGAAGAGCTTTGGCAAATTCTTCAAGACCTGTATCTGGACCGCAAACCGACGGTGCTGCTGGTCACACATGACCTGCGCGAAGCCGGTTTTCTGGCAAAACGTATCTGCGTGATGAGCGCACGACCCGGACGGGTCATATCGGACGAACACGTCAACATCCCGCAGCCACGGGACATTGGCATGATCTACAGCCCAGAATTTGTCGAAATGACCCAAGGCCTGCGCGAGCTGATTGCACAGGTGCGTAAATAGGATGTCTATTATGACCGAGAAAAATCGCATCAGAATGCTGTCGTTTTCACTGATCTTCGGCTTCTTTCTGATATGGGAAGTACTTTGCGTTTTACTGGACGTCTCTGACCTTGTTCTGCCGCGCCCGTCCGAAATCCTCGTGACGCTCTGGATCAAGTTTCCGATCTTGGTGCCCCACATCGCCCAGACATTATATTCGACGCTCACCGGCTTTGTGCTTGGTGTCGCGATTGGGACGGCCTTGGGAATCATGGTGGGTACATCCAAAGTAGCCTACGCCGTCGCTTCTCCTTTGCTGGTTGGCTTTTCATCCATCCCTAAAGTCGCTGTCGTGCCGATCTTTGTGCTTTGGTTCGGGTCAGGCACAACACCTGCGATCCTGACGGCGATGGTGATTTGCGTCTTCCCGATTGTGGTGAATATCGCCACGGGACTGGCCACAACCGAACCCGACCTTGAGGACGTGCTCAAAACGCTTGGCGCATCCAAGCGGGAAATCCTGGTGAATGTCGGGCTACCGCGCACCATGCCCTACTTTTTTGCGGCACTCAAAGTCGCGATCACACTCGCTTTTGTAGGTTCCGTTCTATCCGAAACTGTGGCGTCCAACCGTGGCATCGGAAATGTCATGATGACCGCCTCGTCGAACTTCCAAGTGTCGCTCGTATTCGCAGGTTTGATCATTCTCGCGCTGCTTGGTGTCGCCCTCTACTCCCTGTTTTCGCTTCTGGAACGACGCGTCACGGGATGGGCAACACGCGGCAATGACATCGCAATGTCTTAATCAACCCTCCCCTCATCGAAATAAGGAAAGCTAAATGAAGAATGTTCTCGTGGGTGCCACCTTGGCGCTAATGGCCGGCGCAGCCCCGGTGTTTGCCGAAATGACCGACATCCGGTTCACCCTGGGTTGGAAGACACAGGGTTCTGACGCGCCTTTTCTACTGGCGCTGGACAAGGGTTACTTTGAAGACGAAGGGCTGAATGTGTCCATCGACCAAGGCGAAGGATCGGCCGCGACAGTGACACGGATCATGGGTGGGGCCTATGACGCAGGGTTTGGCGACATCAACGCGATCATTCAGAATGCTGCGGCGCGTCCGGATGAAGCACCTGTTATGGTCTATCAATTATGGAACCGTCCCCCTTTCGCGATTGTGACACCGAAATCTGCCGGAATTGAAAGCCCTTCGGACTTTGAAGGTAAGACGCTTGGGGGTGCTCAGGGCACGCCGACAACACGGCTCTTCCCTGTTTTCGCCGAGATCAACGGCATTGACCTGGATAAAGTCGCGCAAGAAAGCATGGCACCAAACCTGCAGGAACCTATGATGATCCGCGGGGATATCGACGGCGCATTCGTGTTTACCTCGACAAGCTGGTTCAACCTGATTGCAAACCGCCAAGACCCGGCGAACGACTACAACTGGTTCAACTTCGAAGACTACGGCATGGACCTTTACTCCAACGGCATGATGGTGTCGCGTGAACTGCTGACCGAAAACCCAGAAGCCGTTGCAGGGCTGGTGCGCGCAGTGAACAAAGCGACAATGGAGGCATCCGCCGATCAAGATACCTCGGTCGCAGCGGTCATGGCGTATGACAATCTGGTGGACGCAGATCTGGAACGCGCGCGGTTGGAATTTGCGTTAACCAATCTGATGAACGCCCCCGAAGTCGCGGACATCGGCATGGGTGACCTTGTGGACGAACGGTTGACCCGCTCTATCGAGATCGTTGCAAAAGGCTATGATCTGGAACGCCTGCCAGAAGCGTCAGAGATTTTCGACCGGTCGTTCCTTCCTCCGCTCGATGAGCGCAGCTTTGAGACGACCATTAACTAACGCTTAACCTCACTGCGGCGGGTGATTGCCTGTCGCGGTGAGGTATCTTGAAAGCTTTTCTTCCCCCCCAACTTGTTTGCGGAATTCTGTATGTCCAAGCATCAACTCTTGCTCTGTGGTGGGCTCGTTCTTGTTAAGAATGAAACCTTCGAAAGAGTTTCGATCCTTGTGACGGATGGCCTGATCACGGCCCTACTCGCAGATGGCGATGGCCCCGAAGATGCAAAGCGCATTGATGTCAGCGACCGCCTTATCATTCCCGGTCTCGTGAACGGTCACACCCATTCACACGGTGCGCTTGGGCGTGGTGGCGTTGCTGGCGATCTGACGCTTGAACCGTTCCTTGCGGGTTCAGCATGGCTGAATGCCTCACGCAGTGCCGATGATCTGCGCCTCGCAGCCGAACTCTGCGCAGCTGAATTAATCCGCAAAGGCTGCACAAGTTGCTTTGACCTGTTCATAGAGCTACCAGGCCCGACAGTTGAAGGTATCCATGCGGTTGCTGAGGCGTATCAGGGCGCAGGCCTAAGAGCCGTCGTTGCCCCAATGATCGCAGACCAGACGATCTATCAGGCCTTGCCCGGACTGCTGGAGCATTTTGACCAGCCCCTGCGTGACATCGTTGCCGCCCTGTCAATGCCGGACTGGCAAGACATTATCGCAGTATGCAAAAAGGCCTTCGCGACGTGGCCCATATCGGGTAAGCGTGTACGACCAGGCATCGGGCCAACGATCCCGCTGCATTGTTCAGATGCATTTCTGGCATCATGCGCAAACGTTGCAGCACAGCATGAAATACCGCTGCAAACCCATTTGGCTGAAACGCGCCTGCAACAGGTAACCGCACATCGGAAGTATGGCACCAGCCTTACCGCACATCTGGACAGTTTACAGGTGCTAAGCCCCCGCTTCAGTGGCGCACATGGTGTGTGGTTATCGCGCTCAGAAGCCGACATTCTTGCTGCCCATGACGCGTGTATTTGCCATAACCCCCTTAGCAACCTTCGGCTCGGGTCTGGCATCGCACCTGTACGAATGCTTATGGACAGCGGTGTAACCCTCGGGGTCGGAACGGATGCTTCGAATACATGTGATGGCCAATCCATGTTCGAAGCCATGCGCCTCGCGGCGACGTTAAGTCGGGCACAGGCAAGCGACAGCAAAGAATGGATATCCACCCGTGATGCTTTTGCCATGGCGACGACAGGCAGCGCGCGGATTATGGGGCTCAAGAATGTCGGCATGATCGCGGAAGGATGGGCCGCGGACATGCTGTTCCTGGACGCTGGCTATTGCCACTATACGCCGCTGCGTACCCCGCTCGACCAGATTGTGTTTGCCGAAAACGGTGCTGCCCTGCGGGAAGTGATGATTGCGGGTGAATATGTATTCGCCAATGACCGTGTACTGACCCTCGACGAGGCAGCCCTAGCCAAACGCGCCGCAGATGCCGCCACGCGACTGGATGAAGCGAACGCAGACACGCGTACGCTGAACGCTGCTGCATCCGCTGTCGTGCAAAGTTTTTGCCGCGCGACCTGCGCGCTCCCCTACCCGACTTGAGAAGAAAGTTAACGAAATGAACCAGAACATCGACCCTGTAGCTGCAGCAAAAGCGATTGTGGAAAGTTATCTTGAACGGTCGATGGTGCCCGATCCTGAAGGAGCCGCGGCGTATGTCAGTGACGATTTCAAACTGGTGTTTACCGGGGGGCGCACCTTCGCGGGCCCCGCAGAAAGCGCTGCCTTCAATGCAAAACGCTATGATTGGGTCAAGAAGAAGTTCCTACGTACCGACGCCGCGCTCGACGAGGCGACCGGAGACGTCCACGTCTACAACACCGGCTATCTTTACGGGGCGTGGAAGGATGGGACCACATTCGAAACGAACCGATATCTGGACAAGTTCGTCGTCCGCGACGGCAAGATTGTCAGCACCGACGTGTGGAACGACAGCGCCGAAATTATATTGCACAAGGCTGGTTTAGCAGAAGCGGAACTCTGAATTATGCTCCCTCATCATGGTAGATACGACTACTCCCCAATCTCTAAGCGCGCCGACTACAACTGGCCCGAGGGGAAACGGCTTGCGGTCTATATCGGGCTCAATCTTGAACATTTTAGCTTTGGGACTGGACTTGGTGCCGAACTGGCACCTGGGGGCCCCCAACCAGATGTTCTAAACTACGCTTGGCGCGACTATGGCAACCGCGTTGGCGCATGGCGGCTGTTAGAGTTGTTTGACGCATTGGGCCTGCCTGCCAGTGTGCTGACCAACAGCGAAATGTATGAATACGCACCAGACCTAATGGCGTCTTTCAGCGCGCGCGGCGACGAAATCGTCGGGCACGGGCGAACGAATTCCGAACGTCAAAGCGACCTGACGATGGAGGCAGAGGCCGCGCTTATTTCCGCAGCCACGAAAGTCCTGAAAAATGCCGAAGGTATACAGCCAAAGGGCTGGCTTTCCCCCTGGATCGCGGAAAGTTTGGATACACCCGATCTACTCTCACAGTCTGGGTATAGATACACGCTCAACTGGTGCATGGACGATCAACCTGTCTGGATGAAAACACGCAACGGCCGCCTCTTGTCGATCCCTTATCCGCAGGAGGTTAATGACATTCCCTCTATCGTCGCCCGCAAAGACGGCGCGACCGATTTTGCGAATATGATCATCGATAACTTTGATGAGATGCTCGAACAGTCTTCGCGGCAACCGCTTGTTATGGGCATCGCGTTGCATCCCTATCTGGTCGGACAGCCCTACAGGCTTCGACATCTGCGCCGTGCGTTGTCTCATATCGTTTCGAAACAAGACCAGGTATGGCTGACGACAAGCGGTGCTATTTCAGACTACTGTTATGATGTGATACCCGACTTGGTTCCCTGAGCGATACACCACGCCCCCTTCGCTGCGTAGTATTTGGCGCATTCTGAGTTGCTTTTGGATGCTGCGGATCGCAGGGTTTTCGAATTGTCTACTGACAGACACATCACGTGGTCTCGTTAAGACGGGTTTGTCAGGATTAACCGTCGCCGCATGTCTATGGCCCCGTTCACGACGCGAGGAATTGCCCTAGGCGCTTAGGGCCGCCGTAGAGCCCGAAATGCCCCTGATAATGCTCTTTGCCTAGGATCGCCATAACCTCACTAAAAGGCCCCCTTCGTAGGACACGGCTGTATTCTAGCTGGATTTCTTGAAAAGCGGCTCTGGAAGTTTCAGGCCGGTTCGATAAGGGTGATGAAAATCCGCAGCCGAGGCGTTTTATTCTAATGTTCCGCGATCTTTCAGTGCCCGCAGTTTCCATGGGTCTCCTTGCCGCATTCGTCGGATATTCAGCGTCATTCGCGATCGTACTGGCGGGGCTGACCGCGATGGGAGCAACGGGCGCGCAGGCGACGACGGGCCTGTTTTTCGCAACCCTCGGCATGGGGATTTGCAGCATCTGGCTTCCTGCCGTAACGCGCATCCCTGCCGCAGTGGCATGGTCTACGCCGGGGGCGGCCTTTCTTGCGACAACGGCCATCTTGCCCGGCGGGTTTGCTGAAGCCGTGGGCGCTTTAATCTTTTGTGCAGGATTGATCGTTCTGACGGGGTTGATCCCCGCGCTTGGCCGGATCGTGGCCGCAATACCGAAACCTATTGCAAACGCCCTGCTCGCGGGCGTTCTGCTCAAGCTCTGTCTCGCCCCTGCGCTTGCGCTTGGCAGCATTCCCTTGCTGGTTTTGCCGGTGCTCCTCGCATGGCTTGCGGGCCTGACGTGGAACAGGTTGGCAGCAATGCCTTTTGCTGTGATTGCGTTTATTGTGGTTCTCTTTTTCGCCGTCGATACGCCGAGCAGCCCCGTGCAAACCGGCGGGGCGTGGCTTCCTACCTTTGCTCTTACAGCCCCGATCTTTACGGTTCAGTCCTTCTTTTCCGTCGCTCTGCCGCTTTATCTGGTGACGATGGCGGGGCAGAATATCCCGGGCTTTGCGGTGCTGGAACTGAACGGCTATTCAGTCGACCGCCAACCCCTGATCCGCAAAACCGGCCTTGTCAGCCTTGCGTTCGCGCCGTTCGGGTCGATCCCTGTCAACATGTCCGCGATCACCGCAGCGATGATGGCTGGCGAAGACGCGGGCCGCGATCCGGCAACCCGCTATTGGGCGGCAATCACATCGGGGATTGTCTACATCCTGCTTGCGTTTGCTGCCGCGCTGATCACCGCACTGGCAAGCCTTGCACCGCTTGCTTTGATTACTGCGGTGGCCGGACTTGCACTTATCCCCGCGCTGGTTGGTTCGCTCTCTGCTGCCTTCACCACCCCCACACAACTAGAGGCACCGGCGCTGACGTTCGTGATCGCGGCAAGCGGTATGACGCTTTATGGCATAAGCGGAGCGTTTTGGGGCGTTATCGCCGGCGCGATCATCTGGGGGGCAAAGGCCATCGCGCATCGATTAAGGGCCTGACCTTGCTTTGGCGCCAGAGGTTTAAAAAAGCCAACGCATTGCACATATATTTTCCATGAAGAGATTTATCTCTGATGATAACGTATTCTAACTGCCCAGTTTACTCTTTGACCGAGTGACCTAGTTAACCAAAATGAACAAACTGAAGAAAATGCAGCATGACTGAAACAACGACGCCCGACGTAACGCAAAGATTATCAACCGGGACTTCGGGTCTCGACGATGTGCTGCGCGGTGGCATAACACCCGAACGGCTTTATCTGGTCGAAGGCACGCCCGGAGCGGGCAAGACAACGCTTGCGTTAAAATTCCTGATGGAGGGGCGCGCGGCGGGCCGTCAGGGGCTCTATATCACCCTGTCTGAAACCGTGAATGAGCTGACTGCTGTGGCACAGTCGCACGGCTGGACACTGGATGACATCGCCCTGTTCGAAATGGTGGCAGAAGATGAATTCAGCCCCGACCACGAACAGTCCTTGCTGCACCCTAGCGAAGTCGAGCTTGGTGAAACTGTGCGCGGGATCATTGATCTGGTAGAGAAAACCAATCCGGACCGGGTCGTGCTTGATAGCCTGTCGGAACTGCGTCTGCTGGCCCAGAACCCGCTGCGGTATCGCCGGCAAATCCTCGCGCTCAAGCATTTCTTTGCGCGTCGCAAATGCACGGTATTGATGTTGGATGACCGCACCGCCGAACCAGGCGATCTGCAACTACATTCGATCGCCCACGGCGTCATTTCGCTGGAGCATTTGGCGAATGATTTTGGCTCTGAACGGCGCCGCCTGCGGGTGATCAAGATGCGCGGGCTAAAGTACCACGGCGGCTATCATGACTTCACGATCGAGCGGGGCGGCATTTGCGTCTATCCCCGTCTGATCGCAGCACAACACCACCGCACGCATTCGACGGACCCTGTTACCACGGGTCTAAAAGAGCTGGACGCGCTTTTGGGCGATGGTCTTTTTCCGGGCACCAATGCGCTGATGGCAGGCCCTGCGGGCGTGGGTAAAACGACAACCGCGGTGCGCTGCATGATCGCGGCGCTGAAGCGTGGACAGAACGCCGCCTATTTTCTGTTTGACGAACGCCTTTCGACGCTCATGATCCGGTCCAAGGCGCTTGGCATGGACCTGCAACCTTTCATCGACAACGGGATGCTTCAGATTCGGCAGGTTGATCCGGCAGAGTTGTCGCTCGGTGAGTTCGCCCATGCAGTTCGTAGCGCGGTCGAGGATGACGATGCTAGTGTTGTGGTGATCGACAGTCTGAACGCCTATCTGCACGCGATGCCCAGCGATAACTTTCTGGTTCTCCAAATGCACGAACTGCTGAGCTACCTCGCCCAGCAGGGGGTGGTTTCGATCATGGTGCTCGGCCAACATGGGGTCACCGGCGATCTGCGCTCGGATATCGACATCAGCTATCTAGCGGACACCGTGTTGATGCTGCGGTTCTTCGAGGCAGAGGGCGAAATCCGAAAATCCATATCTGTCATCAAGACGCGGACGTCGGACCACGAACGCAGTATTCGTGAGTTCAAGATCGATCAAAATGGTATTAGCATCGGCGAGCCGATCCGCGGCTTTTCATCTATTCTGTCCGGTTCCCCTGTCTATAATGCGTCAAAGGATCACCTTTTGGCGCTTAAGGGCGACGACAAGGATGGGTCAAAGTGACAAGCCTGCCGCCACTCGGGGAAACTCAGGAAGCGCCGCCGTTAGATATCTTTTCGTCCGTTGCGGTCATGGCACCGCGGGGGCGGGATGAGGCTGTCGCGCGGCAACTGCTGGCGAAAGACGGGATCGCGTCGATCCCCGTCCTAACGCTGTCGCAGTTGTCCGGGCTTATTTCACAGCATGTCGGTGCGGTGCTGATTACCGAAGAAGCCCTGAGCGGCGCCGATGCCGACGCGCTGGCCCTCGCGCTGGATGCGCAGCCGTCTTGGTCGGACGTACCGTTTATCGTGCTCGCCAATGGTGCCACGCGCAGCCGCAGCGAACGGGCGGTGCAGCGCATGGACAGGTTAAGCAATGCCGTGTTGTTGTCGCGCCCGCTTCATGCCGAAGAGTTGGTCCGCGCCGTGCGGTCATCACTGACGGCCCGCGGTCGGCAGCATCAAGCGCGTCGCCAGCTCGAAGAGTTGCAATTGCGCGAACGCCAGCTGTTCGAGAGCGAAGCGAAATTTCAAGCCATTGCCAATTCGGTGGATCAAATGATCTGGTCCACCCTGCCCGACGGGTTTCACGACTATTTTAACGACCGCTGGTACGAATTCACGGGCGTTCCCGCTGGCTCTACCGACGGCGAAGGCTGGAACGGGATCTTCCACCCCGATGATCAGGAGCGCGCATGGGAGCGGTGGCGCCACAGCCTCAGCACCGGCGAAAACTACGAGATCGAATACCGCCTACGTCACCGTTCGGGCGACTATCGCTGGGTGCTCGGGCGGGCCCAACCGGTGCGGGACAAGGGCGGTACCATTCTGCGGTGGTACGGCAGTTGTACCGATATTCACGAAATCAAAGTGGCCGAAGAACAGCGCCACTTGATGCTGGGCGAGATGAACCACCGTGTCAAAAACACGCTGGCCATGGTCAATGTGATGGTTTCGCAGACCCTGCGGCTGGCGGACAACCTGCGTGACGCCCAGACATCGTTGCAATCGCGTATCGCGATGATGGCCCATGACCGATTGATCGCGGCGTCTTGGGCCGAAACCCGACTGCCCGAAGTGGTCGACGCCGCACTGGCAGCGCACCGCACCGGCGAAGGTCGCTTTGATATCGATGGGCCGGATATCGAAGTGGGTTCAAAGCAGGCGCTTGCGATGACCATGGCGATCCATGAGCTAAGCACCAACGCCAGCAAATACGGCTCTCTTTCGGCTCAGGGCGGCAAGGTCCGCATCTGCTGGGAGGAAAAAGATGATGTCTTCACGTTTACTTGGGTCGAGACAGACGGCCCCCCGGTTTCGCCCCCAACCAAGCGCGGTTTTGGCAGCCGGATGATCGAGCAGGCACTCGGAGGATATTTTCAGGGAAAGGTGGAACTTTCCTACGACCCGGAAGGTTTACATTTTAAGCTCAGTGCGCCCGGCTCCGGATTGCTGTTCTGATATTCCCGTCTCTGCAGAAAGAAAGGTTCCACTGCGCTATGTATTCCGAAAACACTTCACGGCTTGCCGTTCTTGTCGTCGAAGACGAACCCTTGCTGCGCATGGATGCCGTCGACATGATAGGCGATGCAGGTTTCAAGACTTACGAAGCCTGTTCGGCCGATGAAGCGATGGTGCTGATCCGCGACAATGACGATATCGGAATCCTGTTCACAGATATAGACATGCCAGGCTCTATCAATGGGCTCAAGCTCGCGGCTTGCGTCCGCGAAGGCTGGCCGTCGGTAGAAATTCTTATCGCGTCGGGCGTCGTGGGCGTTACAGATGAGGCAATGCCTGAAGTTTCGAAATTCTATTCCAAGCCCTATGTAACAACCCAGATTATCAGCGATATGAAAACGATCGCGGCCTCCGAAGATCATACCGTCTAAGCCGGGGTCAAACGTTGGTTCGGATTGATGCCGGTGGGGTCGCCCCCGCCGTCTTTTTGCGGTGTTTTAAGGCCCATCGGCTAGGGGCCTACAGTCTATAGAAAACGCGACCAGACGTAGGCTCTTTTGACAGGGCCAAGGTCTGTCGCGACTTCGATTTAGACGACCCTCAACCGACTGACGCGCCAAGCTGGCAAGCGTACTATCGCAGTTGTACCCTTATCAGTGGCTTGCACCTCGAATTCACCGCCATGAAGTTCAACCAGTTTTCGGGTTAACGGTAAGCCAAGGCCCAATCCCCCGCGGGTATCCCTCGTTCTGATATGTCCCCCGACGACAAAAGGTTCATACAGCGCCGCTAGATCGACATTGTCGTCCAATGTGCCATTATCAGTGATTGAAAGTTCAAGATTTCTGGAGCCATCCAACCTGCTTCCAATAGTGATTTCTGATCCGCCGTGGTTGATCGCATTAAGGTCAAGCGCATGCAAAGCAAGCTTGATCTGATGGGGGTCGATGTAAATGGATGCAGTGTGCGCCTTCTCATCTAGCGCAATCGACTTCAACTCGCCATCCGCACCCGGCAATACCAATTGGGCAACACCGTTCAGAATATCGCCCAATTCGCAGTCTTGTTCGTTCAGGGAAAGCTCTCCGGTCGACGCGTCACTATAGGTGATAATCGCCTCAACCAGCCCCATAAGATGCTCTGTCGATTTTCGCGCCGAGCTAATCAGTCCTGCGTTGATGCCACGATCGGCCATCGCCTCAAGCAACCGCAAGCTCCCAAAGAGAATGGTCAGCGGCGTACGTAATTCATGGCCGATAAGCGTGATAAAAGTCGATTTCGCACCTTCGTCTTTCGTAAGATCCACCGGGGTTGGCGGCACGCCTTCCAACGCGGCGACGACGGCTTTCCCCAGATCTGTCAGGATCGACATCTGGTGATCCGATGGCGCTTCATGAGGAACCAGATCAAGGACGCACAGGCTCCCGAAACGATGGCCCGACGACAACACCAACGGAACCCCCGCATAAAACCGTGCCCCGGGCCCGCCTTCGGCTACCATAGGATGGGTCTCGAACCGAGGGTCTTTGCTCAGATCCGGCACGACCATCGGTTTGCCCGACATTATCGTATGGGTGCAAAAGCTGTTGTTCTTCGACATCCGATCAAGCTCGATGCCAACGACGGACTTGTACCACTGGGTGTCACCTTCAATGACACTGATGTGTGCGATTGGACAATCCAGTATCTTTCGGGTCGCATCGCAAATGGCGTCGAAAACGCCACTATTTGCTTCGGTCAGGCCGGGAACAGCAAAGACTGATCTAAGGCGTGCTTCTTCATTGAAGGGAATGGGATAGGTTCTCAACATGCACCTCGTTAACTCTTTATTCAGCGACTATTAGCGATAAGTCGTGTGCAATCAATTGTTTATTACCCTTCGGTGCGTCCGAGCTTCGGGCAACTTTTGGCCGCGACTATCAGAGCGGGAAGTTTTCCGTACTATCGCGCTAAGTGGGTACATGATCCGAAGTTCAAAACTCCCCACTGCATTTTCAATCTCATGTCACGCGGTAGGGGGCAAAACCGCGCGGGCTTCGCCTTCAAACCTTGATACCGCCGAACTGCCGCTTACTGGCAGGTCGTCACTTCTCAAACTACGTGATAACACAGGCAGCGTAAGCCGACCCTGACTTACACAGCTAGTTGCAGATTTGGACTGAAGCGCGCGGTCGACGCCTCTACCGCGTAGGCGTCGGTAAAGTCCTCTGGATTGCGCGCAATACGGGACACGGCCTCGGTGATAAGATCCACTTTGGCGTCGTCCATCAGGACCGAGAATGCAAGCCGGGTCCAGCCGGGCTTTGCGACCTCATTGCCAGATCCAATTTCCGCGCGCAGCCGATCCGACTGCGCCCGGTCGATCCCCAGCAAGCGGTGCGCATAGGGGCCGGCGCAGGCACATCCGCCGCGGGCTTGAATGCCAAAGTGATCAGAAAGGATGCGACAGACCAGTTGCGGGTGCACGATCCGACCGTTTCGATCGCGGACCATGAAGGAAAAAATGGGCAAGGCCGTGGCGTCGACCGTACCCAGAATAGTCAGCCCCGGCACGTTTCGCCACGCCGCCAAAGCTTTGCGCCGATGCGCGTTCAGGGTCGCGGCCATACGCGCCTCGCCGATTGCCTCTTTCACGATAAAACACAGTGCCGCGCGGATATCCCCGATGACATTGGGCGTGCCTGCTTCTTCTCGTGCGACCACATCGGCAGCATAATCCTGCCCCCAGGGGGATACAAAGCGCACCGTGCCGCCGCCCGGGCTGGTCGGGCGGGCGCGCTTGACTGCGTCGCGGCGCAAGATCAGCACGCCAGAAGCCCCCGGCCCCCCGATGAATTTATGCGGCGACACGACGACCGCATCCATACCCATCCCCATATCGATCGAAAGATACGGCCCTGCCCCCGCATAATCCCAGACGCTGATCGCGCCGTTCCGCTTGAGCAAACGGGTGATCGCAGCGACATCGCTGACAATGCCCGTGACGTTCGATGCGGCCGAAAAACTTCCGATCACGGGCCGGTCGGCATGGGCCGCAAGCTGTGCTGCCAGATCATCCATATCGGGCCCGCCAGCAGCGGCTTCGGCGATCTCTATGACCTCTGCCCCGGACTCCCGCCATGGCAAGATGTTGGAATGATGCTCGTAGGGTCCAATCAGCACCAGCGGGTTCTGCCCCTCGGCCAGCATCGCATCGACTCCAAGCAAAGCGGCCAGCTTTGTCAGCCCAGCTGTGGCACCTGCCCCTGCAAAGATAACCGCATGATCCGCGTCGGCGCCACACGCCTGCGCCACAACGCGTCGGGCTTGCGCCCGCAAACGGTTCATATGTCGGCCGCAGAAAGACGCTTCGGTATGCGCGTTGGAATAATAGGGAAGCACATCCTTGGCGATCCGGTCTTCAAGCTGCTTTAGCGCCCGCCCGGAGGCGACATAATCAGCATAGATCAAAGGGTTTGGGCCGCGTGGCCCCGGGACCATCATGCCCTCGCCTATCAAGCCAGAGCGCAGACCGGGTATGATGTCGCCAGCACTCATCTCTTGGCGAAAGCTGTCAAAGAGCTCGGGCGTATCGGTCATAAATCAATCCTTCTATCTTGCCGTAAGTTAAGGTGACAATGACATGAGAAGCTGCAATAAACTTACCCTATTACCACCAATTTTCCGAGGTTTTTCGTTCAAATGACCCAACAGCCAGCCCCAAAGCTCGACCGGATCGATGCCGCGATTTTGCGCGTGCTCCAAAAAGATGCGTCGCTGTCGCAACGTGAGGTCGCTGATCGGGTGGGGCTGTCGCAGAATGCGTGCTGGCGTCGCATCGTGCGCTTACGGGAAACGGGGGTCATCACCGGCCAGACGCTGCGGCTGGATCATGAGCGGATCGGGCTGGGTTTGACGGTTTTTGTCATGCTGCGCACGCGGGATCACTCTCCGGAATGGCTCGAGGCATTTCGCAAGACGGTCCTTGGGATCGAGAACATCATCGACGTGTTTCGGATCGCCGGAGATTACGATTACATGCTGAAAATTGTTGCGCAGAACATGAACGATTTTGATCGCATCTATCAGCGACTGATCGCAGGGGCCGCGCTAGAGACCGTTACATCCTGCATCGCCATGGAAGCGATCGCCGATCGGCGCGACCTGCCGGTCTGACGCGGCCCGAAGGCGCATTGCGCGTTAAAAATAGGGGCGTTCGGCGCAGTTCTTTACACCAACGGCAGGGTCCCGCATAAAAGTCAGGCCGCGGCACGATAGCCGCGGCCTGCAGGTTTCAACGCGTCCGGTTGTTGGTCGGCAATACCGCCCCCTGGCCGAACCACGCGGTCATTGGCAGTTACTGCATACCGTAGTTTGCACGGTCCAGCTTGTCGTAGATCTCTGATTTGGCCAATGCTGCCAATGCGTCCGTATCGCCGTGGTCCACATCCGCCAGCAGATCGGCCCAGCGATCAACGATGCGCTTATAGTCTTCCAGCAGCGCTTCGGGGTTCTCGATGCCGCGGCCCTTGGCGTTCTCGATCAGGACGGCCTCGTCTGCGATCACAAATTCCGCCAGCGCATCCGTCAAAGCCTGATCAGATTCAAACACCTCCATGCCGCCTTCTTTGGCCGCGGAAACCGCTTTTTCAACATCTTTGTCGAACTCGACCCGGTGCTGCGCAAGGTAGTATGCCATTTGGTCAAACAATACGCCGCGCGACTCTTCCGACAGGCCTTGCCAGAACGCAGGGTTATAGCCCCATTCGAAACCGGCATAATAGTTGCCGACGGCCAACGTGTTCATGTGCGTGACCACATCCGAAAGTGAGAAGGAATCCAACGCATCCGCAGCCGCAACCGCACAATCAAGCGATCCTGTGTCGAGGCCAGTGTACATCTCGCTTGACGGGATCGACACGGGTACCGCGCCCACATGTTCGGCAAAGCGTGACCAGGCACCGCCCGCCATGCGCAGACGCTTGCCCTGAATATCCTCGTAGGTAGCGACAGGCGTGTTGCACATCATGTAGTATTGCGAAGTCGAATACCCGCCGCCGAAAACGACGCCATTCTCTTTCCACTCGGCCAGTGCGGCCTCGTTGGTGAGGCCGAATTCGGTCGAGGCAAAGGCCATAACCATCGGATCAGTGTTATAGAAAGCAAAGTTGCCGATCAGGTTGGCAACGGGCAGTTCGGACGGGGTGTAGGTGCCCGCGTGGTAGGTCACTTGTGCCACGCCATCACGCACGCCTTGCAAGGATGCGGCCGGCGGCAGCAGCGACCCACCGGCGAAAACGGTAAAGTTCACGTCCCCGTTGGTTTCCTCGGCCACGCGCTTGGCGAACTCGACATAGGGGCCGCGCACCATCGAATGGCGTTCGGCAAAGAAGTGGTTGGCGTTTTGCGCGATGGCAGCAGTGCCAAGGCCACAGGCCGCGAGGGCCAAAAGGGATGTCTTCAGTTTCATGTTATCGTCTCCTCCGGTTGAAAAGTTTTCACTGCGCCATGAGCGAGGGCAGGAATAGGCTGATCGCGGGAAAGGCGATCAAGATGAACAGGGTTAAAATATCCATAGCGATGAACCATGTGGTGCCCGAGATGATGTCGCTGAGCTTGACCTCGCCCGATAGCGCGCTGTGTAGGACGTAAAGGTTCAACCCGACGGGCGGCGTCACAAGGCCGATCTCAAGCAGTTTGATGCAGATGATGCCGAACCAGATCAGGTTGATGTCAGCGGCCTCTAGCACCGGCAGAAGGATCGGCAGCGTCAGCAGGATCAGACCGATGGAATCGATCACCATGCCCAGAATGATGAACAGCGCAGCGATCATCAGAATAATAACGATCTGATTATCCGAAACGGCCAGCATCATGTCGGTCAGCGCCCGTGGCACACCTGACAGCCCCATGAAACGGGTGAACATCACCGCCCCGATGGACAGAAAGAAGATCGAAGACGTCGCCAACGTCGTCTGACGGATCGCCTCGGCCAGTGCTTTGCGCGTCAGTGAACGACGCAACAGCGCGACGGTTGCAGCCAGAAACGCCCCGACGGCCCCCGCCTCGGTAGGCGTGAAAAACCCGCCAAAAATACCGCCCAAAACGCCCAGAACCAACACAGGAAAGGGCCAGACCGACCACAACAGGCGCAGCAGTTTCTTGCGGTCAATCCGCTCTACTACGGGTGGCGCAAGCGCAGGCGTTACCGTGGCACGCACGGTAATCATCGCCATATAAACAAACGCTGATAGCACGCCGGGAATAACACCTGCGATAAACAGCTGGCCGATCGATTGCTCGGTGAAGATGCCGTAAAGCACCATCAGGATCGATGGCGGGATGAGCGAACCAAGCGTGCCAGACGCTGCGACGACGCCGGTGGCCAGCGACGGGTGGTAGTTTGCCCGCAGCATCTCGGGCACGGCGATTTTCGACATGGCAGCAGTCGTCGCGATGGACGACCCAGAGGCCGCGGCGAACAGGCCACAGGCACCGACGCTCGCCGATGCCAAACCGCCCGGCACCCGCGCCAACAGAACGCGCAGCAGATCAAACGCGCCCGCCGTCAGGCCGGTATTGGCCGCGATAAAGCCCATAAACAGAAACATCGGGATCGCTGTCAGCGACCAGTCGCCGATCAGGTTGAACGGCATCGCACTCACGATCCCAAGTGCTGCTTGCAGGTTGAACATGACGGTGATGCCGACAAAGGACACCGCCATAAGCGCCGTGCCGATGGACATCCGAAAGGCCAGCAGGCCGAACAGGGCACCGACGCCGATCCATCCGATCAAAAGGTTGCTCATTACATGTTCCCATCAAGTTGAGATTGCGTGACGGGCTGCCCGCGCAGCACAAGGATGGCGCGAAGAAAAGCCGCGAGACTGGCAAGGCCGAAGCCAAGCGGCAACAACATGCGTGACGGCCAGACGATGACCTCGCGCCCGCCCATGACCACCTCTCCGACGCGCAACGCCCGCACGGCATCAAGGCCCGTACGCCATGTCATCACGGCAAGGATCGCCGCCGCGGCAAGGCAGCTTAGGAACAAGGCCAACTTCTGAAGCCAGCTGGGAAAGTGATTGAATAAAAGATCGACCGAGATCTGCTGGTCCTGCATTTCAACAAAAGCCATCGGCAGCATCACCAACGCGATCATATAATAATAGGAAGACATCTCGACGGTGCCTTGGATCGGTGCATTCCACACCAGTTTCGCGACGACATCGGCCACGATATTTAGCATCATCGCGATGACCCCAAATCCGCCGATAAACATCAGCGATGCGCATAATTTGTTGAATAGTGTCAGCATCGGGCCTCCTCCCCATACCAAAACGGGGACCAGGCCCGTCATTCCGCCTCAACCTCTCCGCTCAGGGGTCGGTTGACAAATAGCGATGATTGATCGAGTGATAACGAAACGCGATCACCCCGGAACATGCGCATGACCGACATCAAGAAACCCACCCGGCTCGACCTGCGGCATCTGCGGTACGCTTTGGCCGTGGCTGACGCCAGCGGGTTTCGCGCAGCCGCCGAGACGCTCAATATCGCGCAGCCCGCAATTTCGAAAGCCGTGAAAGACACTGAAATCGATTTGGGGTTCCGTATCTTTGACCGCAGCGGCCCGCGCGTTCTGCCCACGCCCGAGGGGGCCGTCTTTCTTGAGGATGCGCGCCAGACGGTGGCCCAGTTCGAACGGACCATCCGCGCCTCGCGCCAGAATGCGGCCGGCGCACGGGGGCATATCATCGTCGGGTATTCGGCGCTTGCCACCTCGCGGCAAATCTCTGAAGCGCTGGATGCTTTCCACCGCAGCGTGCCGGGTGTTCAAGTCGAGATGCATGTCATGTCTACCGATAACATGCTGAAAAACTTGAAATCTGGCGTGATCGACCTTGGTTTCCTGCTGTCTCATCCCACCGTCGGCGCGCCGGGGATCGACCAGATGCCGGTTTGGCGCTCGCGCATTGGTGTGGTCGCCCCCGCCGGAGAAGCCCCCGCACGGATCGAAGACCTGACAGGCGTGCCCTTTGTCATGGGGCTGCGCGAGAACTGGCGGTCTTGGCGCGCCCTTCTCGACAGCGCGTGTGATCGGGCGCGGCTTAGCCCCGTGGTGGTGGACGAGGCATGGGACGTACAGGTGATCTTGCAGCGCGTGGCCGAGCGGCGCGGCGTGACGCTGTTCCCCACGAGCATGGCAGACAGCCTGCCCGCCGCGCTGGAACTGGCACCGGTCGAGGGGCTGGATGCAGAAGCGACGATCGCAATGGCATGGAGCATCAAGGCAGATACCGGCCTGCTGCGTCAGTTTCGCGGTCACTTCCCCCCGCTGGGTTGATCGCTTTCGGTTATCGCGCGATATCGCAAGTCTATTTGCGTAACCGCCCAATAACGCGATTTTATGGCAGCATGAAACAGATGCCGATTGCCCCATTCGACCTGCCCCAAGCGCAGCCTTTTCTTCTTGAGGGCAGCGATACCGGCTTTCTCTTTTTTCACGGCTTCACCAGCACGCCGCAAAGCGTGCGCGAAGTCGCCCTAGCTGTGCACGCGGCAAGCGGTGCGACGGTGTCTTGCCCATTGCTCGCAGGGCATGGCAAAGACCCGGCAGCCTTGGCGCAGACCGGCCAAAGCGATTGGGTAGGCTCTGCTGAAGCGGCCCTTGAAACGCTATCGGCGCGCTGTGCGCGGGTGATCGTCGGGGGGCTTTCCTTGGGCGCAACCCTGTCTCTCAACCTCGCCGCGCGTATGCCCGACAAGATACATGGCGTGGTCAGCATCAATGGCTCTACCGGGCTGTACCGCCCCGAAGTGGTCGCCCCGCTTTATGAGCCTCAGGGTGCGGCGTTCATCAGCGGCATCGGTTCGGATATTGCCGAACCGGGCACCACCGAAATCTGCTATGACCGCATCCCGCGTGAAACCCTGAAAGAGCGTTTCCTTCTTACCAATGCCACCGGTGCGCTGCTGCCACTGATCCGCCAGCCCATTTTGATCTTGCAATCGCGCCGCGATAACGTCGTTGATCCGCAAAATGCACCGCGTATCGCGACCTCGGTGGCGTCTAGCGATATCCAGCTTGGCTGGCTCGAGCGATCCTACCATGTTGCGACATTAGATTATGACCGCGGCCTGATCGCCGAACGGATCACCGGATTTTTGCAGCGCTGCACAGCCTGAGAAAGCTGCAATCCACGCGAACATATCGCCGCCGCCTACACATATCCGCCATCAGGGCGGAACCCTGACCCGCTGACCGGGGTTCTATTCCCTAGATGTCATCGGACCAAGGGCCCCCTTCTCATGCGAACCACACTTACCGTTAACGGCAAAGACCATAGTCTTGATGCAGACACCCGCACCTCGCTGCTGGATGCGCTGCGCAATCACCTGAACCTCACTGGCACCAAAAAAGGCTGCGATCACGGACAGTGCGGGGCCTGCACCGTCATGGTGAACGGACGTCGCATCAACTCATGTCTCAGCCTTGCCTGCATGCATGACGGCGACGAAATCACCACGATCGAGGGGTTGGGCGACGAACACAACCTGTCAGACATGCAGCAGAATTTCGTGAAACACGACGGGTTCCAATGCGGCTATTGCACCCCGGGTCAAATCTGTTCAGCCACCGCCATGCTCGAAGAGTTCAAAGCCGGCTGGCCCTCGAATGTTTCGGGCAGCCTCACCGCGTCGCCCGAGCTGACCGATGCCGAAATATCAGAGCGGATGTCAGGTAATATCTGTCGCTGCGCCGCCTACCCCAATATCGTCGATGCGATCCGCGAAACAGCGGAGGAGCAGTCATGAAGCAGTTCGACTATATCCGCGCCAGTGCAAACAGCGATGTCACCCGCACCCCTGACGCGACAATCATCGCTGGCGGGACCAACTTGCTGGACCTCATGAAGCTAGAGGTGATGACGCCTGACAAACTTGTCGACATCTCGCGGCTGGACCTGAAACAGATCACTCCCACGCGCGACGGCGGGCTGCGTATCGGCGCTTTGGTCACGAACTCTGACCTCGCGGCGGATATGACGGTTCGCGAAGACTATGCCGCATTATCGTCGGCCCTGTTGGCCGGTGCGTCGGGTCAACTGCGCAACAAGGCGACCACCGGCGGCAACCTTTTACAACGGACCCGCTGCTATTATTTCTATGACACCGACCAACCGTGCAACAAACGCGAGCCGGGTTCTGGCTGCGGCGCGATGGAGGGGGCGAACCGGCTTCATGCGATCCTTGGCGTCACCGACAAGTGCATCGCCAGCCATCCCAGTGATATGGCCGTTGCGATGCAAATGCTGGGGGCCGAAGTCGAGATCGAGGGCACCGATGGCGCCTCTCGCACGGTGCCGCTGTCCGAATTCTATCTGATCCCCACCGATCCCGCAGTTGAAACAGTTTTGCAATCGGGTGAACTGATCACCGCCGTCACCTTGCCCGCCCCTGCCGAGGGGAACCAGACGTATCGCAAAGTACGCGATCGCGCATCCTATGCGTTTGCCATGGTATCAGTCGCGGCGCAGATCGAGGTATCGGAAGGCAAGATAACCCAAGCCGCAATCGCCTGTGGTGGCATTGGATCGATGCCGTGGCGCGATCCGGCGGTCGAAGAGGCGCTCGTCGGGCAAGAGCCTTCGGTCACCTTGTTCGGTAAGGCCGCCGATATTCTGGTGGCAGACGCAGCACCCAAAGACGGCAACGCATTCAAAGTGCCACTGGCACGGCGCACGTTGATTGCCACACTCAAGGAACTGACGGGGATACAGCAATGACCGACGGTAGCAACATCTCGACCGCCGAACTGACGATGAACGAACCCGACGACCGCAATCGGCTGGATGCCACGGTTCAAGGGTTGATCCACACCGGCATGGACCGTCCCGACGGTCCGCTCAAAGTCTCTGGCCGCGCCACTTATGCCCACGAAGATCAACCGGCGGGCATGATGACGGGCGTGCTTGTCCGCGCGCCTGTTGCAGGTGGGCAGATCACCGGATTGAACGCCGAAGCCGTGCGCCAGTTTGACGGTGTGCGCGACGTGTTTCACGGCAAGACCTTCCTGCGCAACCCTGCCCAAGGCACCGCAAACGAGGCCCCTGTCCAGCCGGATGGCAAGATTTCCTATATCGGGCAACCCGTCGCGCTGGTTGTGGCCGATACCTTTGAACAGGCCCGCCACGCTGCCCATATGATCGAGCTTCAGATCACGCCCGAGGATGCCGTGACTGATCTTGATGTGGCAGAAATCGAAACGCCGAAGGACAAGCAATCGTCCCAAGGCGATCTGGATGCCGCGCTGTCAGATGCCGCCTATACCGTGGATGAAACCTATCGCACCAGCGGGCACAGCTCGTCTGCGATGGAACCCCATGCCGCGATTGCCCAGTGGGATGGCGGCAAGCTGACCCTGCGCGGGTCGTATCAGATGCTCAAATACAATGTGAATGAACTGGCCGACGCGCTTGGGGTTGACGCTGAAAATGTGCATATTCTGGCGCCTTACGTCGGTGGTGGCTTTGGCTCGAAACTCGGGATTAGCCACGAGGCAGTTGCCGCGGCCCATGCCGCACGTGAACTTGGGGCCCCCGTAGCCGTTGTACTAAGCCGCCAACAAGTACTTGAGGCCACGATGCGCCGGTCCGAGACGGTTCAGCACATCAAACTAGCCGTGGACGCTGATGGACGGATGACCGGCATCGGGCATGATTCCACCGTCTCGCAATTGTTGGATGAAAGCTTTGCAGAGCCGGTATCGCAGGCGACGCCTTTCCTTTATCGCGGTGAAAACCGTGAAATCGGGATGCATATCAAACGGATCAACCGCATGTGTGCCGGCTCTGTTCGTGCACCGGGCGAGGCGGTGGGTATCACCGCGCTCGAGATCGCGATGGACGAGCTGGCAGACGTGAGCGGCATCGATCCGGTCGAACTGCGCAAACGCAACATTCCTGATGTGGACCCTTCGGACGGGCGCGAGTTCTCATCTCACAAACTGGCCGAGGCACTGGACGACGGGGCCAAGACCTTTGGCTGGGCCGACCGCGAGGCCGGCAAAACAGACGGAGAGTGGTTGATCGGCTATGGCATGTCTTCGGCCACGCGGGTCAACATGCTGGGCGAAAGCCACGCGCGTGTCACACTGAACGAAGACGGCAGCCTGCTGGTCGAAACCGATATGACTGACATTGGCACCGGCACCTATGCGATCCTGACCCAGATCGCCGGCGAGATGCTGGGCGTGCCGGCGGACCGTGTGTCGGTGCGCTTGGGCGACAGCAGCCTGCCCAAAGCCGCCGGTTCCGGGGGCAGCTGGGGTGCCGCATCATCGGGCGGGTCGGTCTTTGTTGCATGCGAGGCGCTGCGCAAAAAGATCGCCGAAACCATGGGCGTAGAAGAACGCGATCTGACGCTGCAAGACGGTGTTGCCACCGCCAACAACCGCCGCGCCGATTTGCCAGAGTTCACCAAGAACGGCCCCCTCACGGTCGAAGGCACCATCAATAAGGGCGACACCCAGACCGACCGTCGCCAAGCGACCTTTGGCGCATTCTTTGCAGAGGTCGGCGTTAACAGCGTTACCGGCGAAACACGTGTGCGCCGGATGCACGGCAGCTTTGCCGCAGGGCGCATCCTGAACGCCAAGACGGCGCGGTCTCAATGTCTGGGCGGCATGACCTTTGGCATCGGCATGGCGCTGACCGAAGATCTGATGTTCGACAAACGCGACGGCCATTTGGTTAACAATGATCTGGCTGAATACCACGTGCCGGTGAACCTTGATGTGCCGCAGCTCACAGTCAACTTCGTGCAGGAACGCGACCCTTGGGCCAACCCTATGCAGGCCAAAGGCATCGGCGAGCTTGGCATCTGTGGCGCAGGTTCGTCGATCATTAACGCGATCTACGATGCCTGCGGCGTCCGTGTGCGCGATTTACCCGCAACGATGGACAAAATCCTGCCGGGTCTACCGGATATGTAAGACTGTCTGCGCAAACCCCGACCAAACCGGCGCGGCTTTGCCGCTGCGCCGGTGTCTGGTAGAACGCTGACGGTATGGCCGCCCAGCTTGAGGATCACGTCGTCTGCTCCAGCCTCCGACGCCTCTTTCTGCCTGATGGCGTCTATCTGCCCTGCGGAACCCCCGGCAGTGCACATAGCATTTCATACAGATAACTGGCCGCGATCATTGCCGTGTTGCCCGCCGGATCATAGGGCGGAGAGACTTCGACCAGATCACAGCCCACCAGATTTAGCCCCGCCGTCCCGCGGATGATTTCTAGCCCCTGCATCGTGGTTAACCCTCCCACCTCGACCGTGCCTGTACCGGGGGCGAACGCGGGATCAAGGCTGTCGATATCATAGGTCAGATAGACCGGTGCGTCCCCGATCTTGGCGCGGATGTCCGCCATCAATGGCGTCAGCGATTTGTGCCAGCATTCTTCGGCCTGAATGCAGGTCCAGCCCTGTTGCCGCCCCCAATCGAAATCATCCTTACTATAGCCGGTGCCCCGCAGACCAATCTGGAACACCTTGTCGTTTTGCAGACAGCCTTCCTCCCATGCGCGTCGGAACGGACAGCCATGGGCCTCTTTCTCGCCGAACATTTCATCGTTGGTATCCGAATGGGCATCCACATGGATCAGTGCGACAGGCCCGTGTTTTTCAGCGACCGCCCGCAAGATTGGCCAGCTGAGCGTGTGATCCCCGCCCAGTGTCAGCGGGATCGCCCCATGGGACAGGACCTCTCGGTAGTGATCCGCGATAATGGCCACGGACTTCTTTAGATCAAAAAGGTTGATCGGCACGTCACCGATATCTGCCACCTGAAGATGTTCGAACGGGGCCGCACCGGTCGCCATGTTGTAGGGGCGGATCATGCGGCTTTCGTCGCGTATCTGGCGGGGACCCAACCGCGCTCCGGGACGGTTCGAGGTGCCAATATCCATTGGGATGCCCAGAAAACATGCATCCAGCCCCGCCGCCGTTTCTGCCATCGGCAAGCGCATCATGGTCGCAGGTCCACCCGTGCGTGGCATGGAATTCCCGCTAAGCGGCTGATTATATGCTAGTTTGTTCATCGTCCCATTCCTTTTGGCTCTGGCATGGTACTTGGCGCACAGACCAATTCACGCGTCCCCGTTTGCATGCAGCCTCGCAGCTTTACCCGCAAAGCCAAGCAGCTTTCCGCAGCAACGCCCCCCATGCCTCTTGCAAACCGCGCCCGGCTTTGCCACCTATGGCAACGAGAGGACGACCTCCCCTGAATGGAAAATTGCCGGGACGACCCGGCCCTTCACCGAGGTATACCCATGCGCTCCGCATTAGACCGTCTTCGCCACGCCATCAGTTTTGAAATCATCGCGCTGATCCTTGTGATCCCCGCTGGTGCGTTCCTCTTCGACGTGCCTTTGCGCGACTTTGGCATTGTCGGGGTGGTCAGCGCCACGCTCGCGACGCTTTGGAACCTTGGCTACAATGTGATCTTTGATCTTGCCTTGAAGCGGCTGACCGGAACCACCCTGAAATCACGGTCCGTGCGGGCGGTCCATGCGGTTGCATTCGAGGCGGGTTTGCTCGTTGTCCTGATGCCCTTTATCGCGTGGTATCTGGGGATCAGCCTATGGGACGCCTTTGTCATGGATATCGCGCTGGCTGGCTTTTACCTTGTGTATGCCTATGCGTTTAACCTGATCTATGACACGCTCTTTCCCCTGCCCGAATGGGCGCAAGAGCGTGCCAAAACCGCCTGAGCCCCGACCTGACATTCGCCCTTAAACCGGCAGCGTGAAAGACGCCTTGATCCTGTCCATCACGACAGTGGTTTTGAACCCTTTGATATCCGGGTTGTTATAGAAAAAATCGCGGGTAAAGGCTTCGTAGTCCTGCATGTCCTTGGCGCTGACGATCAACATAAAGTCGGTCTCTCCCGTCACGTAATAGGCGCTCATCACCTCTGCCCGCTCACGCACCGCACGTTTGAACCTGTCAATGATATCAGAGCGTTCCCGCGCCAACTCCACCGCGATGAGCATGGTCAGCGGGCGCCCCACCGCTTCGGGCGATACGACGGCAATATCGGCCTCGATTGCTTTGGTGGCCCGCAGCCGCGCCAACCGCCGCTGGATCGAAGTTTGCGACAACCCCACCAGTTCGGAAAGACGTGCGCTGGTCAGCAGATTGTCACGCTGCACGTGATGCAGGATTTTCCGGTCTATCGCGTCAATCATCCTAAATTCCCCATATCTTCCAAAAGTTTGCAGCTTTTACCCGCGTGACGTTGATATTCGCATAAATGCGGAGGCCGAAAAAGCTAAACTCGCACAATACCCTGGCAGGATTTCCCACATGATTGACCATTCTTTTACGCAGCCCGAATATGCAGCACGTCTGGCAAAAACACGCGCCGAAATGGCCACACGCGGGCTGGACGCGCTGTTTGTCACCGACCCGTCAAATATGGCGTGGTTGGCGGGCTATGACGGGTGGTCGTTTTACGTGCATCAGGGCGTGCTGCTCACCCACGAGGGCCAGCCTGTCTGGTGGGGCCGCGCGATGGACAGTGCAGGTGCCCAGCGCACCACCTATCTGGAGGACGACAATATCGTCGGCTACGACGACACCTATGTCCAGAACCCCGACAAACACCCGATGGAGGATTTGGCCCGCCTGATCGCCGCCCGCGGGCTAGAAAACGCCCGTATCGGGTTCGAGCTAGACAATTATTATTTCACCGCCTCTGCGTTTCTGACGCTGCAAACACGGCTACCGGGCGTCAACATCCAGAACGCCACCGCGCTGGTGAATTGGCAACGCGCCGTCAAATCCCCCACCGAACTGGAATACATGCGCCGCGCCGCCCGGATCGTTGAACGGATGCATGAGGTGATCCGCGAAAAGGCCGAAGTCGGCATGCGCAAGAACGATCTGATCGCGGATATCTACCACGCCTCTGTCAGCGGTGCCCACGGGCACTGGGGCGATTACCCCGCTTGCGTGCCAATGACACCCTCCGGTCTGGATGCCACCGCGCCGCATATCACATGGGACGACGCCCCCCTGCGCAATAACGAAGGCACGTTCTTTGAAATCGCAGGGGCGCACCGGCGCTACCAATGCCCGCAGTCGCGCACCTTGTTTCTGGGCAAACCGCCACAAAAATATCTGGATGCGGAAAATGCCGTTCTCGAAGCAATTGACGCGGGGCTAGAACAAGCCAAACCCGGCAACCGATGCGAAGATATTGCCCGCGCCTTCAACACCACCCTGCGCAAACGCGGGTTCGAGAAAGACAGCCGTTGCGGTTATGCCATCGGGCTGTCCTATCCTCCCGATTGGGGCGAACGCACCATGTCCTTCCGCGCGGGCGACACCACAGTGCTTGAACCGGGGATGACCTTTCACTTTATGCCAGCGCTGTGGCTGGACGACGGCGGCATCGAGATCACGGAACCTATCGTCATCACCGAAACGGGTGCCGACTGTCTGTGCACCACCCCGCGTGCGCTTGTGATCAAGGAATAGCGCCATGCGGGACAATCCTATCTCTGCCACCATCGATTTTGAAGGCACGGGCGTACAGCACGGCTATTTGCGCCTTCCCTATAGCCGTAACGACAGTGCTTGGGGGGCGATCCAAATTCCGGTGACCCAAGTGAAAAGCGGCGACGGCCCCTGCGCCCTTCTGACAGGTGGCAATCACGGGGACGAATACGAAGGCCCGTTGGCCTTGGTCGAGCTTGCTCAGACATTGCAGGCCAAGGACGTCACTGGCTCCGTGATCATAATCCCATTCATGAACCAGCCTGCCTTTGCGGCCGGCACGCGCGTGTCTCCGCTCGACGGGGTAAACATGAACCGCAGCTTTCCCGGTCGTCCCGATGGCACGCCCACGCAGAAGATCGCGGATTACTTTCAACGCGTTCTTCTTCCGATGGCCGATGTAGTGCTTGATTTTCACTCGGGCGGCAAAACGCTTGATTTCCTGCCCTTCGCTGCAAGCCACACGCTGGAGGATGCGGACCAGCAGGCCCGCTGCTGCGCCGCGCGCGATGCGTTCAACGCGCCGTTCAGTGTCGAGATGCGCGAGATCGACGCGCTAGGCATGTACGACGATGCGGCAGAAGCTATGGGCAAGACTTTCGTCACCACCGAACTGGGCGGCGGTGGCACCGCCACGCCGGAAACAGCACAGATCGCTCGTAAAGGGGTGCGTAACCTGTTGATCCACGTCGGTATCCTTGAGGGGCGGCCCGTCACCGCCCCATCACGCGTCCTGTCTCAAGACGACGACCGCTGCTTTCATGTCACCAACCACGGTGGGCTCGTCGACTTCAACGTCACCCTTGGGCAAACCGTAGCCGAAGGCGACCTGATTGCACGTCTGTGGGACGGCCAGCACACCGGCGTCCCCCCGCGCGAGATCCGCGCCCAGATGGGGGGCATCATGATCGCCCGCCATCACCCCGGTCTGACACAGCCTGGCGACTGTCTTGCCGTACTTGCCACCGAACTCACCTGAAACTCTCCTAAACAGAAAGCCTGACCTATGCTTCGCAACGATGACCAACTCGCCACGTGGGACCGCGAGAACTTTTTTCATCCCTCAACGCATCTGGCACAACATGCGCGGGGTGAATCCGCAACGCGCGTCATCACAGGGGCATCGGGCGTTCATATCGAAGACCGTGACGGCAACCGGATGCTGGACGCCTTTGCCGGGCTCTATTGCGTCAACGCAGGCTATGGCCGGACAGAGATCGCGGATGCCATCGCCGAACAAGCACATCAGCTGGCCTATTACCATTCCTATATGGGCCACGGGACCGAAACTTCGATCACGCTCGCAAAGATGATTATGGACCGCGCACCGGCGCATATGTCCAAAGTCTATTTCGGCATGTCGGGGTCGGATGCAAATGAGACCAACATCAAGCTCGTCTGGTATTACAATAACATCCTTGGCCGTCCGCAGAAGAAAAAGATCATCTCGCGCTGGCGTGGCTATCACGGGTCGGGGTTGATGACCGGATCGCTGACCGGACTGTCGCTGTTTCACGACAAATTCGATCTACCCATGAACCCCGTAATCCACACGGATGCGCCCTATTACTACCGCCGCAAGGACCGCAACCAGTCCGAAGCCGACTTCACCGCCCAATGTGCCAACGCGCTCGAGGCGCAGATTCAGGCCGAAGGGCCGGACACAATCGCGGCCTTTATCGGGGAACCCGTGCTCGGGACCGGTGGCATCGTGCCCCCGCCCACCGGTTATTGGGACGCGATCCAAGAGGTGCTGAACCGCCACGACATCCTGCTAATCGCCGACGAGGTCGTGACCGGTTTTGGCCGCCTGGGCACCATGTTCGGGTCCGATCACTATGGGTTGAAACCCGATCTGATCACCATCGCCAAAGGGCTGACATCGGCCTATGCGCCGCTGTCAGGCTCCATCGTATCGGACAGGATGTGGAAGGTGCTGGAACAGGGCACGGATGAAAACGGCCCCATCGGTCACGGCTGGACCTATTCGGCGCATCCCATTTGTGCGGCGGCGGGTGTCGCCAACCTCAAGCTGATCGACGACCTGAACCTCGTGAGCAACGCGGCCGAGGTCGGGGGGTATCTCAACACCTCGATGAAAGAGGCGCTCGGCGACCACCCGAATGTCGGTGACATCCGTGGCGAAGGGCTGCTGTGCGCGGTGGAATATGTGGCCGATAAATCCAACGCGTCCCCGCTTGATCCTGCACGCAAGGTGGGCGCTGCGATCTCTGCAGCAATGCTCGAACGAGGAGTGATCGCGCGTGCTATGCCCCAAGGCGACATTACCGGCTTTGCGCCCCCCTTCTGCATCACCCGCGAAGAGGTCGATACCGTCGTCGCCGCAACCGCCGACGCGGTGAAAACTGTGCTGGGATAAGCGTCTCGGTTCGCCTTGTTTCGCAGGGCGAACCGCACGTTGGAAAGGGTTACCCTATAAGGGCGCTAACACCGCTCTTGGCCGTTGCAGCCCTTGATCGTTTGCGCAATGACTTACCCAAGCTACGGGAGGAGCGCAGATGCCACATTGGTCACAGGCGATCACGGATCGCATACAAACAGAAACCCATTTCGACGGACGCGAGATCAAGTGCTTTAAGGATCGCCCAGCCGATCTGAACGCCATGCTCGCCGCGGCACTTGCCCGCGCCCCCGATCAAGAGGCCGTGGTCAGCGGCGATACCAGACTGATCTACACCGACCTTGATCTGCAGGTGGGCCGCATCGCAGCGGGGCTGCGTGCGCGTGGCGTGGCCAAGGGCGACCGCGTTGCCCTGCTGCTGTCGAACCGCTGGGAATTCATCGTGACGATGATGGGCTGTTTGCGTCTTGGTGCGATTGCCGTGCCGATCAACATCCGCGAAGGAACGCCTGAGCTTGCGTTCATTTTGCGTCAATGCGGAGCCAAGATCGCCGTGCATGGCACGGATGTCGCCGACCGCCTGCCCGCGCCCGCCGATCTGCCCGCTCTGACCCACCGCTTTTGTGTTGGCGGCACCGCAGCCGGATCTGACGCTTTTGACACGCTCCCCGCCGAGGCACCGCTGGGCGACCCTGTCCCGCTGCACGAGGATGATATTGCGGTGATCCTCTATACCTCGGGCACCACAGGCCAGCCCAAGGGCGCGACACTGACCCATCTGAACATTGTCCATTCTGCAATGCATTTTGAACTTTGCATGGAACTGGGTGCCCGCGAACGCTCCCTCCTCTGTGTGCCTGCGAGCCACGTGACCGGCCTTGTTGCCACTGTCTTTACCATGCTGCAAACCGCTGGCTGCACCGTGATGATGGAGCACTTTGGCGCACATGAATTCCTGTCGCTAACCGCAGATGAAAAAGTCACGCAGACGCTGATGGTGCCGGCGATGTACAACCTCTTTCTGCTGCGCTGCAACGTCGATGACTACGACCTGCAACATTGGCGGATCGGTGGCTATGGCGGCGCGCCGATGCCGCAGTCCACAATCACGGAGCTGTCAGAAAAGCTGCCGAACCTGTGCCTGATGAATGCCTATGGCGCAACCGAGCTTACCTCTGCCGTGACGATCCTGCCGATGGGTTTCGGAACCAAACGCGCAGACAGCATCGGTATTGCCGTGCCCTGCGCCGACATCCGTATCGTTGACCCGCAGGGCAATGAGGTGCCCGACGGCACCCACGGAGAGCTTTGGATCAAGGGCGCGATGACCGTGCCCGGCTATTGGGACAACCCCGACCGCACCGCCAGCGAGTTTCATGACGGCTATTGGAAGAGCGGTGACATGGGGTCGCGCGATGTCGACGGCTTTATCTGCCTGCATGACCGCCGCAAGGATATGATTATTCGTGGCGGCTATAACATCTACAGCGCCGAGGTTGAAAACGCGCTGACCGCCCACCCGTCCGTGATCGAATGTGCCGCCATTGGCTGCCCTGATCCGGTGCTTGGGGAAAAGATGCATGTTTTCATCCACACCACCGATACGGCGCTGGATCTTAAGGCGGTAAGAGCCTTCGCGCGCACGCGGATGGCAGATTACAAAGCCCCCGATTTCGCAACATTCGAACCCGATCCCCTGCCCCGCAATGCCAATGGCAAGATTGTCAAGAACACCTTGCGGGACCGGCTCAAAACCACAGCGTAACGCATGAAAAAAGCCGCAGCGCGCGATCAGGCGCTGCGGCTTTCATCTGTGTGGTATCAAGCGGAATCAGCTTTGCGCTGGTTCCTCGTAAGCCAGTGCATGGTCGCCAAGGTCCATGATGTCCTCGCCGGATTTTTCCCACTCTGCCCGGTCCTCGTCCGTCGCCTTGGGCGAGAACAGTCCGGTTACCGCATAGAACACGCCGATCAACGGTGCGGTCCAGCAGGCAAAGGCCAGCGGGATATAAAGCAGGTTGGTCAGGTTACCATCCATAACCCCCAGCCCCAAGGCCGAGATCACAAAGGCACCGCCTGCGTTCCACGGGATCAGCGGGCTCATCAACGTGCCGCCCTCTTCGACCGCACGGCTCAGGTTCAGTGTCGAATATCCCATCCCACGGTACAGGGGCGCATACATACGGCCCGGCAGCGCAATCGAGATATAAGGATCACCCGCCACCATATTGGTCGCAAACGCCGTCCCGATGGCCGAGCTTTGAACTGCGCCAAAGCTTTTCACGCGGCTGACGATCGCCATAATAATCGCCTCGAGGCAGCCGGTACGTTCCAGCGCACCGCCAAAACCCAAGGCAATCAGCATCAGCGAGATGGTCCACATCATCGACTGGATGCCGCCCGCGTTCAGCAGGCTGTCGATGTCGGCGATCCCAGTGTCGATAGAATAGCCCGACTGCGCAAAGGCAAACACGTCATGCAGACCGGCACCCTGCCAAAAGATCGCGACCAGCCCACCGGCCAGCACACCCGCAAACAGCGACGGCAGTGGCGGCTTTTTCATCAAAGCCAGCACAATCACGATCAACGCAGGTGTCAGCGGGATGATCCCTAGGCTGAACCGTTCTTCCAGACCGGCCGTGATCGCATTGATGCTACTTACATCGCCAACACCCTCTTCGATCAGCATGAAGCCGACCACGATATAAATCACCAGCGCGATAATCATCGCAGGCACAGTGGTGGGCAGCATGTTCTTGATGTGGTCGAAGACGTTCGTGCCCGTTACCGCAGGGGCAAGGTTCGTCGTATCGGACAGCGGTGATACCTTATCGCCAAAGAATGCGCCCGATACCACAGCACCTGCGGTCCAATAGGCCGGAATACCAAAGCCCGCACCAATGCCCATCAACGCCAGACCGATGGTCCCGACCGTGCCCCAGCTGGTCCCCAACGATAGCGACACCACGGCACACAAGATCATGGCGGCTGCCAGAAAGATCGACGGCGTCAGCAACGTCAGCCCGTAGTAGATCAACGTCGGCACCGTGCCCGACGCGATCCATACACCGACAATCATGCCCACTACGATCAACACCGCAAGCGACGGCATCGACACGTGGATCACGTGAAACACGCCCTCGCGGATGTCCATCCACGTCTGCCCGCGAAACACGCCAAGCAGGGACGTAATGGCCAATCCGAGGATCAGAGGAATATGCGGCGTGAAGTCGCCGTAATAGAAGAGTTGCAGCGCCAGAAGGCCAAGCGTCAGCACGACGGGCAGCAGCGCCAGCGGGAGCGATGGAAGATCTTTATTGTCCATTTTGTCCTCGTTTTTATAGTCTTATTTACTTTTACACACACAGATTCCCTTTAGGGTGGCATTGCAGCCCTGTGATGCCAACCAATCTTATTCTAGGGCGTCTGATTGGAATTTCAGGCAATTTTCCGCTGTTTTTTGAAGGCGCTAGATAAAATCGGCCCCCTGTCACGCTAGAATTATGGAATTACTGGCGGTTGATGCCGCGTTAAAATCGCAATTTTCGCGCAAACCCCGCATTGGGCAGCAAAATTCAGCGCATTACGCTTCATGTCATTGAACTTCCCGCGTAATTATAAGAATTCTGCAATGCAGCAACGAACAGGAATCAGTTTTGATGCATCATTTGTCTCGCACCCGCCCGATGTCTCGCCGCTCTGTTTTGCGCGCAGGGGGGGCCGCTTTGGCTTTCGCGGCTGCAATCGGTGCGCAGGACACTGCTGCATGGGCGCAAACCAGCGATGCGGCAGAGCCTTTTACCTTCGAGTCACTGATCGAACAGGCGCGCAGCCTTGCCGGCGAAGACTATGTCGCGCCGACGCAATTGGGCGACCCGTTTACCTCGCTGGACTATGACGACTACCGCAACATCCGGTTCCGCGAAGACAGCGCGGTCTGGAAAGGCCCCGCGGCGCAGGCTGTGGTACACGCCTATCACCCCGGCTGGCTATTCGACGGCACCGTGGCACTCTACGAGGTTGTAGACGGCAAGGCACAGCCGCTTGGCTTTACCTCGGACGACTTCATCTATCAGGCCAAGGCGCTTGAGAAAATTCCAACCGGCACAGAGCTCCCCGGCGTGGCGGGCTTTCGCATGAACGCGCCGTTGAATGACCCGCAACAGTTCGACGAGATCGTGTCGTTTCTGGGCGCGAGCTATTTCCGCGCCTTAGGGGCGGGCAACCGCTATGGCCTAAGCGCGCGCGGGTTGGCGGTGAACACCGCGACCTCTGAGCCCGAAGAATTCCCCCGTTTCAGTGCCTTCTGGCTGCAACGGCCAAAACCCGGCCAGACGGCAATGACCTTCTTTGCCCTGCTCGAAAGCCAGTCGGTCGTGGGGGCCTACAAGTTCACCGTGACCCCCGGGGCCACCACCACGATGGATGTGACCACCGAATTGTTCTTCCGCCAAGACGTACAGCAGCTCGGCATCGCGCCGCTGACCTCTATGTATCTGTTCGGGCTGAACGATCAGGGCAGCTTTGATGATTACCGCGCCCGCGTCCACGACAGTGAAGCCCTGATCGTGAACACCGGCGAGGACACGCTGTTTCGGGTGCTCAACAACCCGCCAAAACTCGCGAATTCATACTTTGGCGCGCAATCACCAAAGTCCTTTGGCCTTGTGCAACGCCACCGCGCCTTTGACGACTATCTGGATGCCGAAGCCCATTACGAGCTGCGCCCCACCCTCATGGTCGAACCCAGGGGCGACTGGGGCGAAGGTATGGTCCGCCTGATCGAGATTCCTTCGGATCTGGAAGGAAACGACAATATCGTCGCCTTCTGGACCTATAAAAACGGGTTCTCTGCGGGGGACAGCAAAAGCATCTCCTACCGTCTGAACTGGGGCATGACCCCACCCGGCGCGTCTTCTACACTTGCTCAAGTTTCACGCACACTTGCCGGACATGGCGGCGTTGCAGGCGTAAAACCGCGGAATGATCGCCGAAAATTTGTCATCGACTTTGAAGGTGCAACTTTAGCGGAACCAAATGCCGAGAACGTTGTTGAGGCCAATGTAAACATCGTCGGCGGCAAGATTGCAGGACAAGTGCTGCAGCAGATCGACGGCCACGATCATATGTGGCGACTGGTTCTAGAGGTCGTCGCCGAAACGAATGCAATGGTTGAACTGCGTGCCAATCTGGCCGCGGGTGACCGCCGCTTGACCGAGACTTGGGTATACCAATGGCTGAAAGAATGAATACGTCTGTGACATCAACTTCTTCCGAACCAATGACCGACTTTGACCGCTACGCGCCCCGTGCTGCCCCGCTGGATATGCCGCGGCAGGTACTTGAACATGATGCCCGCCCGTCGCTTTTCGAGGTGCTGAGCCGTATCTTCATGCGTAATGCCTGACATGCCCTCTTATGTGCGCGATGGTGCCACACGGTTCAGCCGTGTCGGTGCCATTTCCTTTGCCCTGCTCTGTGCGACGGCCGCAGCCGCGACGCTTGCGCAGGCGGGTCTTAACACGGGGTTTGATATCTGGGACGGCTTTGCCGTTGCGCTCATTGCGCTTACCACTGCTTGGTTGGCGTGGGGGGCGGGGCAGGCGTTTTTGGGCGTGCCGTCCTTTGACCCGCTGCCCGACATGGACCTGTCCAACGCAGACTTCCCCCCCACAGCGATCCTTGTGCCGATCTGCAACGAAAACCCGACAGAGGTTTGCGCCCGCATCACTGCGATGCGCCAATCCATGCAAGCTGCCAACGTGCCGGTCGATTTTGCGATCCTATCCGACACCTTCGACCCCGACGCGCTGATCGCAGAGCGTGCGGCACTCGCCCCGCTATTCGCCGATGATAGCGCGTCTAATCCAGTCTTCTACCGCAACCGCACAGACCGCCACGGCCGCAAGGCTGGAAACGTCGAAGATTTCATCCGCAAATCCGGCGGGGCTTATGAATACGTCGTGATCCTTGACGCCGATAGCTTGATGGAGGGCAATACGATCCGCCACCTCGTCGCGCGGATGGAGGCAGATACGACCCTTGGATTGCTGCAAACACTGCCCAATATTTTCGGGGCGGGGTCACTATTTGGCCGTGCGATGCAGTTCTCTGCCAGCTTTCACTCACCTGTCTTTGCCCGCGGTCTGGCCCGAATGCAGGGGCGTGCGGGCCCGTTTTGGGGGCACAACGCCATCGCCCGTGTACGCGCTTTGTCGCAATGCTGCGGCCTGCCCGAACTCAGCGGCCCTGCCCCTTTTGGCGGCACAATCCTGAGCCATGATTACGTCGAAGCCGCGCTGCTTGTGCGTGGCGGCTGGCGCGTGGAAATGGACCCGCGCATCACCGGATCGTTCGAAGAAGGCCCTGACAACCTTCTTGCCTTTGCCCGTCGGGATCGTCGGTGGTGCCAAGGCAACCTTCAGCATATGCGTCTGGTCGGTGCCCCCGGTCTGCATGGCTGGAGCCGTTTCGTCTTTATCCAAGGTATCACGGCCTATCTGGTGTCGGTCGCATGGGGCGCGTTCCTAATCGTATCGCTGCTGGCCGCCGCGACCAACGCAAGCCCTGATTACTTCCCCAATGCCTATCAGCTTTTTCCGGTTTTCCCCGACGACAAGACCTTTCAGATTGTTGCGCTGGCCTTTGGCATTGGCGTGCTGCTTTTGCTGCCTAAGCTCGCGATCTTTGGCGAAGCTGCTGCAACGGGGCGCGCACGGGGCTTTGGCGGCGCGCTGCGTGCGCTTGGGTCCGTGTTGGCCGAAATCCTGCTCACCGCGCTGATCGCGCCGATCATGCTGATGTACCAAAGCCGCGCCGTAGCCGAAGTCTTTGCGGGCAAGGACGGTGGCTGGCCTGCGACTGCACGTGGCGAAGGGCGACTGACGCTGACAGAAAGCTGGCGTGCAAGCCGCTGGGTGTCGCTGTTCGGGATCGTGGTCACAATTGCGGTCTATCTGTTAGTGCCGAACCTGATTTACTGGCTGCTGCCTGTGACGCTTCCCATGTCGATCGCCCCGCTGCTGATCGCTGTGACCTCGCACCCCAGCAATGGCCGCGTCTTTACCACGCCGCAAGAACGGGTCACGCCCGCTGTAATTGCCGCCTACCGCGAGAACCTGAGAACGGGTACCGCCCAACAAGGATCGTCGCATGACCCAATCGTCCAACCGGCCTAACGCCCAGCTTATTCCGATCCGGCGTGGCGTTGATCTGCCACGTCGCGCCCGCGATCCACGCATTGATGCCTTTCGCGGGCTGGCGCTGATAATGATCATCATCGACCACATGCCCGGCAACCCGTGGGAGTATCTGACCATCCGCAACATCGGGTTCTCCGACGCGGCAGAGGCGTTCTTTATCATGTCCGGCATCGCCGCCGGCATCGCCTATTCCCCCGCCATCGGTCGATGGATGTCGGGCGATCTGCGCCTATGGGATGCGATAGCCCCGTTGTGGCGGCGTGCGTGGCAGCTTTATATCGTGCACATCGTGCTGACGGTCGCCGCCATCGGGCTGTATGCTTGGGCGGCGGATACGTTTGTTCGATCCGAATTTCGGGTGATGCACAACCTGGCCTTGCTCTATGAGCAGACCGGTGCCGCGATGGCGGGGCTTGTTACGTTGGGCTACCAAATCGGCTATGTGAACATTCTGCCGTCTTATACTGTCCTGTTGCTGGCAGGCCCTGTTCTGATTGCCGCCGTGCTATATGCGCCGCGTACGACGCTGGCTGTCGCGGGGGCGTTTTGGCTTTATGCGGGTGCCACGCGGCTTACCATCCCGAACCACCCCGGTGGCGGCGGCTGGTTCTTTAACCCGCTCACGTGGCAGCTTATCTTTGTGATCGGTCTGGCAATCGGTGTCCGCCACCGCAAGGGCGAACGGCTAGTCCACAACTCTGCGCTGTTGTTCAAACTGGCGGTCGGTGTGTTGCTGTTCATCGCGGCGTGGCGCTATGTGCCCGGTCTGGGCAGTTTTATGAACCACAAGATGGCGCAACTTGGCGGGATTGGCCTGCCCGCTAATATCGTGACCCATAATAAGTCCATGCTGGCACTGCCGCGTTTGGTACACGTCCTTGCCCTGGTCTATGTGCTGTCCTGCCTCCCCGTGGTGACACACATATGCGCGCACCGTCTGGCCGCCCCGCTCCGGCTGATGGGCAGTCACGGGCTGCTGGTGTTCGGCCTTGGCACCATTCTGGCACTGGCCGGTCAAATCATGATGGACATCGAACCCAACGTGACGGCCTTGCCGTGGATTCTGCCGCCGGTCGCGGTCGCTGTGTGCTATGTCGCTGCCCTGCTGGCCGAAGCTTCACGTAAACAGCCGCAGCCAAAGCAGCCAGCAGCCGCCACAGCCCCACGCCCCGAGATGGTTGCCAGCAGTTCAACGGCTTAAGGCCACGGCCCCGCCCCCCCATTGACGCAACACCCGATGTGCGAACTTATCCCGTGCATCGGGTTTTCTTTGCGTCCAAGACCACCCATAAGCACAAAACAGTGGAAATAGGGATCATTCCCCTATCTCGTAGCGTAATTTAGAGATGTCGAAAGAGGCCCCCATGTCAGGAACCGGAAAGATCGCGATACCAACCCGAGGGTGGCTACAGTTGATGGCGAGCCTTCTGATGGCGGTGTTCCTGACCCTCTCCCCCCTCGCGGTACAGGCGCAGTCCCTGTTTATGGGGGGTGGATCCTCTGACAAAGAAACGACCGAAGCGGCGCCGGATGCCGAAGCGAAAGCACCGTTGGATAGCCTGCTTGAGGTTCTGAAAGACGACGACGCGCGTGCGGCGCTGATCGCGGACCTTGAAAAATCGCTGGACGCCTCGGGTCAACCGGCGGGCGACGAGAACCCCGCGATTGAAACCATCACCGCTGCGGCCGATGCCGAAGGTGTGTCAGTCGGGCGGCAGATCGCGCTGATTACCCAGCAGATCGGGCAAGACACGGTTAACACGCTTACGTCATTCTGGACCGCGATCGAAGGCGGCGGCGGCGTGTTCGCCGGCCTTAGCGGATCAGAACTATCGGTCTTGCTAGACGCCCTGCCCGGCCTGCTGGTCGTGATTGCGATCACCGTCGTCTTGTTTCTGGTGCTGCGCTACCTGGCACGCGGGCTATATGCACGTATGGGCCGAACAGCTGAACACGTCGGCATCTTCCGCTCTATCGGCCTGTTTCTGGGGTCGAACCTGCTGGATGCGTTTATCGTCATTGTGGCCTGGGCTGCGGGCTATCTGATTACCATCCTCGCCGTGGGCGAAGCCGGTCAGATCGGCATCCGTCAGTCGATGTATCTGAATGCCTTCCTGCTGGTCGAGATGACCAAAGTCATCATCCGGTCGTTCCTGTCGCCCGTCGCCTCGGGTCTGCGGCTCGTACCCGTGGGAGACGCGGCAGCCAAATCGCTGACCCGTTATCTGAGCGTCGTGGTCAGCCTGCTGGGGTATGGCCAGCTGCTTGTCGTGCCCATCGTTAATCAAAGCGTCAACGCGGCTGCGGGTGCAGGCGTCTCGGCACTGCTGTCGGTGATGGTGCTGCTGTATCTCGTCTATATCGTGCTGCGCCGTCGCAAGGCTGTTACCCGCTGGCTACAAAGCGAGGCGGACCCCGTTGAGGCGACGGCAGCAGAGGGCGTCGATCCGGCTACCATCGCGCAGGCACGGCGCGGGTTCATCGCCCGCATCTTGCATGGGCTGGCAGGCATCTGGCATTGGGTTGCGCTGACGTATATTGCGGTGATGTTCATCGTGGTGATGACCCAGCCTGCTGATGTGACGCTCGAGGCGATTGTCGGGTCGGGCAAGATTTTGGCCGCGATCATTATCGCATCCCTACTGTCGGGCTGGCTGGCGCAGGCCGTGCACCGTGGTATCTCTTTGCCTAAGGACGTGAACGCCAAACTGCCGCTGCTTGAACGCCGCATCAACACGTTTGTCCCGCGTGCCTTTAGCACATTGCGTCTTTTCCTGCTGATCTGCGTGCTGTTCTTTACACTGGACGTGATTGGCATGATCGACATGCGCAGCTGGCTTGAGGGCCAGGTCGGTCTGGCAGTGACCAAGGCGTTGATCTCTGTCGGGTTGATCCTGACGGTGGCCTTTGGCATATGGCTCGCGCTGACGTCCTTTGTCGATTACAAGCTGAACCCTGAATACGGCGCTGTGCCGACCTCGCGGGAAACCACCTTGCTGACGTTGCTGCGCAACGCGGCGACCATTGCGCTGATCATCCTGACGCTGATGTTCGTGCTTAGCGAAATCGGGCTGGATATCGGGCCACTGCTGGCTTCTGCTGGGGTGTTGGGTCTGGCGATTGGTTTTGGCGCTCAAAAGATGGTGCAAGACATCATCACCGGCGTGTTCATCCAGTTCGAGAACGTCATCAACGTCGGCGATGTGATCACCGTGGGCGGCACCACAGGCACGGTCGAAAAGCTGTCGGTGCGGTCGGTTTCCCTGCGCGATGTGCAAGGGGTGTTCCACATGATCCCCTTCTCGACCGTGGATGTGGTCAGCAACTACATGCGCGGCTTTGCCTATACGGTTTGTGACATGGGCATCGCTTACCGCGAGAATGTCGAAGACGCCAAGCAGGCGATGTTCGATGCCTATGACCGGATGATGGCAAACGAGCCTGAAATCGCAAATAGCATCATGGGAGAGCTGGAGTGGTTCGGCGTGCAGTCGCTTGGCGACAGCGCCGTGGTTCTGCGGGTGCGGATCAAGACCGATCCGGGCAAGCAATGGGGCATCGGGCGCATGTACAACGGCTATCTCAAGACAGTCTTTGACGAGCGTGGGATCGAAATCCCCTTCCCACAGCAAACCATCTGGCTGGGCGAGAACAAGGACGGCACCACCCAGCCGTTCAAGATCGAAGGCCCCGCAGCCCAAGATGCCGACAAGGGCCCCAAAAAGGCCAAGACGGTGTCCAAGCCGATCAAGGCGGATGATGTGCCCGACAGCGACGGTGACGGCGGCGCCGACCGCTAGCAGCGGTTGATGGATGAGACATAAAAAAGGCCCCCGATCAGCGGTGATCAGGGGCCTTTTGTTTTCAAAGTATCTGCGCGGGCGCTACATCACTGCTTCGATCAGATAGGGGCCCTTGTGTGCTAGTCCGGTCTCGATCGCCAGTTCCAGTGCCGCGCAATCTGTGACCTGCGTTGCCTCCACGCCCATCGATTTCGCCATCTGAGAAAATTCAAGCGTCGGCTGGTCCAGCGACAGCATATCCATCGCCTTGGGGCCCGCATTGCTGACGCCAACATTTGTCAGCTCGCCGCGCAGGATCTTGTACACGCGGTTGGCGAAAATCACGATGGTAATGTCCAACCCTTCGCGTGCCATCGTCCAAAGCGCCTGAACCGTGTACATTGCGCTGCCGTCCCCGACCAACGCCATCACCTTGCGGTCCGGGCAAGCAACCGCAGCGCCAATCGCTACGGGCATGCCATATCCGATGGACCCGCCGCAGTTGTTCACCCATGTGTGCTTGGGTGCCCCTGCTGTCGCGGGGAAAAAGGCGCGGCCTGTGGTGATCGCCTCGTCGACGATAATCGCATCCTCGGGGATGCTGCGTGCCAAAGCTTGCGCGATGCCGCCGGGTTCCAGCGGGCCGCTGGGTTTATCCGGCACAGAGGCCTCTGCCACATGCGCAGGCGCGGTGCCCGTCGCGTCAGCACCGCTGCAAAGCGCTGCCAGTGCCGCTTCGATATCCTGACCGGTGGTGCACAGATTGGTGATCTGCGTGCCTTCGGCGGTCAGGATGGCGGGCTTGTTCGGGTAGGCAAAGAAACCGACCGGCGCGCGCGCGCCCACCAGAACGATGCGTTTGAACGGTGCCAATGTCTCTAGCGCCTGATCAATCGGATAAGGCACGCGGTTGACCACGACACGACCCGCCCCGCGTTCCTGCCGCGCATTGGCCCATTCGCTTAGCAATTTGCAGCCGGTCTTGGCCGCGATCCGCCCTGCGACCTCCAGCATCTCGGCGCTCAGCGCAGCACCACCCAACAGCAGCAAGCTGTCGGGACCGGACAGCGCGGCGACCGCTTCCTCCAGCGCGGCCTCGTCAAAGGCGGGGCGCACTGCGGGTTCAAGCGCGGGCGCGACCGTGCCGCCCTCGTTCCACGCGGTGTCACTGGGCAGCATCAGCGTCGCGACCTGACCGGGGGCCACATTCGCCGCCTGCACCGCACGGGCAGCATCCGCGCCCACATCCGCCGCCGACAGCGACGTATGCACCCAATGCGACACGGGCCGCGCGATCCCTTCGATGTCAGACGTTAGTGGCGCATCCAGCTCGATATGCGTGACCGCATGTTCGCCGACGATGTTCACCACGCCGGACCCGGCCTTTTTTGCATTGTGCAGGTTCGACAACCCGTTGGCCAAACCCGGCCCAAGGTGCAGCAGAGTACACGCGGGCTTGCCGGCCATACGGTAATAGCCATCCGCCGCCCCCGTCGCCACGCCCTCTTGCAGGACAAGGATAGACCGCATGCCGGGCACGTGATCCAGCGCGGCAACAAAGTGCATTTCCGACGTACCGGGATTGGTAAAGCACGTGTCCAGTCCGCTATCGAGTAGCGTTTGCACAAGGCTATCCGCGCCGTTCATCTTGTCCGTATCCGTTTGATCGTTCATGAATTTTTCCTTGTTCACGCAGAGACCGCCGCCCAGAAGGGCGCACGTAATTCTTTCTTGAGGATTTTCCCGATAGAGCTGCGCGGCAGCTCGTCCCGCAGCTCGACCGCCGACAGACGCTGGCTTTTGCCCAGTTTGGCATTGGCGTCCGCGCAGACGTCATCGCCCGAACGTGTCGCCCCTTCGCGCAGCACAACCAAACCATAAGGCGTTTCACCCCATGCCTCAGATGGCACACCGATGACCGCGGCATCGATCACATCCGGGTCCGCCAGCAGCGCCAGCTCAAGATCGTCAGCATAGATGTTCAACCCGCCCGAGATGATCATATCTTTCTTGCGGTCCGACAGGATCAGAAAGCCGTCGTCGTCAAAGCGCCCCATATCACCCGAGCGGAAGAAGACGTTGCCCGCTTCGTCACGCCAGATGTAATCCGCTGTCAGATCATCGCGCCCGAAATAGCCCGCCATCATCGTTGGACCACGGCCGCAAATCTCGCCCACCTCGCCCTTGGGGACCTCTTTGCCGGCCTCGTCAATCAGGCGAATTTCATTGCCCGGCGCAGTCTGGCCCACCGTATGCAATTTATCGGGATGTTCGGCAGAGTTCAGCACCGTGACCCCGCCCCCTTCGGTCAGGCCATAGTATTCAAGCAACTTACCGGGAAACCGTGCCAGCACGTCGGCCTTGACCTCGGCCCGCAGCGGCGCGGAGGTCGAGAATTTGACCTGCATCGACGACAGATCAAACTGGTCAAAATCGGGCACGTCCATGATGCGTTTGTATTGCACTGGCACCAACATCGTGTGGGTTATCTTTTCACGCTGCACGATCTCGAGGTACCCACGTGCGTCGAATTTCGGCATCAGATACACCGTGGACCCGCCGTAAAGCGTGGGCAGGAACGACACGATCGTTGTGTTGGAATAGAGCGGCGTCGACAGCAGAGTGCGCGCATTATCGTCGTATCCGTTAGGCGACACACGATCCATTTGCGCGGACCGCATCCAGTGGTTGTGCAAGATGCCCTTGGGCGTCCCCGTTGTGCCCGAGGAATAGATCAGGTTGAACGCATCCGACATCTCGGTCTTGATTTCGGGGTCGGTATCAGACGCCACGGCGACCGCCGCTTCATAGGGGTCGAACGCGGGGTGGTCAAAATCAATGGCAAACCGAGCCAGATCCAGATCAGCAACGAACCCGTCGACCAGTTCAAGGTATTGCGCCGCGACAAAGATCGCACGCGCGCCGCAATCGGTTAGCATCTTTTGCAGCGCGTCGGGCGACGCCATCGTAGACAGCGGCGTCACACAGGCCCCCGCCCGCAGGATGCCCATAAACAGCTCTGCATAAGGAATGGAATTGGGAGAGATGATTGCGATGTTATCGCCCTTGCCCACCCCCAGCGACAGCAGCAGATTGGCGATCTTGTTGATGCGCTGGTCGAATGCCCCCCAGCTGACGGTCTTTGCGTCACAGACCAGCGCGGGTTTGTCCGGATGCGCTTTGGCGTTGCCACGCACGACCTCGACGATGGTTTGCGTGGGTGTGTTTGCCGGTGCCGGCGGATTGATCGGTATCATATCACTGTCCTGAAATAGTTCTCTCCCCGCTGCGGAACACCGTTCCGCAGCCCCTGACAGCAGTAGTAACGATCAATCAGAAACTTGCAAACGATGGGTGACTACGTGGCAGCTTTTCCCAAGGCGACATAGGCCTCATGCTGGGAAAGGAACACGCTTCCTGTCAAATCAGAGATGAAGTGCTGCTTTTTTAGGCGGTCCATGACCGGGCCTTTGACCTCGGACATGTGCAGCTTGATCCCCATATCCCGCAACCTTGTATTGATCGCCTCGAGCGATTCCAGCGCGCTAAAGTCGATCTCGTTGATGGCAGAGCACATCAATACCACGTGGCGCAGGCAGGTATCTCCGGCCAAACGGTCATAGATGCGATCCTCGAGGAAACGCGCGTTGGCGAAATAGAGGCTCTCGTCGATGCGCAGGGTCAGCACGGTCGGGCAGGTTTCAACGTCGTGGCGGTTAATATTTCGAAAGTGTTCGGTGCCAGGCACCAGCCCCACCTCGGCAATATGGGGTTTGGTGGTCTTATAAAGATGCAGGAAGATCGACAGGACCACCCCGCACGTGACCCCCAGTTCGACTCCGCTGCCCAAAGTGATCAGCATGGTGGACAGAACGGCGGCGAAGTCAGACTTGGAATAGGACCATGACTTTTTCAAAATCGTAAAATCAACCAGCGTCAGGACAGCAACAATGATCGTCGCGGCCAGTGTCGCTTGCGGTAGAAAGAACACCAGCGGCGTCAGCGCCAATGCGGCGATGGCCAGCCCCACGGCGGTATAAGCCCCCGCCGCCGGTGTCTGCGCGCCTGCGTCAAAGTTTACCACCGACCGCGCGAAACCGCCCGTGACCGGATAGCCGCCGGTAAACGCCGCCCCGATATTTGCGGCCCCCAGCCCGATCAGCTCTTGGTCCGGATTGATGCGCTGCCGCTTCTTTGCGGCAAGGGTCTGAGCGACCGATATCGATTCCACAAACCCGATGACAGAGATCAGGAACGCGGGCAGCAGCAGGTTGCCCATCAGGTCGAACGACAGATCCGGCATCGTCAGCGGCGGCAGGCTTTGCGGGACAGCGCCCACAATTTTGACGCCCTGCCCCGCGAGATCAAAGAACCAGACCGCCACCGTCGTGGCAACGACAGCCGCCACCGGCCCCGCCTTGGTCGCCACATCCGCCGCCCGCGGGCCGACACCGCGGGCACGCAAAAACGGCTTGAGCCCCTTGCGCACCCAGAACAGGAACAGCGTCGCTGACACGCCGATGGCGACCGTCGTCCGGTTCACATTGCCCAGATTGGCCCAGATCGACATCAGCAGCTCTGCCAGATTGCCGCCCGAGGCATCAATGCCCAGAAGGTGTTTGATCTGGCTGGCCGCAATGATCACGCCTGAGGCGGTGATAAACCCCGAGATGACGGGGTGTGACAGGAAATTCGCAAGAAACCCAAGCTTGAACACCCCCATCACCAGAAGCATGACACCCGACAGCAACGCCAGCGTCAGCGCTGCGACGGCATAGCCCATCGTGCCCTGATCGGCGATATTGCCCAAGGCAGCCGCCGTCATCAGTGACACCACCGCCACAGGCCCCACCGCCAGCGCACGGCTGGTCCCAAACACCGCATAGAGCAGGATCGGCGCGATGGACGCATAAAGCCCCGCCTCGGGCGGCAGTCCGGCCAGCAAGGCGTAAGCGAGAGACTGCGGGATCAGCATGATCGTGACGATCACCGCCGCCATCAGATCATTGGACAAAGCCGACTTGTCATAGTCGCGCCCCCAGTCGAGGACGGGCAAATACCGGCGGGCAGCGACAGGAATACGCACCCGCTTACAACCCGTTCACCGGCACCTTGAGCATTAAATTTCCATCCTTGTCGCGCGGCATATGCCCTGCGCGCATGTTCACCTGAAGCGACGGGATGATCAGTTTCGGCATGGCAAGCTGCGCGTCACGTTCGGTGCGAAAGGCAATGAATTCGGCGCGGGTTTTACCGCCGCCCACGTGGATGTTATGCGCCTTCTCGTCGCCCACCGTGGTCTCCCACTGTATATCGCGGCCGTTGGGGCCATAGTCGTGGCACATGAACAGGCGCATATCTTCGGGCAAGGATAATACCTTTTGGATGCTGTCATACAGCTCTCCGGCGTCGCCACCTGGGAAATCGGCGCGGGCAGAGCCACCGTCAGGCATGAAAAGCGTATCGCCCGTGAAGGCCGCGTTGCCCATGACATGCACCATACAGGCGGGCGTATGGCCGGGGGTGTACATCGCGAAACACGCCATACCGCCAACGCGGTAGCGGTCGCCGTCCTTGAACAACGCATCGAACTGCGACCCGTCGCGCTGAAATTCGGTGCCTTCGTTGAACACTTTCCCAAAGGTGTCCTGCACGGTCATGATCTGCTCTCCGACGCCGATCTTGCCCCCAAGCTTTTGCTGGATGTAGGGCGCGGCAGACAGGTGGTCGGCGTGGACATGGGTCTCTATGATCCACTCCAACGCAAGGCCCTGCGCTTCAACCTCGGCGATCAGCTTGTCCGCGTGGTCATAGGTGATCCGTCCGGCGGCATAATCGATATCCATGACTGAATCGATGATTGCACAGGCGTTGGAATCCGGATCGCGGACAATATAGCTGATCGTATTCGTCACCGGATCAAAATGCCCCGACACGATAGGGGTGACATCCATATTTACAGGGTACTCAGTCATTGTCATCCGCTCCACTTGCGTTTGGCCGGCCCGAAATGCAGGCTTGCCATCAGTCTTCGAGTCGAACATATTCATACTATGGAATTCTTAGTGAGGGAAGCGGATTATGAGACTTGATCGACGCAGTTTCTTGCAGCAAAGCGCTGCGACATTCGCCTTGGCGGGTCTGGCCCACCCCGCCCTCGCGCGCATCACAATCGCAGAGATGACGCTGGATGTTGTCAGCGACGGCCACCTAGAGTTGCCCGGCAGTTTTGCCTTTGAGGGACTGCCCAAGGATGATCTGATGCCGGTGCTGCAAGCCCTTGGCCAACCCTATGATCCGCTGACCCCACCTTGCAACCTCAGTCTGCTGCGCGGCAACGGGCGTACCGTGTTGTTCGACACGGGCGCAGGAACGGGCTTTATGCCAAGCGCAGGCAAGCTGCCTGACACGCTCAATGCCCTTGGCGTTGCCCCCGAAGAGATCACGGATGTCGTGTTCACCCACGGCCACCCCGACCACCTGTGGGGCGTGCTGGATGATTTCGACGATCCATTGTTCGCCAATGCCGGCTATCATATAGGCCAGGAAGAATGGGCGTATTGGACCGACCCTAACACCGTCAGCACCATCGGTAGCGCCCGCCAGTCCTTTGCCGTGGGCGCGGCACGCCGGCTAGAGGTCATTGCAGAACGGATGCAGTTTTTTACCGACGGGGGAGAGGTCCTGCCCGGCGTCGGGGCGCGGCTGACGGCGGGGCACACGCCCGGACATATGTCGTTCGAAGTGCGCGCCGGTAACAGCGCAGCGATGATCGTGGGCGATGCCATCGGCAATGACCATATCGCGCTGGCCCGTCCGTCTTGGGAGGTGCCATCAGACCAGAACCCCGAAGAGGCCGCGCGTACGCGGGTCGGCTTGATCGGCGATCTTGCCGCTTCACAAATGCCGATTGTAGGGTTTCACCTTGGGCAGGGCGGTATGGGGCGGATCGACAAAAGCGCCGAGGGTTTCGCGTTTATCCCCGACACCTAAGCACGCAGCCGACGTTCAAAATCCGTCAAGCGCGCTCTGCGTGATCTCGTCCAGCAAGCTCTGGACCTCTTGCATCGGGCCGTCAGGATAGGTCGGGTAGCCGACAGCGACTTCACCCTCGATATCCGTGACAAAGATACTGTAGGGGCAATGTGCGATGTTCATCGGATCTGCCTCCATCATCTTGCGTGACACCACGGCAGAGCAGAACAAAAACACATCCGCCGCGCGAAAAATCTCTACGTCGCTGCCAACATCCCGAGCTGTGCGGGCCAGCATCTCGCCCGTGTGGCTGACGTGATCAATCACCAGCCCCTTGCCGACAATCGCGTTCTCGACCGCGAATGTCGCATCGTCAAAGCTGCCATCATAAGAGTAGGTCACCGCCTGATCCTGCGCGGCCAGCGGGGCCGCACTTAGGCAAAGAGCGGCGGCAATAAGCATCGGTTTCATACTCTGTCCTTTCGTGACGGGCACGCCCTTAGTGTAGTACCGAAAGGCCGCGCCGCCAATCGGGCGCAGGATCAAGGCGCCGGAAAGCTCTTGAGATAGGCGATCACTGCCTCGATCTCGGCATCGCTTTTCAGACCCGCAAACCCCATCTTGGTCCCCTTGATGAACCCGCGTGGCGAGGTCAGGAAGGCGTCAAGCGCCTGGGGTGTCCAGACCAATCCTTCGTCGGCTTGCGTCGTCAGTGCACGCGAATATTTGAACCCGTCGACCTGCCCTGCAGGCGCATCAACGATCCCGTTCAGAACCGGACCCGCGCGGTTCTTCGCCCGCTCGCCCAGTTGGTGGCAGGCTTTGCATTTGCGAAACACCAGCTCGCCATCGGCAAGCAATTCCGGGTCGACGGAGGCCTCTATCGGCGCGTCCTCGGCCACTACAGGTGTCTCTTGCTGTGCTGTATCCGCGGCCGTATCCGGGACCTCATCCTTGGGCGTCACATCCAACGCCAGCGCACGCATTGTCACCTCTACGCTGTCTTTGCAGCCGGTCATACAGGGTTCGGCGCGCCATAGGGCAAGCTCTGCGGTTTCGCGGTTGTCACGGATAAAACCGTCAGCATTGGGCATCTCGACAGAGGTAAAGTTATCCTTCGTCAGCACGAAATCCTCGTCCACTAGATCGTTGGAATACAGGATATAGGCCACGATGCTATAGACCTCGTCCACTGTCAGCGTCCCTGCATCGCCGTAAGGCATGGACCGGCGGATATAGTCGAAACTGGTCGATAGATGCGGCCAGTAGGACCCCACCGTTTTGACCGGATCGGCATCACCCAGCGTGTCTTGTCCGCCCGCCAAGGCTGGCCAGTTTCCGCGCCCCTCGGCAAAGTCCCCATGGCAGGCAGCGCATTTCTCGGTAAAGATTTCCTCGCCCGTGAGGGCATCCCCCTGCCCTTGCGGCAGATCGCTTCCATCGGGATGCACATCGATATCCCACGCTGCGATTTCCTCGGGCAGCGCTGCACGGCCTAACCCGTAAGGGGCCGCACCCACGGGCAGCGCGATAACCGATGTGCCCAAACACAGGGCGATGGCCTTAAGATACTTCGACATTTTCAACGCTCCCGTCCTTGTGCAGCCACCACGTCTGGATGCCGTTGTTGTGGTAAATAGAGTTCAGCCCCCGCACATCGCGCAGCTGGGTTTTGGTCGGCTGGACATAGCCGGTGTCATCCATCGCGCGGGATTGCAGCAGCATCTCTGCGCCGTCCCACTGCACATCCAGATAAAAGCGGGTCAGCGCCATTGGCGTACCCGGCTGCGCCAGTCGCGCTGTCTGCCACGAGGCCCCGCCATCCGTGGAGACATCCACGCGGGTGATCGCACCGCGCCCCGACCATGCCAGCCCCGTGATCACCAAAGGCCCCGCGCCATGCGGGACTGGCGATTGCGGGCTTGGCGCGGTGATGACGGACTTCGCGTCCATCTCCCATGTCCATTTGCGGCTGGTGCCATCGGCCAGCGTATCGGTATATTTCGAGGTTTCCTCGCGGCTTTCGACGGGCGCGTCGGTGACCTCTATCCGGCGCAACCATTTGACCCACAGGTTGCCCTCCCAGCCCGGAACGACCAGCCGCACGGGATAACCGTGTTCCTTGCGCAGTGCCTCGCCATTGGCCTTGAATGCGACCAGCACATCGTCAAGCGCCTTGTCCATCGGGATCGACCGCCCGTTCGACGACGCATCCGCCCCCTCGACGTAAACCCACTTGCCCGCGGTGTCATAGCCCGCTTCCTCTAGCAGCAGGCGCAGGGGCACGCCGGTGTATTCCATGTTGTGGATCATGCCGTGCGTGAACTGCGCACCGTTCAACTGCGCGCCAGCCCATTCCATCCCCGAATTGGCGGCGCATTCGCAGAAATACACATGGTTTTCGCGCGGAAAGCGTTCCAGATCGGCGTAGGTGAACACCAGCGGGCGGTCCACCAGCCCGTTCAACATCAGACGGTAATCCTGCTTTGACAGTTCAATCGCGCCCGAATGGTGCCGTTCAAAAGCGCAGCCCTGCGGGGTGATCGTGCCGTCCAGCGCATGGATCGGCGTAAAGTTGATCGAGCTGATGGTATCCGCCGTCAGCCATGGCACATTGCGCCGGACCACATCGTCTTCGAACCGGATCGGCAAGCCGTAGGAAGTAACATCTACGCCCTCGCCCAGTCCCTGCGCCCAAGGTTGCGGGTCGGTGATCAACGGATCCGGCGATTGCGCCGCGGCGCTGCGGGCGGCCATCGCCCCCAGACCGGCCGTCGCCGCGCCGCGCAAAAAGGCCCGTCTGTTTGTTTTGTTACGTGGTGCCATGGCGTTGCCCTCCCGTGCTGCCTTGTTACTTGCCTTTGACGCTGACGCTGACGCTGGTGTTGGGGTCCAGCGACACCGTGCCCTGCTTGCGAATGTGGTTTTCCACGACATCCCAGATCGGAGGGCCTTCGGTGCCTTCGTTCACACTGGCCCACCCCGCGACCTGATAGGACTTGGCCGGATCAATGCGTTCGCCGGTTTTCAGCAAGGTCAGTTCGGTGATGCGGCTGCCTTGGGGTTGGGTCACATCAATGTGGTAGCCAAGACCGCCTGTGCGCACCATATCGCCGCCCTGCTGGTAATAGGGATTGGGGTTGAACAGGTTGTCGGCCACGTCTTCCAGCACGACATGCAGGAATTCACCGGTCATCTCTGTACGGTAGGCTTCGGGGTAGCTCATGGAGGTGACGTTAAAGATGTCTTCGCGGGTGATGTCCTGACCCGGCAGGATCGAGGGCCCCCACCGTACGCCGGGGCTAAGCGCGATGTCGGCCTCGCGCTCGGACAGCAGTGCGTCGCAAATCAAGTCATCCCATGTGCCGTTAAAATTCCCACGCCGGTACAGCAGCGTGTCCTCTGCGGTGGTGCCGATCACCTCGGTCAGTTGATCGAGGTAAGGCGCACGCTGTTCGTCGATCAATGCGGTCATCGCGGAATCAGGTGCAATCACATCCGAGAAAATCGGGATCAGCTTGTGCCGGAACCCCATCATACGGCCGTTCTGCACGTCCAGATCGACGCGGCTGACGAATTTGCCGTTCGACCCTGATGCCACGATAATCGTCTCGCCCACCAGCACGGGTTCGGGCAGCGCGTCATGGGTGTGGCCGGACAGGATCACGTCGATCCCCGTCACAATGCCCGCCATCTGCTTGTCCACATCAAAGCCGTTGTGGCTCAGGCAAACGACCAGCTCGGCCCCTTTGGCGCGAACCTCGTCTACCATTTCCTGCATACGCTCGTCGCGGATACCAAACGAGTATTCGGGGAACATCCAGCCGGGGTTGGCAATCGGCATATAAGGGAACGCCTGCCCGATCACCGCGACCTTGACGCCGCCGGTCTCGTAGAACTTATAAGGGGGGAACAGCTCGGCCGGTTCGTCCCATTCGGCGTCAAAGATGTTCTGCCCCAAGGCCGCAAAAGGTAGTCCCTCCACGATCTCGGCAACGCGGTCAGAGCCAAGCGTGAATTCCCAGTGAAAGGTCATCGCGTCGGGCTTGAGCGCGTTCATCACGTTGACCATGTCCTGACCTTGCGTGTGGTAGCAGGTATAGCTGCCGTGCCACGTATCGCCGCCATCCAGCAGCAGCGCGTCAGGCCGGTCGGCGCGGATCTGGTTGACCACTGTCGCGACGCGGTCCAGCCCGCCCATCTTGCCGTAGCCCTGTGCCAACGCGGTGAAATCATTATAGGTCAGCGCATAAGCCGACGGGCTGCCATCGGCGATGCCATAAAGCTTGCGGAAATCCGCACCGGTCACATGCGGCACCTGCCCGCGGTTCTCGCCCACACCGATATTCACCGACGGTTCGCGGAAATAGATCGGTTTAAGCTGCGCGTGGATGTCGGTCACGTGGATCAGGCTGACGTTGCCGAACGTGTCGAATTCCAGCAGCTTGTCCTGCGTGAGCGCCTGTTGCGCGGCCAGTTTGCCCCAGTTGCCAAAAGAAGACGCACCATACAGAGCTGTTGCAGCCATACTAGCCTGAAGAAAATCACGACGAGAGATCATAGATTGGCCTTTGTGACACGCAATTCATATGCGCATGTTTGAATAACATTGTGAGAAAAAAACCTGCCTCGCATCAGCAAGACAGGCCTTTTCAGGTTAGTTGCGGACAGAAGGTCCTTCGACCGAAAGCCCGTTGCCACGCGAGCCTACATAAAGCTCCAGAGCCACGAACTCGGGGCTGCCGGGGGCAAAGGTTTCGGCACGGGTGTCGCGCACGCAGCCTTTGAAACGGGCCTGCACCGCGTTCAGCTTGGTGTTTTTCAGACGGTAGGTCGGAAAGCCGTTGATCTGGCCCTGGCTGAGGTGATCCGCGCGGATCATGTTGCCATAGTTGTCTTCGTGGCAATTCGCGCAGGACAGTTCAAGCTGGCCGAAACGGGTATAGTAGATTTCCTTGCCCTGCTCCCATGTGGACTGGGCCGGACCGTCGATGGCGACATTCACCGGCAACCCGCGCGACACCGAAGAAATTAGCGCGGTCATGTTCACCATGTCACCGCCCGTGTATTTCCACTTTTCCGCGCCCATGCGGTTCTCGCGGCAATCGTTGATCTGCATTTCAAGCGTACGCACCTCGCCTGCAGATTCCACAAACTTGGGATAGACCGGACGCACGCCGGCCATCTCGGACGACGCACCGTGACAATCAGCGCAGGATTTACCCTCTTCGCCGTCAGCGGTGTTCCAGACGTCCTCGGCCTGCTCCACAAAGATCATGCCAGGGTTGTCAAAATCATCTGCTTGCATCGCGCGGGTTTCGGTGCCGCGAAACAGCCAGCCCGACATGACCTCGTCGACCGCATCCGACATATGCGCCGGTGCGGCGGAACGGGTCACGATGTCGATGTCTTCGTTGATCACCAGCGTATCGTCAGCGGGTTCAGCAAAGGCCCCCGTCGACATCAGCACCGCAGCAACGCACGCGCTGAGACCTTTTGTGAAATTGCTCATTCCTGTTCCTCCCAAGGATGCGGACGCTTAGCTGATCGTGATGTCTTTGGTTTCCTCGTAGACATCGCCGTCATCGTCATACCACGTGAAAGTGAATGTCCCCGCTTCGGGCACTGTCGCGTCGAATTCGAAATACGGGTTGGTCGAGATCGCAGGTTCCATCGTCACATCGACAACATTCTCACCGTTAAAATCACAGGTAAAACGGTTGATGATCGACCGAGGGATCGTGTTGCCGTCGTCGTCCTTGCGTTGACCGGATTCCATCTTGTGGCTGATCAATGTCTTGATCGTGATGGTTTCGCCAGCCGCTGCTGACTTGGGGACTTTGACGCGGGGTTTTACACCAGATGCCATATTATTCTTCCTCTAAGCCTTAGCCGCCGCAGCCGCCGATTGTTACTTTAATGGTACTGGTTGCCTTGGCAAAAGAGCCGTCCGCCAGCTTGGCAATGGCGATCACATCTTGCGTGCCCGCCAGACGAATGCGCGTGGATGCGTGCTGTGTCGCGGCAAGCGGGCCGAACTTGAAGGTCGCCACGGGCGGCGTGGGATTGCCAAGCGCCAGCACCAAGATTTCGGTCGCGCCGGGGGCGTCTACCTCGATCGGGACAGTATTGCCGTTTTCCGCAATCTCTGGGGCGGTCAGGGTCACACCTGTGTCCGCCATTTCAGCGCCACCGGTAAAGGCAGCAATCGCGTCGTCACCGGCAGCAGCCACCGCCAGCTTGGGCAGGAACAGCGCGGCAAAGGCACCTGCCCCCATCACAATCGCACTACGTCGTGTAAATTCCATTATCATCACTCCTGATCAGATCCCGCGCGGGGGCTCTTAGTCTTTCAATGTGGCAAGATAGGCCACGACATCCTCGATCTGCTGCGCGGCCAGGACTGGCCCCAGCGTGTCGTCGGCGGCCTTGCCGGTATAGGCTTTGCCCGGACGGATATAGCCGCTGTCCTTGTAAAAGGCGGGCATCATCGTCCCTTCGAACATCATCTTGGCGTTGGCAACGATGCCGCGCAGTTCGGCTTCGGTCCAGCGATCACCGGCACCATCTAGCATCGGGCCGATTTCACCCTGCCACGGCACGTCGGGCAAGGCGCTGATCTGGTGGCAGGCAACGCAGTTACCCAACTTTTTGTTGCCAACGATCTTGGCCCCCTCTTCGGGGTTGCCGGGCGTGCCGGTCAGCGATTGCTCGACCGCGCCATAATCGTCATAGGCCACGTCACCGGGGACCACGTCGGCCGCATGGGCAGCCGCCGCAAAGCCAACAGAGGCCACCAAGGCAAATACGGAAACTTTCATGCGTCCTCCCACAGACATTACTTTTGAAAACACTACTGCCCGCGCCGAAATGACGCAACTATAAATTCAACTTTTTGAATTTTTAAGCACAGCAAGCCACTTAGCAATTCCTACCGCCGCTATTTCTGCTCTTCAATCAGCATACGCGCATGATATTTCTGGAATGTCTCGTCGCCCTCATAGCCCTTGTCCACGACCCAGTTCATCATGTGAAACGTCGTCGCCGGACCAAAGGCACCCGGCACGGTCGCGACCGCGGCTTCGACCGCTGTCTGCCCTTCGGCAACGGTTTGCGGGAAATACATCAGCGTCGGCGTGAACATCTGACGCCATTTGCGCACCATATCCTTTTCGGGCAGCGTTTCTCCGTCAAAGTCGGTGACCTCGACATCGCCGAACATATTGATCTGCACGACATAGAAGTTTTCCTTGAGGTAGGCGTCGATCTTGGGCAGCGGAAAGACCTCTTCGTGCATCTTGGTGCAATAGATGCAGCCGCGTTGTTCGATGATGAGCATCAGACGTTTGCCCTCGTCCGTGGCCTCGGCCAGATCCTCGCGCAGGTCCTTGAAGGTGTCGCGCATCCATGCGGCCTTGTGCAGACCGTCATCGCCCAAGGGTGCAGCCCCACCCGCCGTCGCCAGACATGCCGCGGCCACAAGCGCGGCCAAACTGTTTCGGATTATCTTCATCACAAGGTCCCTCCGGTTGTTAGCCAATGACGCTGAAAACGGGGAAGGTTTCAAGCATCCACTGCGCAATATAGTTGATCGAATTTGTAGCGATCAGCAGACCAAACACGATCAGCAGTACCCCCATCGCTTTCTCTACCGTGCCCAGATGCTGCCGGAACCGCGCCATCCAGCGCATAAACGGGCCAATGAACACCGCTGCCAGCACGAAGGGCGCGGTCATCCCGATGCCATAGGCCAGCAAAAGCAACCCGCCCGTCACTGCCGTTTCTGCGCCGGCGGCGGTGAACAGGATCGCCGCCAGGACCGGGCCGACGCAAGGGGTCCAGCCAAAGGCAAAGGCCAGCCCGATGACATAGGCCCCCCAAAGGCTGGTCGCGGAGGTGCTGCCCGCATCCGCGCGAAACTGGCGGTACAGAAATCCGATGCGGATCACCCCCAGAAAATGCAGCCCCATTGCAATGATAACCGCCGCCGCAACCCATCGCAGAACGTCAAAGTAATCACGCACGATCTGGCCAAAGGTGGTCGCTGCCGCGCCGAGCCCCACAAAGATCGTGATCACCCCCGCCGCAAAAAACAGCGCCGCGATCACCGCGCGACGGCGCACGCCCGCGTCAATCGGCCCGTCTGCGGTGATCTGGTTCATGCCAACCCCCGCCAGATAGCTTAGGTAGAACGGGACAATCGGCAGAATGCAGGGCGATAAAAAGGACAATAGCCCAGCCAGCGTCGCGCCTACAAAGGTAATTTCTAGCATGCAACTTGCCTTTATCTTGTACCATTCACATATTCACATTATGTATTTTGAAATCAACAGGTGAATTCTCTATGCGGCTGCGCACTGCTTTCTTATCCCTATCGGTAGCCGCGGGTCTGGCACTTTCCCCGATGATCGCGGCGGCTCAGACCATGCTGGTCATGGTCGAAGAGCAGGGCTGCGTTTGGTGTGCCCGATGGAATGACCAGATCGCGCCGATCTACCCCAAGACCCAAGCCGGCAAAGCCGCGCCGCTGCGCCGCGTCGATATCAACGATGAAAAACCTGCGGATCTGCACTTCGCGCGCAGCCTGCATTATACGCCCACTTTTGTGCTGATGGACGACGGCAAGGAAATCTCTCGGATCGAAGGCTATCCGGGCGAAGATTTCTTTTGGGGCGTGCTGGAAAAGATGCTATCCGACGCCGACCTGATGCCAGACCCCGCCAAAAGCTAGCGCACTCCTTATGCGCACGCCAATCCCTTCTCTCTACGCTAAGGATTCTAACCTGTGGGTATCCCCGGTTCCGATACAGAAATGAGCCAAGCCGATCTGGACCGTATGTCCGAGAACGCCATACGGGCCTCGAACTTCCTCAAGGCGATCAGCCACGAGGGGCGCTTGATGATCTTGTGCCACCTGTCTGCCGGCGAGAAATCAGTCACCGAGCTGGAGGCGCTGCTTTCGGCGCGTCAGGCTGCAGTATCGCAGCAGTTGTCGCGCTTGCGGCTTGAAGGGTTGGTGACCCCGCGCCGCGATGGCAAGACGATCTATTACCGGTTGGCGGATGACCGGCCCCAAAAGATCATGGAAGTGGTCTACGAGATGTTCTGCAAGCCAGACGCTCAGGACTAACCCGCGTTCAGCACTGCTCCAGATAGGCCAATAGCCGCGCTTCGGATGCGAAAAGGCCCGTTTTGCGGCCCACGTCGATGGCAGGCACGTCTGCGCCCGCCAGATCAATCACCGCCGGATGAATATAGCTGTTGCGTGCCACCGTGGGCGTATTGCTCAGCTGTGCGGCAGCGGCTTCGGCCAGTTTCTTGATCGTCGCGTGCCCTTGTTCTGCGGCTTCAAAGGCGGCGACGGTGCCTGCCCAAGTGCGAAAGGTCTTGGCGGTAAAATCATCGCATCCCGCCGCTTCGGCGATATAGGAGTTCAATCCCGCAGAGTTGAGCTGTTGAACCGTGCCCTGCGCGTCCGCCCATGTCAGCAGCTCGGCCCCCGGCAGGTCGCTGACTTTCTCGAGCGTCTTGGCAAGCGTCCGGTCATTGATCTGACGCCGCACCTTCTTGCCCCCTTTTGCGGTGTACCGCAGACGGATCACATTTCCGTCGAGCTTGACGTGTTTCGCCCGCAACGTCAGCGTGCCATAGCTGCCATTCTCGCGGGTGTAGTCAGCGTTTCCCACCCGCAAGGACGCGCGATCGATCAACGTCACAGCGCTCGCCAGTGCAAAGCTTCGCTCGCCTGCCTCTTGATCCAGATCTCGGGCCACAAAGCGCCGCAATCGGGGCAACGCATGGGCGAAATCTATCAGACTGGCGAACTTCGTCTCTGCCTGTGCCTCGGACCATTTCTCGTGATAGCGGTACTGCTTGCGGTCACGCGCGTCACGCCCCGTGGCTAGCAGATGCCCATTCGCGAGCGGCGTCATCCACACGCTTTCATAGGCAGGCGGCACCGCCATCGCCTCGAGCCGCGCGCGTTCCGCCCCGCGGGCAATCGTTGTCCCGTCTGGCGCTTTATAGGTGAACCCGCGCCCGTGGCGCTGGCGGGCAATGCCGGGGCGGTCATCCCCGTAATAGGTCAGCCCCGCGCCGCCCATCCGGTCAGGTCGCCTCGACTTCGGAGGAAAGCTTGAGCACCTCATCCCCGTCGTCCTGTTCGATCAACAACGCGGGATCATCGTCAGACCCGTTGCGTGTGACCTCTGACCCTTTCAGGGTGCGTATCACGCTTTTGGTAAACCGTTCCGTCACTTCGCCGGTGGCTGTGCCTTGCCCCCAGTCCCATTTCACTTTCGTGCCTTTGGAAATACCAGACATCGTCGTTCCCCCCCAACTGCTGTGTATGGAGGGATAACCACGGATGCGAGAAACGGTTCCCGCCGCTTAGACGCGCCAGCGCAACACGCGCGTCTCGATCGCCGCGATCACGGCACTGACGCAGACCCCCAGCACCGACAGCGTCACCACGCCCGCGAACAGGCGTTCAAGGTCATACAGGCTGCCGGCCTCAAGGATATATGCCCCGATGCCATATTCCGCGCCCAGCATTTCAGCGGCCACAAGCAGGATAATCGCAATCGCCAAGGAAATCCGCAGCCCCGACAAAATGCCCGGCATCGCCCCTGGCAGAACGATTTTTCGCACGATCGACCACCATGACAGGCCAAAGCTTTGCCCCATCCGGATCAGCCCGCGGTCCACGTTGTCCACCGCCGCATAGGTCGCCACGACCGTGGGCGTGAACGTCCCAAAGGCGATCAGTGCATATTTACTGCCCTCGTCAATGCCGAACCAGATCACGAACAGCGGCAGCAGCGCGATCTTGGGGATCGGGAACAGCGCCGCAACGAGGGGCACCAGCCCTGCACGCACATAGCTGAACAACCCGATCATAACGCCCACGCCCACGCCAACCAAAGCGCCAAGGGTCGCCCCCACGGCCAGCCGGCTAAGCGACGGGGCAAGATGTTTATACAGCATTCCCGATTGCCACAGCTCGACAAAGGTCATCGCCACATCCGACGGGCGCGGCAAGGTGAGGTTCGTGATAAACCCACTGCGCGTTCCCCATTCAGCAAAGAGGATCAGCAGGACAAAGACCAGAATACCCATGCCCCGCCGCTGTTTCGGAGCGAACCCGCCCCCGCGAAAATCGACGCGGCGGCTGGTTGTGTGTGCTGTGTCAGACATGAATTAGCTCCGCATCGGCGGCAGCGGCTTCTTCGCGCATCAGCCCCCACAAATGTTGTTGTTGCGCCTCAAGGGCGGCGTCGCCATAGGCGCGCTCTGCCAGCGGGGTGGTCAGATCAACCACCTCGCGGATTTGTCCGGGACGGCGCGACAGGACCACGATCTTATGCCCCAGACGCACGGCCTCTGCCAGATTGTGCGTGACATAGACGGCGGTGAAAGGCTGGCGTGTCCACAGGCTGATCAGATCGTCCATCAACAGTTCGCGCGTCTGGCTGTCCAGCGCGCTGAGCGGTTCGTCCATCAACATCACCGCAGGGTTAACCGCCAAGGCGCGTGCAATGGCCACCCGCTGTTTCATCCCGCCAGAAAGCTGTTTGGGCAGGGCATCGGCAAATTCGGTCAGCTTGGTGCGCGCCAGCACATCGTCGATGATCCGCGCCCGCGCAGCGGCGTCCAGCCCGTGATCCTCAAGCACCAGCGCCACATTGCCGCGCACGCTGCGCCACGGCAGCAAAGCGAAATCCTGGAACACATAGGTCAGCGGGTTTAGACAGCCAGCAGGCGGTGTGCCCAGTTGCAGCACCTCGCCCGACGCCGGCTGCTCCAGCCCGCCAAGCATCCGCAGCAGGGTCGACTTGCCACAGCCCGAAGGCCCGACGATGCAGACAATCTGCCCCGACGGTATATCAAGGCTGATGTCGCGCAGCACTTCGGTCTCGCCATAGTAATGGCTGACGTTCGCTAACCTAAGATCCATGAGAACCGTCCTGAAATATCAAAGGCCGGGCAAAGGCTGCCCGACCTTACGTTGGCAAAGGGGACGCGATCAGGCGCCGATGGTGTCGACGAACGACGTGTCGATCAGTGTCTCAAGCGTGATATCCGCATCCACCAGACCTTCGGACTGGAACCACTCAAGCTGGTCGCGCACCGATGCCACGTTCAACGCGGCACCCTCGTTCAGACGCATGGTGCCGTTGACGATGCCCGATGTCGCGGCCTCTAGCGTCTTGTCGGTATAGACATAGTTGTGGATCAGCTTGACCATTTCGGCCACGCCTTCAGCGCCGGCGGTCTGTTCAATCATCGCCGCGTTGTAGTCGGCAGCCCCCTTGGCATAGGCTGCAAGGTAATCCTGCGTTTGCTGCTTTTCGTCGGTCGCATTCTTGGTCGAGGTAAAGACCGTGGTGACCTGATAGTCGGGCAGATAGTCGGACACGTTCCCGATGATATGTACCGCGCCCGACCCCGCCAGTGGTTTGGCGATATGCGGCACGATCGACCAAGCATCAATCTGGCCGGTTTTCAGCGCACCGATGATTGCACCGACTTTTTGCAACGGCTTGAACGACAGGTTGATCCCCTCGGCCTGCGCCATCTTTGAGCCCATATAGTGAAAAGACGATCCCGCCGTGGTCATGCCATAGCTTTTCCCGTCCAGCATCGCAGGCGCAGTCACACCGGCCTGATAGGCCGCGTCAGAGGCTAGAAACTTCTGCCCGTCGATGCCCTTTTCCTCGGACAGCGCACCGCCAATAACCTTGATCGCGCCCTTGTCCGCAAGCGATACCAACCCGCCCGAAACCGCAGTCACGGCATAATCGACATCACCGCTGGCAATCGCCACGGCCATTGGTTGTGCCGCCTGAAAGAACTTGATCTCAACGTCCAGACCAGCCTGTTTGAAATACTCGCGCTGATAAGCCACGAACGTGCCTGAATGGCTGGTAAAGCGCAGCGCACCCAACGTGATCTTTTTACCTTGCGCAATGGCCGGCACGGCCAGCCCGACGGCAGCGGCAGCGCCCATGGTGGCCAGTGTCTGGCGGCGGTTGAATGTGGTCATGATATCCTCCCCTTGGATTTGTGCGCACAATGGGTCGTGGCATGACGTAGTGTCAAGCACGCGCCCCGCGAAAACACCCCCTCGCGCCCGCATGACCAGCAACGTAATCGCGCCACGGCGGCTTCCAAATGGCCGCAAATCCTCGCCGAAGGCTCCCCAGATTGCCTCCGACAGCGACATTGCCTATATGGGCGCAAAGGGTGCTCCTGCCCGTCCCCACCACAAAAGGCCCGATCTCATGACCTTCGACCGTTCGATCAAAATCGCCCCGTCTATCCTTGCTGCCGACTTTGCCAATTTTGGAGCCGAGTGCGAAGCCATCGAGGCGCAGGGCGCAGACTGGGTACATGTCGATGTGATGGACGGGCATTTCGTCCCGAACATCAGCTTTGGCCCAACCACATGCGCCGCGATCCGGCCCCACATCAAGGGCGTGATGGACGTACACCTGATGATCGAACCTGTTGATTTCTATATCGACGCGTTTGCCAAGGCCGGTGCCGACGTGATCACCGCCCACGTAGAGGTCGGCCCCCACATCCACCGCACGCTGCAAGCGATCCGGGGCGCGGGTGCCAAGGCCGGTGTCGCGCTCAACCCCGGCACGCCTGCCTCTGCAGTAGAGCACCTGTTGGACGTCGCCGATCTGGTCTGTGTGATGACCGTGAACCCTGGCTTTGGCGGACAAAAATTTATCGACATGAGCGACAAGATCCGCACTCTGCGTGCGATGATCGGCGACCGTCCGGTCCATATCGAAATTGACGGCGGCGTTGATGTGAACACTGCGTCCAGCGTGGCGCAAGCAGGGGCCGATGTGCTGGTCGCGGGCTCTGCCGTGTTCCGTGGCGGGGCCGTCAGCAACCCCGCGCCCTACGGCGAAAATATCCGCGCCATCCGCGGCGCAGCCGAGGGCATTTACGTCTAAGCGCCAGCGCAGCAACACTTTCGGACAAAAAGGCCGGCACCCACCACAGGGACCGGCCTTTTTCTATTGGGTATCCCAAAGGCTATTAGGCAAGCTGGTCCTTGAACGTCTCGATCAGCTTGTGCTTGAGAATCTTGCCCGTAGGTGCCGCGGGCAGTGACGTCCCGATGATGAACTGGCTGGGGCGCTTATAACCGGTCAGCCGCTCTTTGACGAAGGCCTTGAGATCTTGCGGGTCAAGCGTGTCACCCTCGGCAATCTGGACAAAAGCCAGAACCTCTTCGTCATTGCCGGTGGACCGGCCGACCACAGCGGCCTGAATAACCTGCGGGTGATCGTTGATCGCGGCCTCGACTTCGGGCGGATAAACGTTGAACCCGCCGTGGATGATCAGCTCTTTCGAGCGTCCCAGAATGTGCAGGTGGCCGTGCTCATCGAAGGTCCCCAGATCGCCCGTGCGCAACCAACCGTCAGCACTCAGTACCTTGGCCGTCTCTGTCGGGTTCTTGTAGTAGCCCTTCATCACATGCGCCCCGCGGGTCAGGACCTCGCCCTTGCCGTTGGTGCCCCCCTCGACGGTATCGTCGATCTTGGTCTCGATGCCAGGCAACGAAGGCCCGACCGAAATATCAGGCGATCCCAGCGGGTTACTGGTGGCCGAGATACCAGCCGTGGATTCCGTCATGCCATAGCCATTCTGGATCGCGACGCCATAGAACCCTTCGGCCTTGCGCTTCCATGTCGGGTCAAGCGGCGCCGCCCCCGACGACACATAGCGCAGCGTTTCGGAGTTCAGCTGCGTGAGCCCTTGTTCCTTGGTATATTGCATCAACAGCGCGTGCATCTGTGGCACGGCGGACAGGAAATTCACCCCCGTGGTCAGGGCTTGATAGAGTTTTTCGGCCGAAAAACGCGCCTCCAGCCGGATTTCGGCACCGGCACAGGATGATGCGGTCATGACCGAGCACAGACCAAAGACGTGGGTCAGTGGCAGCACGCCATAGACCACATCGCCCGGACTGATCCCGCGCAGTTTCGCCGACGCCTTGCCGCCAAAGCGCACGTTGGCGTGGGTCAGCATTACACCTTTGGGATCGCCCGTGGTGCCCGTGGTATAAAGCAGCACGGCCACATCGCTTAGCTCATCATCGGGGTTGCTTGCGATCGGCGTGGCCAGATGCATCGTGCCAAAGGCACCGGTGATTTCTGCGGCCTTCAGAGTTTCGGCGTGGACTGTTGCATCAGATGAAGCATGGCAGGTCAGCACCACCGCAGCCGGCGCCGCATGGTCGATGATCCGCTGGATTTCGCCCGCACTTTGCCGTGCATTGACGGGAATAATGACGGCACCGGCTTTCCATGTGCCAAACACGGTCGCCACGGCCGCGGCACAGTTTTCCGACAGCATCAGGACGCGGTCATTGGGCTGCACACCGGCATCCTTGAGCGCCTGCGCGATGTCGTCGCTTGCCTTGTCGAACATTTTGTACGTCCAGCGTACCCCTGTGCTGTCGCTCAGCGCGGGCGCGTCCCCGCGTGCGGCCACTTGATCCGCCAGAAATTGCTCTACACGTACCATAATATTCCCTGCCTCCCCGCAGTCAGTCAGAACCCGGTCAGCGCGTCTGGCTGCGGGTTGGGTCAATAGATCGGTGGCTGAGGCTCAGCCGCCGTAATTCGGTGTGCGCTTTTCCAAGAAAGCGGCGATGCCTTCGGCGGCCTCATCAGCGCCGGTGGCGTGGGCCATCGCATCGCATTCCGCGTCCAGCTGGTCAGCCTCGGACACGTCATAGCCCTGCGCGACCAAGCCGCGGATCACCCCTTGGGCATCGCGGGGTCCTGCGGCCAAACGATCGGCCAGCGCCATAGCAGCATCAAACGCGCCACCTTTTTCGGTGACGACATTCACCACGCCCAGATCATGCATCCGCTCTACCGTCACGGGCTGCGCCAGCAGACACATCTCCATGGCGAGCTGACGCGGCAAGGCGCGGGCAAGCGAGGCGGTCAGCCCCCCGTCGGGCACCAGACCCGCCTTGACGTAGGCGGCGGTGAATTTGGCACCGGCTGCAGCAACGACCAGATCGCAGGCCAACGCAAAGGACAGCCCTGCCCCGGCAGCACCGCCTTCGACGGCGGCAATGACCGGCACCGGGCTGGACCGGATTGCGCGGATCAGGCTGTGCAATTCGTTGATCTTGCCGCGGCGTTCATCCTTGGGCATGTCGCGGCGCGCGATCAGGACGTTCAGATCGCCACCTGCGCAAAAGAAATCGCCTTCGGAGGTCAGGATCACGGCACGGATGCGCGGCTCGGCGGCCATTTCAATCGCTTGCGCGATGCAGGCGTAAAGCTCGGGCGACAATGCGCCCCGCTTGTGCGCGTTTCCGTTCCAGATGACGATGCGGTCACCCTTGTCTTCGATCCGAGCGCTCATTTCAGTTTCTCCTGAGGGACGCGTTTGAACACGCCTGTGGATGTCGCAATGACCGTGCCGTCTTCGTGGACGAGTTCAGCGTCGATATACAGCAGACTGCGGCCACCGCCCTTGATCGTGCCGGTCGCGGTCACGCGACCTGGCATACCAGCGGCCAGAAACTGCGTCGTCAGCGAAATCGTGAGAAACGGGTTCTGGCCCGTGGGGTCCACGCTGAGCGATCCGGTCATGCCACAGGCGTTATCCAGCAAAGTGGCGGCAATACCGCCATGAAGAACCCCATGGCGGTTAAAGTGCTGCGGACCCAGATCAAGAAAGCAGCGCCCGTGGGCCTTGTCGGATATGTCCACGACATATCCGACAAGGGTTTGGGTGCCTGTCTCGTCCCGGATCAGCTGGCTTTCATCAAGCGGCTGCAAGGGCAATGAAACGCTCCAGATGGTGGTCTGTGTCGCCAAAGCGGTGATCGGCCATGATGATACGCTTGGCGATATGAGCCAGTTCGTATTCTTGGGTCATGGCGATACCACCGTGCATCTGGATGCTGTCTTCGGCAACCAGACGGCCCGCGCGGCCCAGCAGGTTCTTGGCGGCAGAGATATGGGTCTCGCGCGCTTTGTACTCCGCTTCGAGGTGGCCAGCCGCAACGATCACGGCGGAACGCGCCTGTTCCATCTCGATCAGCAGATCGGACATCCGGTGCGCAAGCGCCTGGAAGGTGCCGATGGGCTTGCCGAACTGTTTGCGGGTCATCAGGTATTCACGGGTCAGGCGCGTTGCCGTTTCCATGGCGCCCAATGTTTCGGCACAGATTGCGACGTTGGCCGCTGCGACGCGGGCCTCGATGGCCTTGAACGCCTTGCCGGCTTCACCCAGACGGGCAGAGGCAGGCACGGACACATCATCCAGCGTGACTTCGGCGGCACGGCCACCGGCCAACAGCGCATAGCCTTGCAGCGTGATGCCCTTGGCGTCCGCCGGAACGAGGAACAGCGAAATACCGTCTTCGTCGCCTGCCGCGCCGCTTTCGCGGGCAGAGACGATGAGCATGTCGGCGTTTTCTGCGTTGACCACAACAGCCTTGCGACCGTTCAGCACGACGTTGTCGCCATCGGCCTTGGCCGTGGACGTGACCTGGTTCAGGTCATAGCGGCTGGTGGGTTCACCGTGGGCAAAGGCCACCTGCAGCGCGCCGCCGATCAGCTCTTCGATGTGGGCCTGCTGGTCATCATTGCCCAAATCGGCAATCAGACCGCCGCCCAGAATGGCCGTATCAAGGAAGGGTTCGACCACGCCCGCACGGCCCAGTTCCTCGAACACAACTGCGATGTCGAAACCAGCGCCGCCAAAGCCGCCCTGATCTTCGGTGAACAGCGCGCCGATGACACCCAGTTCGGCCAGACCGTTCCAGATATCCGCAGAAAAGCCGGAGTCGCTCTCGAGGATCTTGTTACGCGTTGCCGTGTCGTATTTGTCGCGCAGGAAACGGCGCAGACTGTCTTGCAGCATTTGGCGTTCTTCTGTCAGGTCGAAGTTCATGCTCCACCTCCCATCGTTGTTTTGGCAATGATCTGGCGCTGGATTTCGTTCGAGCCGCCAAAGATCGACAGTTTACGGTTGTTGAAATATTGCGCAGCGACGGGGCCGGCATTTAACGGATCAGGCAGGGCCAGGTTCGACCCTTCGATCGCTTCGGATGCGAATGGCATCGCATAGGCACCAGCCGCACGACGCGCGAGATCGTTGATCTCTTGACGGATGATCGTGCCTTTGACCTTAAGCATAGATGCTTCGACGCCCGGTGCCGCGCCACCCGACGCCGCCTTGGAGACGATGCGCAGGTTTGTGGTGCTCATCGCCATCAGGTCGATCTCGACCTGTGCGACGCGCGCCGCAAAGTGCGGGTTCTGCATCAAGGGTTTGCCGCCGGACATCTCGGCTTTGGCGATGCGCTTGACCGCTGTCAGACCCGCTTGCGAGAAACCGACGCCCGCAATGTTGGTGCGTTCGTGAGTCAGCAGGTACTTGGCGTAGGTCCAGCCTTCGTTCTCTTTGCCAACAAGGTTTTCGACCGGTACTTTCACATCCGTGAACCAGACTTCGTTCACCTCGTGGGTGCCGTCGAGCAGGATGATCGGGCGCACTTCGACGCCGGGGGTTTCCATGTCGATCAGCAGGAAGGAAATACCCTCTTGCTGTTTCACGGTCTTGTCGGTGCGCACGAGGCAGAAGATCATGTTCGCGTGCTGACCCAGCGTGGTCCATGTCTTTTGGCCGTTGACGATATAGTGCGTGCCTTCGTCGTTCAAAACCGCTTCTGTTTTCAACGAGGCAAGGTCGGAACCGGCGCCCGGCTCGGAATAGCCCTGACACCACCAGTCATCGCCCGCCAAGAGGCGTGGCAGCCAGTAATCGTTCTGCTCTTGCGAGCCGAATTTTTGCAGCACGGGGGCCAACATCGACAGACCAAAGGGCACGAGGCGCGGCGCATAGGCGGCAGCGGCTTCTTCTTCGAAAATGTGACGCTGAACCGCGTTCCATTCGGCACCACCAAACTTTTTGGGCCAGTTCGGGGCCAGCCAGCCTTGGGCGTTCAGGATAGCATGCCACTGTTCCTGACCGTCTTTACCAAGCTCTTCACCCTTGCGGATTTTGTCGCTCATTTCCTTGGGGAGCTTTTCCTCAAGAAAGGCCCGCACTTCGGCGCGGAAAGCCTTTTCTTCGTCGCTATAGCTCAGATCCATTTGTCTTCCTCCGGTTTATATTGTCGGGCATTGCGCCCTTGTTCATTTACTTTGCGGCTTGTTTGTTCAGGTCGTCAAAGGTGCGACCCTCTGCAACCAGCTGTTTCAACAGCGGCGCGGGTTCCCAGAACCACGCGTCATCCTTGGCGTAGCCTTCGATGCCGGCCAGCAGCGCCGGCAGACCTTGCAGGTCGGCCCATTTCATCGGCCCACCCCAATAGCGCGGGAAGCCATAGCCAAAGAGCAGCACCATATCGACGTCCAAGGGCCGTTTCGCAATGCCCTCGCCCACGACCTTTGCCGCCTCGTTGACCATCGCGGCCATATAGCGGCGTACGATTTCTGCGTCGGTAAAGTCACGCGGGGTGATACCGCGTTCGGCGCGTTCGGCGGCGATTAGTTCGGACACCTCGGGGTTTGGCACCCCACCGCGTGTGCCGGCTTCATAGATGTAGAAGCCTTTGCCGGTCTTCTGGCCAAAGTTGCCGGCTTCGCAGATCTTATCGGGGTATGTCGGCACGCGTTCGGCAGGGTGGCGCGTGGCCGCCTTGCGCTTGCGTGTGGCCCAGCCAATGTCGAGACCGGCCAGATCGCCCACGGCAAACGGGCCCATGGCGAAACCAAAGTCGACCAGCGCCTTGTCGATCTGGTATGGCGACGCACCATCCAGAACCATATGATCGGCCGCGGTGCGGTAAGTGGCCAGAATACGGTTGCCGATAAAGCCGTCGCACACACCGGCGCGTACCGAAATCTTATTCAGCGCCTTGCCAAGGGCGAAGCCCGTGGCGACCACATCCGCTGCCGTCTTTTCGGCGACGACCACTTCGAGCAGCTTCATGATATGCGCAGGCGAGAAGAAGTGCAGCCCGATCACATCCGCAGGGCGCGAGGTGCTGGCGGCGATCTCGTCCACATCCAGATAGGACGTGTTGGACGCCAGAATAGCACCCGGTTTGCACACGGCGTCGAGCTTGCCGAACACCTCTTTCTTGACGTCCATGTCCTCGAACACCGCTTCGATCACCAGATCGACCGAGGCGAGGCTGTCATAGTTGATCGACACCTCAAGCGCGGTGTTGGTCATCGCATCGTATTTCATTTGGGTGATCTTGCCGCGCTTCAGCGCGCCCGAAAGATTGCCTGCAATGCGACCGCGCGCGGCCTCTGCGGCGTCAGCCTTCATCTCGATCAGCACAACGTTAAAGCCTGCCAACAGCGCAGCCGTGGCGATGCCTGCCCCCATGGTGCCGCCACCGATGATCCCGATGGATTGCAGCGCGCGTGGCTCTACGCCCTTAAGCTCCGGCAGGTTACCAACCGCACGTTCAGAGAAGAACGCGTGGATCATGCCCTGCCGTTGGTCGGTTTCCATCAGTTCCATGAAAATCTTGCGCTCGGCCCGCATGCCTTCGTCAAAGGGCAGCTCTGCAGCGGCCTGAACAGCGCGGACCGCCTGCGCCGGAGAAATCTGTCCGCGGCCTTTTTTCAGCGTCCCGTCATAGGCCGCATCCCAGTCGATCGGCGCTGGTGCGGCCATCTCGCTTACGGGGCGGCGCGATGCGTTTTTGGCAATCAGGGTCTCGGCATAGGCGACGCCTACGTCCTCGGGGTCGCCCTCGGTCACCTGATCGACAATGCCAAGGCTTTCGGCTTCGGCCGCTTTGACCTGACGGCCAGAGGTGATGAGATCAAGCGACGGGTCAACACCTATCAGACGCGGCAAACGCTGGGTGGCACCGGCACCGGGGATCAGGCCCAGATGCACTTCGGGCAGGCCCACTTTGGCCGACGGCTGCGCCACGCGGTAATGCGCCGATAACGCGATCTCGAGCCCGCCACCCAGCGATACACCATGCATGGAGGCGACGACGATCAACGGGGAATCCTCGATCCGTTTGCAAACATCAGGCAGGAAGGGTTCTAGCGGAGTTTTGCCGAATTCGGTGATATCCGCGCCGGCGATAAAGGCACGGCCCTCCCCGACGATAACAACGGCTTTGACGCCTTCGTCCGCTTCGGCCTGTGCCATGCCGGCAACCAGACCTTCACGAACAGCATGGGACAACGCGTTGACCGGGGGGTTCTTGATCCGCAGTACGGCCACGTCGCCTTTGCGGGTATATCCAATCTTGTCAGTCATTTAGCATATTCCTTGGTCTAGTCTTGTTTCAGTCGCGGCGGCTCAGCGCAGGCGTGCGCCCGGTGCGCTGTTCAAGCGCCCGCACCAGTTCACGCAACGCGGGGCCGACCTCTTGCACGATACGGGAATCGGGCAAATCATGAGGCATGGCACCGGCGGTGAACGATACCGGTTCGCCGAACTCTTCGGCAAAATAGGGGACACTTACGGCGTTGATCGTGCTGGCATATCTTGTGCCTTCCAACGCGTAGGCGAACCCTTGTTCTATCAGTTGCGAATATCCCTCCGCCTGGAACCTTCGCATATCCGCTTCGGGCGTCAACTGCTCAAAGCGCTCTTCACTAAGTGACGCCACGACGGCCATGCCAGAAGACGACCCAATCAACGGAATCCGGTGTCCCGGCTCCAGCCAGATGGTCGATGCATTCTGCGGGCGCCATGTGCGCACCAGCATCATCTTTTCGGCGTCGCGTACGGCGACCAGCGTTAGCGTGCCCGTATCATCGGCCAGCTGCTGCATCGCATCCGACACCAGATCCAGAAAGTTGACCGCCACCGCCGCGACAGAGCCAAGTGCGATGGCCGACGGCCCCAACCGAAAGCGGTCATTGCGCCCGCCGTGGCTAAGATACCCCAGCTCGCATAGCGTATAGGTCAACCGCGACACCGTGGGTTTCGGCAGCCCTGTACGATCCGCGATCTGCGCGTGGGTCAGCCCGCTGTCACTGGCGCGAAAGGCCCGCAATATAGCAAGCCCCCGCGCCAGAGTATTGGCAAATTTCCGATCTGTGGTGTCGCCACTCATCGCGCCGCCATGGGAATAAGCAACGAGATCATCGGGAAGGACATGATCAGCACCAGCACGATCACGTCGACGCTCAGGAAGCGCGTGATACCGGCAAAGATCTTGTCGATCGGAGCCTCTTTGCCCACCACATTAGCGATGACAAAGACGTTCAGCCCGACGGGCGGTGTGATCAAACCGATTTCCAGCAGCTTGATCACCACAACACCGAACCAGATCAGGTTCATGTCATAGCTTTCAACCAGCGGGATCATCAGTGGCAGGGTCAGAACCATGATGCCAATCGGATCAAGGAACATGCCAAGCAGCAGATAGATCGCCGCAATCGCCAGCAGCAGGACCACGGCCGACAGCTCGGCCTCGGCCACTACATTCACAATCATCGGGGCGACGTTGGTCAGCGCGATAAAGGCCACAAAGATCTTGGCCCCCGCCGCGATAAAGAAAATCGCCGCGGTCTGGATGCAGGTTTCTTTCACCGCGTCCCACAGGCCTTGCAGCGTCAGTTTGCGCTGCGCAAAGCCGATGAGCGTTGCCGCGACCACACAAACAGCCGCCGCTTCGGTTGCGGTAAAGATGCCGCCGTAGATGCCACCGATGATCAGCACGAACAGCATCACCGCAGGCCAGCTTTCCGCAGCTGCAGCGAACCGTTCCTTGGTGGAATAACGCGTCGCTGTGGACGGTGCGATTTCAGGCGAGTGCCAGACCCAGACGGCAATCACGAGGATAAAGCCCGCCAGCGTCAGCAGCCCCGGCAGAACACCGGCCAGAAACAGGGACGAAATAGAGGTCTCGGTGAAGATACCGTAGATGATGAACAAAACCGACGGCGGGATCAGCGACCCCAGCGTGCCCCCTGCCGCGACCGATGCCGTGGCAAGACGTGGGTCATAGCCCATGCGCAACATCTCGGGTGTGCAGATTTTCCCCATGGTCGAGGCGCAGGCAATAGAGCTGCCGGTGATCGCCGAAAACCCGCCACAGCCCATGACGCTTGCCATGGCAACACCGCCGGGCAGACGCGTGAGCCAAACCTTGGCTGCATGGTAAATCTTGGTCGTGATGTCGGCGCGATAGGCGATATGTCCAAGCGCCACGAACAGCGGTATCATAGATAGATCGTACGAGTGTATCAGATCGAAGGAGTTCGAGAACACCATCGACGTGGTCGCGCGGATGGCACGTTCTGGCATAAAGGTGCCGGTGCGGAACGCGAAGATAAAGAAGGTGGCGATCGTGGCCACACTGGCCAGAGCAAACGCAATCGGCACCCTAAGCGCCAGCAGGATCAACACTGCGGCAAAGGCAATCAGGCCAATGGTTGACGCGTCCATTACAGCACCTCTTTTTCAGCAAGGAGTTCGATTGTGTGATTTTCTTCGTCCGAGACCGTACCGCCGGACAGGATCGTGCGGACATCGCGGATCGCCAGTTCGGCCAGACGCAGCCAGCAAGCGGCGATGCCGATCACAAACAACAAACGTCCGGGCCATTTGGGCAGGTTCAGGTCGCCGTAGAAAAAGCTGCCCTTTTCCCAAACGCTCAGGAATTCGCGGCCGCCGGCATAGATCAGACCGCCCAAGGCAATCATCCCCATCACCGATCCCAGCACGATCAACCAAGACCGTAGCTTGGGCCCGAACCGGTCGGACACAAAGGCCACGCTGACGTGCGCGCGGTTGGCAGTTGCTGCTGCAAGGGGCAGGAGGATGGCCGCGACCATCAGCTCCCGCACCAAAGTAACGCTGTCGGGTACGCTAGATGCGAAGACGGCGCGCGCGACCACGTTGGACGTGATCAAGATCCCCAGCAGGATGACCGCAGCCGCGCCCAACCCCAACAGGATTTTCTCAAGTGGTACCAACATGGTCCCTGCTCCTCCCAAAGCTAATGCTTAGTTGTTATCAGCTGCCCAAGGGTAACCGTTCTCGTCGCGCTCGTTCGTGTATTTCACGATCAACGCCTTGTAGTCTTCCAGCAGCTGTTCGCCGGGAAGGCCGGTGCGGTTGGCTGTCTCGATCCACTCGGCCAGATACTTTTCGCCGCCGGCGACCAGTTTGGCGCGCTCTTCTGCGGGCAGTTCAAGAACCTCGACACCTTCGTCTTTCATCGCTGCGATGGCGTCATCATTGGCGATCGTGATCATGCGACCGAATTCATCGGACAGGTCGGCACCAGTGGACAACAGTACCTGCTGCTGATCTTCGGACAGACCATCGAACATGTCTTTGTTCATGAAAATGCCGACACCACCAACTTGGCCCCAGTTCAGCAGGGTGTAGTTGTCCATAACTTCGGCCTGCTTCAGCGCTGCGACGGCGTAGGAATAGCCCTGGCTACAATCGATCAAGCCAGTGTCCAGCCCTTGGTACGCGTCATAGATGGACATGTTGACCATGTTCGCGCCCTCGTCGCCAAAGACTTTACCGTAGGCCCCAGTACCACGTACTTTTTTGCCCGCGATATCGGCGATCGAACGGATCGCGTCGCCTTTACAACCGATGTTCACCTGGCTGGTGGTCCATGTCCCGATGTAAACAAGGTTCTTGTCTGCCAGATTGTCCGCAATCGCCGGGTTTGAACGCATTAGCTCGTCCGTGGCGCGCATACCGACCCAAGCGTCGGGGTTGCTGACAGGCAGGTCGGCGATGCCATAGGCCGCCATTTCTTGCGGGTAATAGACAGCGATCACGGATCCCATGTCCGCCACACCGTCACCGATGGATTGAACCGCCGCGTTCGCTTTGAACAGCGCACCGCCCCACTGGATGTCCAGACGCAGATCGTTTTCCGACCGCTCGGCCACTTGGTCCGCAAACCACTGCAGCGCGTTGGCGCGGGCACCGCGATTCGGGCCGGCTTCGCCGTGGATCAGGACGGTTTCGGCACCGGCGACAGAGGCTGCAACGCTCAGTGCGGCTGCGAAGGATAGGTTTTTCAAAAAGGACATGTAATTCCCTCCCAAGAATTGTTTCACCATGCGAAACATCGTTTCACTATGTCTCGGGCGCACACTAGGGAGGGGACTTGGAACACGCAAGCGAAACTTAAAACGGCACCGAAATACCGGTGCCGTACAATATTTTACAAATCAATTACAATTACTTAAGCCAGATCAAGACTTGTCACGGCGGTACATAAAGCAGCGTCCGGCGACCGCTTCGGACGGCAAAGCAATTTCGGTCAAATTGTCGAAATACATCCTATCGCTCGACACCATCACGCCTCCAACAGCCAACAAAGGCTCGATCAGAGGCGAAAGAGCACGCGCAAAAGCATCGTTCTTCGCGAGGTTATGACCGCCGAGGTCCGCGTGAATCAGCGCGGCATTTGGCCCGAACCGGTTTAACGCGGCCGGCAAGGTTTCATGCACATCGCCCAAAATCAGCTGATGGTCCTCGGGGGTACTATCGGGGTTAGACGCCACGGCCCGTTCGAACACGAATATATCGCGCTCGGGCAGGGTTTCGCGGATGTGGTGAAACGTCCGTCCGTTGCCCAACCCCAATTCAAACACTGGCCCTGTCAATGTCTGCGTCAATGCGGCGGCATGATCGATACACGCGCGCTGTGACACCATACGGTCGATAAAAATTTCCAGGCGGCTCATCACGGTTCTCCTTCGGGTTGGGTCGTACTGATGCAACATGGGGACGCAGCCGCCAATTGTGTACCGCTGACGCTTGGTTTTCACGCTGCCCCCTAGACGCTTAGGCGTTTATCGGCTTCACTCGATTGGTAATTTTCGCTTTGACGCGCTTGGGATGACCATGGCCCCCCTTCTTGAAGTAAATGATCTGTCGATCGGCTTCGGTGCCGGCCCGTTAGTCGTGGATGGCGTCAGCTTTGCGCTGAATGCAGGCGAAACCCTTGCGCTGGTCGGCGAAAGCGGGTCTGGCAAAACGCTGTCGTGCCGGTCTGTGCTGCGTTTGCTGCCGGATGCAGCGCAGATGCGCGGTGGATCGATCCGCTTTAACGGAGCGGAAGGCCCGGTCGACCTTTTGGCGCTACCCGAGAAAAAGATGCGCGCCATTCGAGGTGACCGCATTTCGATGATCTTTCAGGAACCGATGCGGTCCTTGTCGCCCTTGCACCGCATTGGCGACCAAGTCGCCGAGGTGCTGCGTCTGCACCGCAACATGGGGCGCGGCGCCGCCAAACGCGCGGTTTTGCAGCAGTTCGAAAAGGTCGGCTTTGCCGATCCGCTGCGGGCGTGGCGCAGCTATCCCTTCGAGATGTCGGGCGGGATGCGCCAACGTGCAATGATCGCAATGGCAATGGTCGCCAAACCCGAGCTGCTGATCGCGGATGAGCCGACGACGGCGCTGGACGTGACGACGCAAGCGCAGGTGCTGGGGCTGATCCGGTCGCTTCAGGCTGAAACCGGCATGGGCGTGATCCTTGTGACCCACGATCTGGGCGTCGTGGCTAATATGGCGCAAAAAGTCGTCGTGATGCACAAGGGGCGCGTGATGGAACGGGGCAATGCACAGGATGTGCTGGGCAGCCCCGCCCACCCCTATACCGCCAAGCTTTTCGCCGCCGCCCCGATGATCCCGGCCGTTGCGGCCCCCGCGCCTACGTTCTCGGCCGCCCCTGACGACGTGATCCTTGAACTGCGCAATGTATCCAAGACCTACACCATGCGGGCGGGCGGCTGGCGCAAACCCGTAACCGTATCCGCCTGCCAGAACGTCGACCTGCAACTGCCGCGCGGCAAGACGCTGGCGATTGTCGGCGAAAGCGGATCGGGTAAAACCACCTGCGCCCGCATCGCGATGGGGGCCGAACGCCCCGATGCTGGCGGCGAGGTGCTGTTTCGCCCTGACCCCGCTGCCGCGTCGCTGGCCGTTCATGACCTGTCCCCCGCCGAGCGGAAAGCATTTCAACGGCAGGCGCAAATGGTGTTCCAGGACCCGTATTCATCGCTCAGCCCGCGCATGCGCGTACAACAAGCCCTGACCGAACCGATGGAGGTGCACAACATCGGCACAGCCCGCGACCGCCGCGAAAAGGCGGCTGAAATGCTGCGGTGGGTCGGGCTGAACCCCGATATGCTCGGCCGTTTCCCCCACGCTTTTTCAGGCGGGCAGCGCCAACGTCTGTCGATCGCCCGCGCGCTGACGCTCGATCCGAAGCTGCTGATTTTCGATGAACCCACCTCGGCGCTGGATGTGTCGGTTCAGGAACAGATCCTGACCCTGCTCGAAGACATCCGTGACCGTGCCAACCTGAGCTATCTGTTCATCAGCCATGATCTGGCCGTCGTTGCCCGTATTGCGGATGAGGTCGCGGTGATGCGCGCAGGCGTTATTGTCGAACAGGCCTCGCCCGATACGTTGTTCTACAACCCCCAACACCCCTATACCCGCGCCTTGATTGCGGCACAGCCTGAACCCGATATCAGCCGCCCCATCGACCTTGATCTGGTCGCCAAGGGCGCAGGATCGCCCACGCTTTGGCCAGAGCAGTTCCGCTTTGACGGCGCCCCTGCCCTGCGCGAGCTTGAGCCCGGCCATAAGGTACGTTGCCATGCGTAAGCTCTTACTCGCCATCGCCGCTTCTCTCGCACTTGCGCCCATTGCCGCCCACAGCGACGGCCCCGTGCTGCAGGAAAGCAGTTTTTGGGCACAAGAGGTCAACTCCGGCAACCTGCCCCACGTCGCTGACCGCATTCCATCAGAGCCGCTGGTCGTCGATCTCGAAGCCAAGGGCCGCAGCTTTGGTCGTCAGGGCGGTACACTCCGCACGCTGATCTCGCGGACCAAGGACGTGCGGCAGATGGCCGTCTACGGCTATGCGCGGTTGGTCGGGTACCAGTCCGATTACACGCTCGCCCCCGATCTTCTTGCCGCTGTTGATGTGGAAGAAGGCCGCAAGTTCACGCTCCGTCTGCGCCCCGGCCACCGCTGGTCCGACGGCGTGCCCTTTACCTCGGATGATTTCAAATACTGGTGGGAGAACGTCGCCAACGATCCCGATATTACCCCCAGCGGGCCGCCTGATTTTATGATCGTGGACAACCGGCTGGGCAAGGTCACCTTTCCCGACGCGCAAACGGTCGTGTTTGAATGGCAGATCCCCAATCCGAATTTCCTGCCGCTGCTGGCACAGGCCAGCCCGCCGTTCATCTACCGGCCCGCCCACTATCTGTCACAGTTCCACGTGAAGTTCGCCGACCCTGACGCGCTGATCGAAAAGGTCAAATCCGCCCGCGTCAAAAGCTGGGCCGCGCTGCACAACAAACGCGACAACATGTACAAGTTCGACAATCCCGCGCAGCCAACGCTGCAGCCGTGGATCAACACGTCGGACACGGACAGCTCGCGCAAACTGTTCGTGCGAAACCCCTATTTCCACCGCATCGACAGCCGCGGCGTGCAACTGCCCTATATCGACGTGGTGCAGATGACCGTCGTCGGCGGTGGGCTGATCGCGGCCAAGGCAAACGCGGGCGAGGTCGACCTACAGGCACGCGGGCTCGATTTTCCCGATGTGGCGATCCTCAAAAAGGGAGAGGTCGACGGCGGCAAATACCGCACCTTGCTGTGGGCCAATGGTGCCGCCAGCCAGATCGCGATTTACCCCAACCTGAACTTCGCCGACCCTGTCTGGCGCGAAGTGATGCGCGACGTTCGCTTTCGCCGCGCACTGAGCCTTGGCATCGATCGGCGGATGATCAACCGCGCCCTGTACTTTGGTCTCGCCAGCGAAGGCGGCATGTCCGCCCTGTCCCAAAGTGCGCTTTATGACGAAGACAACACCCATTCATGGTCAGCGATGAACCTTGCCCATGCCAATGCGCTGCTTGACGATATGGGTCTGACAGAACGAACCCCCGCCGGCCTGCGCGAACTGCCCGACGGCCGCCCGATGGAGTTCGTGATCGAGACCGCAGGCGAACGCAGCGAGGAAGAAAACGCGCTGGCGATCATCACGGACACATGGCGAGATCTGGGCATCCGTCTGATCATGCGCCCGCTGGACCGCGACATCCTGCGCAACCGGATCTATGCGGGGCGGACGATGGCCTCGGTCTGGTATGGTTGGGACAACGGGCTTCCGGGGCCGTCGACGTCGCCATCCTATCTTGCGCCCACAAATCAGGAATTCTTTGCTTGGCCGATGTGGGGGCAGTATTATCAAACGGTTGGCCAAGCCGGATCGCCCCCTGACATGCAGCCGGCCAAACGTCTGATGTTGCTGGCGAATGATTGGAACCACACCGACGATCCGCAGGTCCGCGAAGACATCTGGAAACGGATGCTGGCCATCCATGCCGAACAGCAGTTCGGTATCGGTATCCTCTCCGAAGCGCCGCAGCCCGTCGTTGTATCGAATGATCTGATGAACGTGCCGGAAAAAGGCATTTGGGCCTTTGATCCCGGCGCGCATTTCGGCATCCATCGTATCGATGAATTCTACTTCAAAGACCCCCATGTGCAGGTAAGCCGATGATATTCCTCAGATACGCCGTCTGGCGTTTCATCACGATGCTGCTGACCCTTTTGGTGGTCTCACTGCTGGTGTTTGTCATTATCAACCTGCCCCCCGGCGATTACCTGTCGAACCAGATCGCTGAGCTGCGTGCCACAGGTCAGGCCGAAGGCGTCGCCAAGGCCGAGTTTCTGCGCCACGAATACGCGCTGGATCAACCGATCTGGAAACAATACCTGATCTGGGTCGGCATGGTGCCGGGGCCGCAGGGGTTTGCGGGGCTGATCCAGGGCAATTTCGGCTGGTCGTTCGAATTCGACCGCCCCGTTGGCGAAATTGTAGGGGACGCCCTTTGGATGACCGTACTGGTCAATCTGGCCGCCGTATTGTTCGTCTATCTCATCGCATTACCGCTGGGGGTGCTCGCCGCGGCTAAATCCGAGACGTGGGTCGATTATACCGCCGGTTTTCTGGGCTACCTCGGGCTCGCGACGCCGAACTTCCTGCTGGCGCTGATCTTGTTCTATTACGGGCATAAATACTTTGACCTGCCGATTGGCGGGCTGATGGCCCCCGAGCTTGAAGGCCAGCCGATGTCATGGGAAAAAGTACGCTCTGTGCTGCTGCACCTGATCGTACCAACCTTTGTGATCGGCACAGCGGGCGCAGCCGCGATGATGCAGCGGCTGCGGGCGAATATGCTGGACGAGCTTGATAAACCCTATGTCGAAACCGCCAAAGCCAAAGGCATGGCCCCCGCACGGCTGCTGTCAAAATACCCGCTACGTGTGGCGTTCAACCCGTTTGTCGCCGATATCGGCAATCTGCTGCCCGCGATGATTTCGGGGTCGGTACTGGTATCGGTTGTCCTGGGCCTGCAAACAATCGGCCCCTATCTGCTGGTTGCGCTGAAGTCCCAAGACCAATTCCTCGCCGCCTTCATCCTGATGTTCGTGGCCCTGCTGACGCTGATTGGCACGATGATCTCTGACCTGCTGCTGGTCCTGCTTGATCCGCGCATCCGTTACGGGGCACGCACCACATGAGCATCCAGCCCGATAACCGTTTTGTTGACACGACCCCTTGGATTGATGATGCCGACCTATCTGCGCCCGAACGGGCCGAGATGGACGCCTCTGTTGCGCGGCTCATGTGGCGCAAGTTCCGCCGACATAAGCTTGCCCTCGTGTCGGGGCTGTTTCTGGCGTTCTGCTATCTGATATTGCCGGTGGCGGGGTTCATCGCGCCCTATACGCCCAACGAACGCAATGCCGAACACATCTATGCGCCGCCGCAAAGCATCAACCTTTGGCACGATGGTGCCTTCGTCGGCCCCTATGTCTACAAGACGACGGGAACGGCGGATCTGGTCAATTTTCGCTGGGTCTACGACACCGATACCAGCAAGCCGCGCAAAATTGAGTATTTTTGTAAGGGTGAAACCTACCACCTCTTTGCCCTCATCCCAACCGATACCCATCTGTTCTGCGCCCCGGATGGGGCCACAGTGTTTCTCTGGGGCTCGGACCGGCTGGGCCGCGATGTGTTCAGCCGCATCCTTTATGGCGCGCAGCTGTCTTTGACGGTGGGGCTGATCGGCATCACGGTCAGCTTTGTGCTGGGCATCTTTTTTGGGTCACTGGCGGGCTACTTCGGTGGCAAGACGGACTGGCTGGTCAACCGCGCGATTGAAATCCTGCGGTCCTTGCCCGAGTTGCCGCTCTGGTTGGCGCTGTCGGCGGCGGTGCCGTCGAACTGGGGGCCGGTGTCGGTGTTCTTTATCATCTCGATCATCCTCGGAATTCTGGACTGGCCAGGGCTGGCGCGCGCCGTACGCTCCAAATTCCTGAGCCTGCGCGAAGAGGAATACGTCAAGGCAGCCGAGATGATGGGTGCCTCGCCCGCGCGGGTGATCCGCAAACACCTGCTGCCGAATTTCATGTCGCATCTGATCGCCAGCGCGACCCTATCAATCCCTGCGATGATCCTTGGTGAAACCGCGTTGAGTTTTCTTGGACTGGGCCTGCGCGCGCCTGCCGTGAGCTGGGGCGTCATGCTGAATGATGCGCAAAACCTCGCGAGCATCGAAATCTACTGGTGGACCGCCATCCCCATGCTGCCAATCATCGTGGTGGTTCTGGCGTTCAACTTCCTAGGCGACGGCCTGCGGGCCAGCCTTGACCCGTATAAATCCTGATCCGGCCGGCTTACCCTTCCAGATGGCCTAAATCCCAGGGGGTGCGGGGGGCTGCCCCCCGCTGCGCTGGCTTAATACCATTCGCCCATTTTGACTTCGATCCCTTCGCCGACCATTGCGGCAAAGGCGGCGGGGTCTTGTGTGCCATCATCGCGCCCGCGGTAGTGATAGGGGTAGACGAACGCGGGTTTGAAGGTCGACACCGCTGCGGCAGCCGAGGTCGCGTCCATGGTGAACGGCAGGTTCATACAAACAAACGCCAGATCGATATTTTCCAGCGCCAGCATGTCCGGCGTCGCTTCGGTATCGCCAGAGATATAAACGCGGAAGTCGGCGAGGTTCACGATATAGCCGTTGTCGCGGCCTTGCGGGTGGAACTGCTTGCGTTCTTCGGTGGTGTTATAGGCGGGGATCGCTTCGATCGATACTTCGTTGAACATCGCATTCTCGCCGTTGGCCAGCGCGTTCGCCTTGGCCTTTAGCGCGGCGGGCAGCATGTCGAATACGGCGGGATTGGTGACGATTTGCGTGTTGTCACCCACGATACCGGCCAGCGTTTCGGCATTATAGTGATCGCCGTGCTCGTGGGTGATCAAGATCAGATCGGGCGTGGCAAAATCACTGTAGTTCGCAACGTCGCCCACGGGATCGCAGTAGATCACGCCGGCTGGTGTCTCCATCACAAAGGACGCGTGGTCGACGGGGTGAACTTTGACCTCGCCACCGCTGACGGGGAACATGTTGCCGCCGTGGGCTGCGGCTTGTGCGGAATAGGGCAGTAGCGTCACGACACCGGCTGTAGCAGCTGTGGTCGTCAGGAATTGGCGTCTGGACTGTTTCATCGGAACTCTCCTGTTGCAGATGCTTAGATGCTAGCGCCAGCGGAGCCCGTTTCAATGTCACAACTGCGTCAAACGCGCTTAACGGTCGTCCTCGCTCTGCGCGGGGCCTGCGTCTGCCTCTTCTTCCATCGATGCCTGTGCCGCGGCGGTCACCGCATTGCGTTCCTCATCGCTAAGGTCCTGCACCTTTCCATCCGCCAGACGCACCGTGACTTCGCGGTGCGCAAAACGGATGCCTTCGCGTTCGAACAGGGCGCGAATTTCCTCGTAGACCTTCTTGCGCACCAACCATTGATCCCCCGGTTTGGTCATAAACTTGACCCGGATAATCATCGCAGAGTCCTGCATTTCGATGACGCCCTGCGATTTGAGCGGCTGGATAAAGTTATCGCCGATCACCGGATCATCCAGCAGTTCGATGCCGAGCTTTTTGATCAGCTTGCGAACCCGTTCGACATCCGTGTCATAGGTCACACGCAAGGGCAGCTTCATAATCACCCAGTCGCGGCTATAGTTCGTCATCACCTGCAGCTCGCCAAATGGGATGGTGTGTAGTGCGCCCAGATGGTGGCGCAGCTGGAATGACCGGACAGAGATTTTCTCTACGGTGCCCTTCACCCCGCCCACGTCGAGGTATTCGCCTTTGCGAAAGGCGTCATCGAACAGGAAGAATGCACCGGCAAAGATATCGCGCACCAGCGCCTGACTGCCAAAGCCGACAGCAACGCCGACGATCCCTGCGCCGGCAAACAAGGGGCCGACGTTGATCCCGAATTCCATCAACACGATCAGGGCGATGGTCACGATCAGGACGATCAGCACAAAGTTGCGAAACAGCGGCAGCAGCGTTGCCAGTCGGCTGGCCGAGGACGCCCCGCTGCCTTCGTCGCCCAACTCTGCCTCCGGCTGATCGGCAGTTTCGGCTTCTATCTTGCTATCAATCCAGATGCGGAAGGCGTGATAGATGACATAGCCGATAAACAGGATCACCATCACGTCCAGCAGCTTATCCGCGTGGCTCTCGACCATCACCGTGGCCTCGGTGTCCCAAATAAAGAAAAACGCGTAAGCCCCACTGACAAAAGCGAGGATACCGGCCACCCGCCGGGCCAAGCTCTCGAAACTGGTCAGGCTCTGACGCGGTGCCAATGCGGCCTGTTCAGCGGCAGTATCCAGCGCATTCGTGCCATCCGCGCCCGCGATATCTGCGGCTATCGCATCGCCATCGTCCGGCAAAATACCGGCCTGTTTCTCGCGGCGCAGCGCGTTCAGGCGGCGCATCATCCGTGCGCGCGCAAAGCCGCGCTCGATGGCATAGTTGATCACGCCATAGACCACGATGATCGACACCAAGATACCGTAAGCCCCCGCGATCAGCGGCACAGAGCTAGGGTTTTCAAGCACCAGATCATAGGTCAGTTCGACCCAGGCGAAAAGCGCATAGGCCACCACCAGCGGGGCCCAGACCCGCGACATGAAACGCCCAACCGCGCTACATTCCGAAGCGGGTTTGCCCTGCCGAAGCGCGTTTGAAATGGCCCGCCGGTTGACCCAGATCATCAGGATATTGGCGACCACAATTGCCGCTGACATCAGCGACGCAATGAACGCGTAGACGTCGTAGTTCAGTCCCAGCTCTCCGATCCATATCCCGAACAGGATCGCGCAAGTGTCTAGGCTGGCCATCATCCACAGCCAGCGATGCAGGCGTTTGGCATCGCGGTCGCTGAACACCGGAATACGGTATTGCGTCAGGAACGGCGACAGGATCATCCGCCACAGCCCTGCCGCCACGCGACAGACAAAATAGCCGATGTTGATCAACGTCGCAGTGAACTGGATCGCGGTATCTTCAAGTGGGCCGAACAACAACGCCCCGAGGACATAGGCGACCAGCATCGACACCAGCACGCCGATGATACCCATGAAAAAGCGAAACACCAGGAACGGCATCTTTTCGGCATAGCCGACGGGGGCCTCCTGAACCTTGGCGGTAACAAACCTGCGCGCGATCCGTTTGCCAAAAACCTCTACCTCGACCACGACCCCGACAGCAAAAAGCGCGAGCGCAATCAACAGCGTCTTACCAAAGGCCCACAGCGTGCCATCCGGGCTTGCGGCGCGCAGGATATAGACGACCTCGTTGATCGCGTCGGGCAATTGCACGATGCGCTCGATCAAGGCGGTGCGGAATTGGTTGCCGCGTTCTTGCAGGTGCATCAGCGGAGAGGTGTCTTTCGCCAGCACGTCCTCTGGCTGCGCACCCTCGCCTGTTTGGGCAGGGGCGGGCTGGTTCAGCAGCCCGCCTGCGCTGTCGACGACCACCACGCTTACGCCACTTTCGGCAGCCTGTTTGATGACCTCTTGCAGCCGTGCGGCGTCGGTATCTGTGTCGCTGGCGGCTTTTTCTTGCGCTTTTGGCAAAAGGGATAGAACCCCTTGCGCCGTTGAGGCGTTAGCTAGGGATAGGAACCAAAGCGACAAAAAGAGGGTGAAGATAAAATGCCGCATATGTCCTCGCTCGTGATGTGGGGGAGCAGGAGTAGAACGCTATGCGACCCCCGTTACCATTGCAATATGAACCCCGCGGCCCCACCTAGTTCCCCTGACGATGAACCGCGAAGGAAGACGACCATGACACGCGCCGCATCCTCCGGGCAGCCCGCCCCCCGTATCAACACTGGCCAGCCGGCCGCATTCAAGGACCGTTGGGTCGGAACGTGCTGAAAAGCATGACATGTTCGCCTTAGATGCCTAAGGTATTTCCAGTGGCCTGCTGCGTCGGCAGACCAAGGTGAATTTGCAAGGTGATTTAGTTTATCCGGTTTCTGGGTGCATCGGGCGGGACGGGTTTTCCTGCCTTTGACATTAATACGCTTTCTCGCCGCCGACACGATCTGCGCGGCCACGAATGATTTACCAAGTTAGGATCGGCCCATGCGCCAGACGGTCTCGAAGAATACCCGCAACGGCAAACCTGCGCGGCGGGTCCTATTTTACAGTCATGACACTTTTGGGTTGGGGCACTTGCGCCGCTCGCGGGCACTGGCCGCTGCTTTGATGGATGGGGACGAAGACGCCTCGGCCATCATCCTGACCGGATCCCCTGTAGCAGGCCGGTTCACCTTCCCAAAAGGGGTCGACCACATCCGTCTGCCCGGCGTGACCAAGTTAGTTGACGGCAGCTATGTGGCGCAGTCGCTGCATCTTGATATCGACCAGGTAACTTCTTTGCGGGCCAACCTGATACGCACGGCCCTCGAGGAATATACCCCCGACCTGCTGATCGTCGACAAAGAGCCCACTGGCTTCCGCGGAGAGCTGCTGCCCAGCCTTGACTGGTTGCGCGAGAACGGCACGACCAAAGTCGTGCTTGGCCTGCGCGACGTATTGGACGAGCCGGATGTACTGGCCGCCGAATGGGAACGTAAAGGTGCCGTCGAAGCGGCAGAGAAATACTATGACGAAATCTGGGTCTATGGCATGCGAGACGTCTATGACCCGACCAAGGGTTTGCCCCTGTCACAGGCGGCGCACGACCGGATGCACTGGACAGGATATCTACGCCGCGAAGCCCCCGATGAAACACCCCCGGCCGAAGAGCCCTATGTGCTGATCACGCCGGGTGGCGGTGGTGACGGGGCGGCGATGGTGTCGCTTGTGCTGGACGCATACGAGCAAGACCCCGACCTGACCCCCAATGCCAAGCTGATCTATGGGCCTTTCCTTTCGGGCGACGTGCGCGAAGCCTTTGATACGCGGGTGGCCAAGCTGGGTGGACGCGTAACCGCGCTTGGTTTTGATAGCCGGATTGAGCAGTTGTATGTCGGTGCCGAGGGCGTGGTTTGCATGGGCGGCTATAACACCTTTTGCGAAGTGCTTTCCTTTGACAAACGCGCCGTGATCGTGCCCCGCACCGTGCCGCGCCTGGAACAATGGATCCGTGCCAGCCGTGCCGAAGAATTGGGGTTGGTCCGCATGCTTGACGAAACCCGCGACGGCATGACGCCACAAGCGATGATCGCCGCGATCCGCAACCTGCCCCATCAGAACAAACCATCCGAGGCGGGTGCGAACGGGCTGCTGGACGGGCTGGACGTGGTTGTCGAACGGGGCCGCGCCCTGATGGATGGTGCCGCATGAACGATACCCCTGCCCCCCTCGCCATTGTCGTCAAAGGCTGGCCGCGCCTGTCAGAGACGTTCATCGCGCAAGAGCTCGTCGCGCTGGAAGAAGCGGGATTGCGGTTTGACATATGGTCTTTGCGTCACCCGACCGATGTGAAGACCCACCCCTTGCACGACCGGCTGAAGGCGCGTGTGCGTTACTTGCCCGAATACCTGCGCGACGATCCCGAACGCGTGGCCGCAGCGCAGGAAGCCGCGCAATCCATGCCCGGCTACGCTGCCGCGTGGGATGTCTTCCAGCAGGATCTGGCACGCGATGACACGCCCAACCGGCGTCGCCGCTTTGGTCAGGCCTGTGTCATGGCCCACGAGCTGCCCGCCGACACGCGGGGCATCTATGCCCATTTCTTGCATACGCCCTCGTCTGTTGCGCGATACGCGGCGATCCTGCGCGGCCTTCCATGGAGCTTTTCTGCACACGCCAAGGACATCTGGACCTCGCCCGAGTGGGAGCTGCGCGAAAAGCTTGACCCCGCCAGTCACGGTGCCGCCTTCGGGGCCACCTGCACAGATTTCAACGCGCAACATCTGCGCAGTCTCTCTGGCGATCCCGACCGGATTGATCTGGTCTATCACGGGCTTGATCTGGCACGTTTCCCCGAACCGCCAACGCGAGTCCCGCGCGGCAAAAGCGACCCGTTCCAGATGATGTCGGTCGGGCGCATGGTAGAGAAGAAGGGCTTTGATAATCTGATCGACGCGCTGGCGCTGCTGCCAGACAGCTTTGACTGGCACTGGACCCACATCGGCGGCGGTGACCTGTCGGACACGATGAATGCGCGGGCAGAGTCGCATGGAATCAACGACCGTATTACGTGGCGCGGGGCCTGCGACCAGCCAGAGGTGATCGACGCCATGCGGGCCGCCGACCTGTTCGTGCTGCCATCGCGTATTGCCAAAGACGGCGACCGCGACGGCCTGCCCAATGTGTTGATGGAGGCCGCGAGCCAGAAGCTCCCTATGCTCAGCACGCCAGTGTCAGCCATCCCCGAATTTATCACCAGCGGCAGTACCGGCATACTCAGCGATGACGCCCCCGCCGCCTTGGCCGATGCGATGCGGCGTTTCGCCGATGACCCTGCGCTTGGCCCGCGACTGGCCGACGCAGCCCACGATCGGCTGCACGCCGAATTCACCATGGCCCCCGGCATCTGTCAGCTGCACAAACGGCTGACCGCAATGCTGGCACAGGGCGGCTGATGCAGCTCGCGTTCTACGCTCCGTTGAAATCGCCGGATCATCCGGTCCCGTCGGGGGATCGGGCGATGGCGCGGGGTTTAATCGCAGCACTGAAACGCGGCGGCGCGGCCGTAGCGATGGCCAGCACCCTGCGCAGCCGCGACGGCGCGGGCGATGGCGCGGTTCAACGCGACCTCATTGACGCCGCACAGACCGAAATCACAAACGCAATCGCCCGCGGCCACGCCGAAGGCTGGCAGGCGTGGATCACCTATCACAATTACTACAAGGCCCCCGACCTCATTGGCCCCGCTGTCACACGGGCCTTGGGCATTCCCTATTTGCTTGTCGAATCCAGTCGCGCGCGCAAACGTCTGACCGGTCCTTGGGCCAGTTTTGCCCAAGCCGCAGAGGCCGCCAGTGACGCGGCGGATGTGATTTTTTATCTGACCCACCGGGATGCGGAAACGCTGCGCCGCGACCAGACGCCCGACCAACGCCTTATCCATCTGCGCCCGTTTCTGGCGCAAGAAGCCTTGCCACCGCCCTCGACGCTGGACGGCCCCATGCTGGCCGTCGGCATGCTGCGCGGGGGGGACAAGCGCGCCTCTTACCAAATCATCGCCGACACGCTGGCGCTGCTTGCCCGTGACACCTGGCGTTTGGACATCGCAGGCGACGGCCCCGCCCGCGCAGAGGTCGCGACATTGATGGCCCCCTTTGGCAACGCGGTCCGGTTTCTGGGCCAGCTCGATGCGCCGGCGATGGCACAGGCCTATCAACAGGCCGCGCTCTTGTTCTGGCCCGGTGTGAACGAGGCCTTTGGCTTGGCCTATCTGGAGGCGCAGGCCGCGGGTCTGCCCGTCGTGGCCCAAGACCGTCCCGGCGTGCGCGATGTTCTGGCCCCTGCCGCCTATCCCGCGCCTCAGGACGGGGAAGCGCCGCTGGCATCCCAGATCACAGCGCTGCTGACAGATGACGCGATGCGCCAGCAACGCAGCACTGCCGCACGCGCCTTTGTCGCCGGCCAGCATCTGTTACCCTCGGCGACGGCGACCTTGCTGGCGGGGCTGGCCGAATGCGGGGTGCACCCGTGATCCGCCTTGCTCTCTTGCGCCACGGCCATACGGCGTGGAACCGCGCTGGCCGGATTCAGGGGCGCACGGATATCCCGCTGGACGACGAGGCGCGTGCGCAACTGGCCTCGCAACAGCTACCCGCGCCTTGGGACCGCGCTGATCTGGTATCAAGCCCCTTGGCCCGCGCGGTTGAAACCGCCCAGCTTGTCGCAGCGCGCACGCCAGAGACCTCCTTTGCCCTATTGGAAATGAACTGGGGCCAATGGGAAGGGCTGCACGGCACCGACCTGAAGGCGGACCCGGCCAGTGGATTTCGCGACATCGAGGATTGGGGTTGGCACTATACCCCGCCGGACGGCGAAAGCCCCGATAGCCTGCGCAAACGACTGATCCCTTGGGCGGGCAGCCTGACCCGCGATACCGTTGCCGTCTGCCATATCGGCGTCATGCGCGTACTGCTGGCCCATGCGATCGGCTGGGACTTTGACGGCCCCGCCCCCTTTCAGATCAAACGCAACCGCTTATATCTCCTAGAGATTTCACCGAGCGGCTGGTCCGCCCTGCCCGCCCCGATCCGACTGGAGCCGCGCTTATGAAGGTTAGCATCGTCGTCACCCATCTGCTGGGCACCGGTCATCTGGCCCGCGCCCTGACCCTTGGCCGTGCCTATACGGCCGCGGGACACGATGTGCAGGTCGTCTCGGGTGGGATGCCTGCGCCACAGTTAGACAGGGATGGCGTTGATATGGTCCAATTGCCGCCCCTGCGGTCCGACGGGGTGGATTTCGCGCGTTTGTTGGATGATCGCGGGGACGTCGCCTCGGATGCGGTCATGACGGCACGACGCGAGATGCTGGTGACACATATCAAGTCTTCGCAGCCTGATCTTCTGATAACAGAGCTGTTCCCCTTTGGCCGCCGCACGCTCAAGGCAGAATTCGTCGCCCTTCTTGACGCTGCACAGGCGCTGCGCGTGCGGCCCCTGATCTGCGCTTCGGTTCGGGATATCCTCGCCCCGCCGTCAAAATCCGCCAAGGCGCAGCTGGCAGATGAGCTGATCGCGCAATACTATGACGCGGTGATGGTGCACGCAGACGGCGACGTCACACCGCTGTCGCTCAGCTGGCCGGTGTCACCCGCGTTGCAGGCCAAGCTGCGCTATACCGGCTTCGTTGCACCGCCCGCCGCCAGCCCCCATCCCGACCAGCTGGGTCACAATGAAATTATCGTCAGCGCTGGTGGCGGCGACGTGGGGGCGCATGTCTTTGACACCTGCCTTGCAGCTGCTACGCGCGATCCGGATAGAGAGTGGCGTTTGCTGCTTGGCGGTCAAGACGCTGCGCGGCGCAGCGCCAAACTGATGCAGAATGCCCCCCCGAATGTCATGATCGAACCCGCCCGCCCCGAGTTCCGGCAGATGCTGTATCACGCCGCCGCTTCGGTGTCGCTGTGCGGGTACAACACCGCACTGGACGTGCTGCAAAGCGGGGTGCGCGCCGTGTTTGTGCCCTTTGATGCGGGCAATGAAGTTGAACAAGGGCTTCGGGCCGATGCCCTCGCCGCGCTGCCGGGGATCGAGGTGCTGCGCAGTGCGGCCCTTACGCCGGATGCGTTGCTGTCAACCTTACGCATGGTAATGGATGATGCGCCGCGCCCTGCACAGACCGACGGGTTTGACGGGGCGGCGATGACCGTCACCTTGACCGAACACATAAGAAAGTCAGCGCCATGACAGTGGATTGGACCAGTCTGGACACGGAGCTTGCCGTCTGGCGCGCGCAGGGGCTGACCCTGCCGCTCTGGTGGCGTGACGATGATGCCATTGCGCCGACGCCCGCGTTGGACCGTCTGGCTACAATGGCCGGTGACCTCTCACTCCCCGTGCATATCGCCGTGATCCCGAAACATGCAGACCCCGCGCTGGCACAGCTTTGCCAAGAGCGCCCGCTGGTCCGCCCGCTGGTCCACGGCTGGCAACACATCAGCCACGCGCCCGAAGGGGCGAAAAAGGCAGAGTTCGGCCACCCCCGCCCTGAAGCGGCACACGAGCTAACCCAAGGGTTGGAACGGATGCAAAGCCTGTTTGGCGATGACCTGCTGCCGATATTTGTGCCGCCGTGGAACAGGTTGGACGACGGGTTGCTGCCGGTTCTGGCGCAGGCGGGCTATGTCGGGGTGTCGACGTATCTGCCGCGCGAGGGCCGCATGGCAGCACCGGATCTGGTACAGATCAACACCCATATCGACCCGATTTACTGGCGCGGCACACGCGGGCTAGTTCCGCCAGAGACGCTGATCGCGACGATTACCAAACTGCTGCAAGACCGCCGCAGCGGGAGGATAGACCCGCACGAACCGCTAGGGTTTCTGACGCACCACCTTGTGCATGACGAAGATATCTGGGGGTTCACACACGCCTGTCTGTCGCGGTTGCTAGACGGTGGGGCGGTGCCGGCGGATGTGCGCAGCCTGCCCTAATCGTTCGAAAAAAGGGGCGCTTGATGCGCCCCTTTTCGAATAATCTGCCTTAGTTGTCCATCTTGAGCGCGGAAATGAACGCTTCCTGAGGGATGTCGACCTTGCCGAATTGGCGCATCTTTTTCTTACCCGCCTTCTGCTTGTCCAGCAGTTTGCGTTTGCGCGAGGCGTCGCCGCCGTAGCATTTCGCGGTCACATCCTTGCGCATCGCGCTCAGGGTTTCGCGCGCAATCACCTTGCCGCCGATGGCCGCTTGAATAGGGATCTTGAACATGTGGCGCGGGATCAGATCCTTGAGCTTTTCAACCATCGCACGGCCCCGCATTTCGGCACGGTCACGGTGCACCATGGTGCTGAGCGCATCAACGGGTTCGTCGTTCACCAGAATAGACATCTTGACCAGCGCATCCTCGCGGTAGCCGATCATCTGGTAGTCGAAAGAGGCATAGCCCTTGGTTACCGATTTCAGCCGGTCATAAAAGTCAAAGACGACTTCGTTCAGCGGAAGGTCATAGACCACCATGGCGCGGCTGCCCGCATAGGTCAGGTCAATCTGCATCCCGCGGCGGTCCTGACAGAGCTTCAGCACATCACCAAGATATTCATCGGGCACAAGGATCGTCGCTTTGATGCGCGGCTCTTCGATGTGATCGACAAAAGTCAGGTCGGGCATGTCGGCGGGGTTGTGCAACTGCTCGACCGTGCCGTCTTTCATGTGGATGTCATAGATAACCGACGGCGCGGTCGTGATCAGATCGATGTCATACTCGCGCTCGATCCGGTCGCGGATCACCTCGAGGTGCAGCAAGCCGAGGAAACCACAGCGGAAACCGAAACCAAGAGCGGCAGATGTTTCCATCTCGAAGCTGAACGAAGCGTCGTTCAGTGCCAGCTTTTCGATGCTGTCGCGCAGGTCTTCGAATTCGGCGGCGTCCACGGGGAACAGACCACAGAACACCACAGGCTGCGCCGGCTTAAAGCCCGGCAGCGGGGTTTCGGTGCCTTTTTTCTCGTGCGTAATCGTATCGCCGACCCGCGTGTCACGCACCTGTTTGATCGACGCGGTCAGGAACCCGATTTCACCAGGGTTGAGGCTGTCAATCTCGGTCATGGCGGGGCGGAAAACGCCGATGCGCTCAACATGGTGCACCGACCCGTTCTGCATCATGCGGATACGGTCGCCCTTTTTCAGCTGGCCATCCATAATCCGCACCAGAACGATCACACCCAGATAGCTGTCGTACCACGAATCCACCAGCATCGCCTTTAGGGGCGCGTCCTGCGTGCCCTTGGGCGCGGGCAGCTTGTGCACGATGGCTTCGAGCGTTTCGACAATGCCCTGGCCCGTCTTGGCCGAGACACGGATCGCTTCGGAGGCATCAATGCCGATCACGTCTTCGATCTGTTCGGCAACACGGTCACAGTCTGATGCCGGCAGGTCGATCTTGTTGAGAACCGGCACGATGTCATGATCCGCGTCAATCGCATGATAGACGTTGGCTAGCGTCTGCGCCTCTACGCCTTGGGTACTATCGACAACCAGCAACGATCCTTCGACCGCGCGCATGGACCGCGAAACCTCGTAGGCAAAATCGACGTGACCGGGGGTATCGATCAAGTTGAGGACGTATTCCTCGCCATTCTTGGCGGTGTAATTGATCCGCACTGTCTGGGCCTTGATCGTGATCCCGCGCTCGCGCTCGATATCCATCGAGTCGAGCATCTGCGCCTTCATATCGCGCAGGGAAACGGTGTTCGTCTCTTGGATCAGGCGATCGGCGAGCGTGGATTTACCATGATCGATGTGCGCGACGATGGAGAAATTGCGGATATGTGAAAGTGGTATCATGGATCAACGATATGGTGCGGATTCATGCGCTGGTCAATGGGCTGGATCGCCTGTTCCCGTTGATCCTTGGGGCAGCTGAGACTCATCGGCGGATTTACCTGCATTCTGATCGCGGCTGTCAAAGGGGGGATGCGATTTTTTCGCGGGCATCTGGCATGCAAATTCCGCATACCGCCGTTCGAGCCAATGCAGCAAGGCAGTTTTCGGTACCGGGCGGTACCCGCACCCTACGCAAGGATGCAACACAGGCGTTTAGTATGGCTGCCTTACAGTTTTACTGCCCTCAGCCTCTTGTTAGAGGAACCTTCTCAAATGATCTGCACCCTCGCAGATCGGGCGAATAAGGAATTTTGAGATGAAGATGAAACACCCTCTTGGAACAGTGACCGTTGCAGCTCTTGGCTTGGCGTCGCTTCCCGCGTTGGCTCAGGCCCAAGAAGGCCCCGTCTGGGACATTTACGGCCAGCTGAACTTTGGCGTTCTGAGCGTTGACGACGGCGTCGATACAAACACCACGTTTATCGACAACGACAACTCCAACAGCCGCGTCGGCCTGACCATGACCCAAGCGCTGCAAAACGGCTCTGAATTGCGCCTGACCTTCGAAGCGGGCCTTGGCCTGACCGGGTCTTCCGCAATCAATGGTTCCGACGACAGCCTGGACGTCGACTACCACCGCACCGAGCTGCGCAAGCTGGACCTGACCTACCGCACGCCAAACGCGGGCATTTTCTCGTTTGGTCAAGGCAGCACGTCGACCGACGGTTCCGCCGAAGCCGACTTCTCGCGTACCGGCGTTGCAGCCTATGTGGGCATCAGCGACATCGCGGGCAGCCAGCTGCTGCGTTTTGCAGACGGCACCCTGTCGTCCGTCGCAATCGGGGACACCAACGGGTCGTTTGATGGCAGCCGTCGTTTCCGCGTCCGCTATGACACCCCCGTCTTCAACGGCTTCTCTGCCTCCGTATCCTACGGTCAAGAAGTCCTGAGCTCGGGCAATGACAACGACTATTACGATGTTGGCACACGCTACGTTCAAGACTACGGCGACTATTCGGTCGACGCACGTCTGGGCTATTCGTTCCGTGACACCACCAACGATCTGGTCATGGGCTCCGTCGCTGTTCTGCACCAACCAACCGGTCTGAACCTTGCGGTTTCCGCTGGCCGCAAAGTCGCGGGTGACGCAGATTATGCTTACATCAAAGCAGGCATCACGCGTGATTACATCGCCGCGGGCGCGACATCCTTCTCGGTTGATTACTACGACGGCAACGACTTTGTCGTCGCAGGTTCCAGCACGTCTTCGGTTGGTGTCGCCGTTGTGCAGCGTCTTGATGCGTATAACACCGAACTTTACGCGACACACCGCAGCTATGACTTCGACGACTCGTCGGCCTCCTATCAGGATCTGGACGTGACCTTTGTCGGCGCACGCTGGAAGTTCTAAGCAACATGCGCCTTTGCCCGATCCCTTCGGGCAAAGGCATTTCCGTTTGCATCATCAATCGTGAATTGCCCAACCTGCAGTTTTACGGCATAAATGCCAGCAGCAGTTAGGGCAGCCTCGGGATCAACCCGGCGTCCAAGAGATGAGGCAAAACGATGGTACGACTTTTCACGATTTTCTGTGTTGTTGGCACGCTGGCCGCTTGCGGTGGACCGCGCGGCTATAACCCCAGCGGCGGACTTGGCCGGGGCGCCGTGCTTTTTGCCACGGGGCCGATTAATTCCGCATGCTTGCAGTCGGGTCGCAAACAGGCCAGCGTCGCACGCTGCGGATGCATTCAGGCCGTCGCCGACAGAGAGCTTTCCTCGTCCGATCAACGCCGCGGTGCGCGCGTATTCGACGACCCGCACACCCTGCAAGAGGCGCGCCAGTCGGACAGCAAAAGCGACAATGATTTCTGGGCCGTCTGGAAAGCCTACGGGCAGACCGCATCGACCCTGTGCAGCGCCACCTAAATATTTAACGCTCCGGCGGCAGGGGGACGCCCCCTGCCCTAGGGCTTTGTGCGCGTTGCCGGGCCGAAACGATCGATCAGGCGATCCTTGATCTGATCGCGGGCCGCCCGATACTGTTCTATCTTGGCGTCACGGGTTTCACCCAAGCCCGTCGGATCAAGAATTGGCCAATATTCCACCGTCAGATGATAAAAGCGTGTCAGCTCCAGCGCGCGGCGCTGGCTGGCAGGGCTCAGCGCGATGATCAGGTCAAACGAGCTTAGGTCATCGCCCCAATTCTCCATCTCGTCAAAGCTGCGCGACCGGTGGCGCGACAGTTCAACGTCGAGTTCTTGGCACACGGCGATCGAAAAACCGTCGATCTCGAGGTCGTTCATTACGCCGACGGATTGCACATAGGTGCCCGTGCCGTAGAACTTTTTCATCAACCCTTCGGCCATAGGCGACCGCACCGCGTTGTGATCGCAGCAAAACAGCACCGATTGGGGCAGTTTCTGGGTCATCTAGCCGCCGTAGTGCAGAACGCAGATCAAGGTGAACAGGCGGCGAGCCGTGTCGGTGTCGATCTCGGCCTTGCCTTCAAGCCGTTCTTGCAGCACCCGAGAGCCTTCGTTGTGAATCCCACGCCGCGCCATGTCGATGGTCTCGATCTGTGCTGGCGCTGATTTCTTGACGGCCTCAAAGTAGGATTCGCAAATCTGGAAGTAGTCTTTGACGACCTGCCGGAATGGCCCCAGCGACAGATGGAATTCTGCCGCCTTTTCAGCGGTTTCAGTGTTCACATCAAACACCAGCCGTTTGTCACGGATCGACAGTCCCAGATGGTACGGCCCCTGTGGCACAGGACGGTCGTCGCGCACTGGCAGGGTAAAAACGTTATCCTCCAGCAGGTCAAACATCGCGACCTTGCGCTCTTGTTCTATCTCGGGCGTGGGTGGGGGCAGGTTCGCGTCGTCAAGCGCAATATGCGTGATCCGGGACATGGGGACGTCTCATTTAGTGTCAATCCCGCCGACCTTAGACCGGGCGGCGGGGTTCTACAATTGGCATCGGCAGACCGAACATGGGGCCGTTGCGTCAGTCGTTCAATTTGCGCAACCGCGCGGTAACCGACAATCCGTGTGCCTCGAGGCTTTCGGATCGCGCCAGTCGTTCTGCCGACGGGCCAATGGCGCGCAACGCATCCGGTGTCATCCGCGCCAAAGTCGTCCGCTTCATGAAATCCAGCACGGACAGCCCGCTGGAAAACCGTGCAGAGCGTGCCGTGGGCAGCACATGGTTCGGCCCGCCAACGTAATCGCCAATCGCTTCTGGCGTCCACTGCCCAAGGAAGATCGCGCCCGCATGGGTGATTTTCGCGCTCAGCGCATCCACATCCGCGACGCAAAGTTCAAGGTGCTCAGGCGCGATACGGTTGCTCAGCTTTGCTGCCGTCGCCACATCCGGCACGGTGATAATCGCCCCGTTCTCGCGCCAGCTGGTGCCCGCAATCGCGCGCCGTTCCAGCGTTTCCAGTCGGGCATCTACGGCATCCGATACAGCACGGCCAAAAGCGGGGTCTGTGGTGATCAGGATCGACTGGGCGCTTTCATCGTGCTCGGCCTGGCTGAGCAAATCAAGTGCGATCCAATCGGCGTCATTATCCCCATCCGCGATCACAAGAATTTCCGACGGCCCTGCGATCATATCGATGCCAACCTTGCCGAACACCCGCCGTTTCGCGGCAGCAACATAGGCGTTGCCGGGGCCGGTGATCTTGTCGACGGGCGGGATCGTGTCGGTCCCATAGGCCAGCGCGGCCACCGCCTGCGCCCCGCCGATGCGGTAGATTTCATCGACGCCCGCCAGCCGTGCGGCCAACAGCACCAGCGGGTTCAAAACCCCATCCGGCGTGGGCACAACCATCGCAAGCCGTTCGACGCCCGCAACCTTGGCAGGGATCGCATTCATCAAAACAGAGGACGGATAGCTCGCCAGACCGCCCGGCACATAAAGCCCTGCGGCAGAAACCGCGCTCCACCGCCAGCCGAGCGTTGCACCCGTGTCGTCTTGCCATTCGGCATCCTCGGGCAATTGGCGCGCGTGGTAGGCGCGGATACGCGCGGCGGCAAGCTCAAGCGCGGCGCGGTCCTCGGTCGATACTTCGGCCACGGCCGCGTCAACTTCGGCTACCGTGATGCGCAGGGTCTCGGGCGTCAGGGCGATACGGTCGAATTTCTTGGTCAGTGCGATCACAGCGGCATCACCCGACGCGCGAACCTGCGCGATAATGTCGGCGACCGTGTCGTCCACATCGGGACTGTCTTCGCGTTTGGCCGACAGCAGCGCTGTAAACGCCTGTTCAAAATCGGGCTGATCAAAGTCAAGGAATTGGGGCATCGGATGTCCTTTGCGCGGCGCAATGGGCTTTGAAGAATCGTCGCACAGTCAGGCTGCGCGACGAGGGACAAGAAAGAACGCTTAGGCCGGATGTTCCGGAAGCTTGCGTGACGGGGCGGCATAGGGGCGCGTCACATCTTTCAACGTCACATCCAGCGCTTCGACGGTCAGACGGATCACGCCGTCCCCTGCGAGTGTCAGCAGCACGTCACCCGATGGCGCGTCGGTTTCGGTGAATTCGATCTGCAACAGCGACAGGATGGTATCCGCATCGCCCTTGTTCACGCCCTGGCTTGAGACGCGCTGCACGTTGCTGAACATCAAAATGGTTTGCACCCGCTCAGGGACGTGACGCGACTTGCCGGCGTCCTCCCAGCGAACGCGGTTCAGCAGCAAGGCAAAGCGCCCTTCCTTTTGCAGCCAACGCATTTCCGACCCCGGAAACACAGCATCCTGCGCCAGCGACGAGATCACCTTGAGGTCTTCGACGTCCAACGCGCCGAGGTTCAGCGGGGCTTCGCGCCCGTCTTCGAAACGTGCATCTTCGGTCATTCTTTGATCCGTTCAATATTTGCGCCCACGCCGCGCAGTTTTGCCACCACATGTTCGTACCCGCGATCCAGATGGTAAACGCGGCTGACGCGTGTTTCACCTTCGGCGGCCATACCGGCAAGGATCAACGAGATCGACGCCCGCAAATCGGTCGCCATCACCGGCGCACCTTTCAACTTTTTGACGCCATGAACAGTCGCGGTGCCACCATGGACTTCAATATTTGCCCCCATGCGGATCAGCTCCGGCGCGTGCATAAAGCGGTTCTCAAAGATTTTCTCTTCCAGCACCGAAGTGCCGTCCGCCGTACAGAGCAGCGCCATCATCTGCGCCTGCAGGTCGGTTGGAAAGCCCGGGAAAGGTTCGGTCGTCACATCAACTGCGCTGATTACACCATTGCGCCGCGCGACCTTGAGCCCCTTGTCGGTCTCGGTCACATCGATCCCTGCGGCATCCAGCTTTTCACAAAAGGCCGATAGCAGGTTGATGCGCCCGCCAAGCAGTTCGACTTCGCCACCGCACATCGCGGGGGCAAGCATATAGGTGCCCAGTTCGATCCGGTCGGTCACAACCCGGTGGGTGGCACCATGCAGACGGTCCACGCCCTGAATCTCGATCCGGCTGGTGCCGTCGCCGTCAATCTGTGCGCCCATAGCGCGCAGGCAGTCGGCAAGGTCCACGATCTCGGGCTCGCGGGCGGCGTTGTTAATCACCGTCGTCCCCTTGGCCAACGTCGCGGCCATCATGATGTTTTCCGTGGCCCCGACAGAGGCAAACGGAAAGTCGATAACCGCACCTTTCAAGGCCCCGCCTCGCGCCTTGGCATGCAGATACCCGTCGCGCAGGTCGATTTCAGCGCCCATCAGCGCAAGACCATCAGTGTGAATGTCCATCGGACGCGCACCGATCGCGCACCCCCCGGGCAATGACACCTGCGCGTGCCCTTCGCGGGCCAACAGCGGGCCAAGCACAAGGTTCGACGCCCGCATCTTGCGCACGATGTCATATTCGGCGCGTGTGTTGATCTCTCCGTGGCATGACATCGCCAGAACCTGACCGTCCTGCATCGACGTCACCTCTGCGCCCAGGGACCGCAGCAATTCGGTCATCGTGCGAATATCGGACAGGCGCGGCGCGTTGGTCAGCGTCAGCGGCTCTTCGGACAGAAGGGTCGCGGGCATCAACGTCAGACAAGCGTTCTTGGCCCCCGCAATCGGAATTTGTCCGGACAGCTCACCGCCGCCTTTGACCACAATAGAATCCATCCTTCAGCCTTCCTTGCTTTGGCCGGTCGGGCCGTTATCTGTCTGCGTGCTATCATTCTGCGCGTCGTCGCTTTGGGTTTTGTCGCTGCGCGCACGCGCTTGTGCCTTGCGTCGGCCCATATTGGCTTTCAGCGCGGCCTTTAGCCTGTCTTCCCGCAATTCATTGGGTTTTGGCGGCTTTTGAGGGGCGGTATCCTTTGACATGTCGATTGTCTAGCGTAGCGAACCGATATGGTCCAGATTGCGCTTGCACCATATTGCGAATGGGGCTAATCACCCGCCCACAGTGCTGGAGTAGCTCAGTGGTAGAGCGCGTCATTGGTAATGACGAGGTCGGGAGTTCAATCCTCCCCTTCAGCACCAGATCCCCCTTAATGATCATATCTTATTGCCTTTGCCTCTGTTTGGCTTTCGCAGCTCAGTTGCCCATCTGATCGACGTTCCGCTGACCGGCTACTGTTCCGTGCCGTGCACACTCTCGCGAATCGCCGATGGAATAAAAAACCCCGACCACTTGTGCAGCCGGGGTTTCAATTTTCACGTTATGCGGATTAACCGCGGTATGTCAGACCGGCAAACAAGCGGCCTTGGTCGCGGTGACGGCCACCGTGGACAGACCCTGCAACCGATGCGACACCGGCGATCAACGACGCAGCAGCCAGAACGAAGGCTGTCAGAATGGCCGCGTTACGGGCCGCCTGAGCTGCGTCGATTGCAGCTTCTTTCGCCGCTTCAGCAGCTTGCTCGGCTTCAGCCTTGGCTGCGGCGATTGCCTCTTCGGCCTCTTGGCGCGCTTCCTGAGCTTCGGTCACGACCGTATCGACACGTTTCTTCGCCTGTGCTTGTGTCAGATCGGTACGTGCAGCGACGGCACCGGCAAGATAGGTCCGATCCTCTTCGCTCACTTCACCCGTGCGGTAGACATTTGCCATGATGCTGGCTGTCTGCTGTGCCAGCTCTTCTGGATCAGCGGTGGTCGGGTTAACCTGATTTGGACGCAAAAGCTGGTTCGACAGATAGTCGGTCGGATCATTCTTTGCCTCGTCCGGAATCGCCGCACCAGCAGCATCAGCCAGACCAGCTGCAGCACCGCCCACGGCAGAGCCCGCAGCTTCGACAACAGTACCGGCTGCTTTGCCTGCACCAGCAGCAACATTGCCTGCGGTGTTGGCGGCAAATGTAAAGGCAGTGGACAGCATAACGGCAGTGATAACCGACCCGAGGCCCCAAACAACCAGACCATTGATGCCGTCACGTGCAGTCACTTCGTCTTCCGTAGCGCTTTCAACACGGCGGCGCATACGGCCAGCGATATAGCCCCCTGCTAGGTAAGACGCGATCAGCGTGATCACCAGCCACAGCGCCGTCAGCACCAGTTCAAGTGTGGAAGAATTGTCTGTCCCGTCCAGCGTGATCGACGACAGGCCAAGCGCCGCGCCAAAGCTGGTCAGCAACAGGCCAATGGCCACAGCGACAACGGTACCTGCGAAAATTGCAGGCCAGTCGACATATGATCCGTCGGGTGTTTTGTCAGTAAGTGTCGTATTCATGTAATTGCCTCCCCGGCATTGAATTACGCTAGGCCGATGAGCGAAAGAACCGCCATGACAACAACCACAAGACCTACGAGATAAATGATACCGCCCATTTGAAATAATCCTCTCCTGAATCGGTGACCTAACCCCTGCCAACCCATTTTACGGCCTCGATTTTCACAATGCCGCCGCAAAATCTCGTAGACGTCCCTGTCTAATCTCGTCGTTACACTAAACAGGCCCACATGCAGGGTT
>Ga0163216_100183_pt1 | contig 151695 bp, 128 predicted proteins | sample SynspAceP_FD_167610 | JGI IMG/M metagenome (GOLD analysis project Ga0163216, IMG submission 167610) | Saline lake microbial communities from Ace Lake in Antarctica - Synechococcus sp. Ace-P (Illumina Assembly) | ecosystem: Environmental > Aquatic > Non-marine Saline and Alkaline > Saline ... | reverse complement strand
ACCAAGGACATCGAGGCTTCTTCGCTGATCGTCGAGCCGCTGGCCCGCTTTGACCAGACCGGCGCACTGGTCCCCTACCTGGTCGATGAAATCCCGACCGTTGAAAACGGTGGCGTTTCCGCTGACCTGACATCGATCACCTGGAAGCTGAAGGAAGGCTTGCTTTGGTCAGATGGAACTCCGCTCACATCGGCTGACGTCAAGTTCACCGCTGACTATTGCATGGCACCAGACGGCGGTTGCGCCCAGAGCGCCAAGTTCGACGGTGTTGAAAGCATCGATACGCCGGATGAGCGCACGATCGTCGTCAACTTCACCGGTCCAAAGCCTGTGCCTTACGCAGCCTTTGTCGGCGCGCAGTCCCCGGTGATCCAGAAGGCTCAGTTCGAGGAGTGCCTTGGCGCGAAAGCCCAGGAATGCACCTCGGCCAACTTCGGCCCGATCGGCACCGGCCCGTTTGTCGTCACCGACTTCAAGCCGAATGACGTCATCACCATGAAGGCCAATGACAATTATCGCGATCCGGCCAAGCCGGCATTTGCGACCTTGACCTTCAAGGGCGGCGGCGATGCAGCATCGGCTGGTCGCGCGGTTCTCGAAACCGGCGAATATGACTACGCCTGGAACCTGCAGCTCGCACCTGAAGTCATCGCCAAGATGGCCGAAGGCGGCAAGGGCAAGCCTATTTCCGGCTTCGGCACGCTGGTTGAGCGTATCGAAATGAACATGACCGATCCGTCCCCGGAACTGGCTGAAGGCGAGCGTGCTACTGCCAAGCATCCGCACCCGATCCTGTCGGATCTGAAGGTTCGCAAGGCCCTTTCAATGGCCATCGATCGCACTCTGCTGGTTGAAATCGGATACGGCCAGGCCGGTCGTCCGACCTGCAACCTGGTTCCCGCTCCGGAACTGTTCGCTTCGCCGAACACAGACTGTATTGCTCAGGATGTCGATGGCGCCAAGGCGCTGCTCGATGAAGCTGGTTGGGCCGTTGGCGCTGACGGCGTCCGCGAAAAGGACGGAAAGAAGCTCAAGCTTCTGTTCCAGAGCTCAACCAACGCTGTGCGTCAGGACTTCCAGGCCCTGATCAAGCAGTGGTGGTCGGATGTTGGTGTCGAAACCGAACTCAAGAACATTGACGGTTCCGTGTTCTTCGGTGGCGACCCGGCTTCCCCGGACACGTTCCAGAAGTTCTATGCGGACGTGGAAATGTACGCCAACAACTTCGACGGCACCGATCCGGAGCAGTATCTTGGCCAGTACACCTGCGAGAAGGCTCCACGGCCCGAAACGCAGTGGCAGGGTGAAAACATCAACCGCTTCTGCGATCCGGCCTATGACGAAATGGTAGCTGAACTCGGCAAGACCGGCGAAATCTCGAAGCGTGCCGAAATAGCCAAGAAGCTCAACGAGATGCTCACCAAGGAATCGATGACAATCGTACCTCTGGTTGATCGTGGCCGCGTGTCGGCTCATTCCAACAGCCTCGGCGGTGTTGTGCTCAACACCTGGGATTCCGAAATCTGGAATGCTGCGGACTGGTACCGCATCAAGTAATGCAGACAATGAATGGTCCCGCTCCGGCGGGGCCATTCACACCGTCTGCCTTTTCCCGCGCCATACTGCTGAACCGAGGCGTCGCCTATGCTGACATTTACATTCCGACGATTGTTGTTGGCGATACCGACGCTTGTGCTCATCAGTCTGATCATTTTTCTGTTGCTGGATCTGGCACCGGGTGACCCTCTCGCCAATCAACCGCTCAGCATCCCGCCGGAAGTGCGTCAGAAGATGCGCGAAGCGCTGGGGCTCGATGCGCCCGCCTATGTTCGCTATCTGCTTTGGGCCAAACAGTTCTTCTGGGTTGAACCGCTCAACTTTATTGACTGGGCCATCGGCACGAACTTCTCTGAAGGGATGCAGCGCATTGTGTCCTGGCAGTTCCGCGCACCGGTCTTCGACATCATTATCCAGCGTATCCCGCAAACCCTCTGGGTTGTCGGACTTGCCTATCTGGTCGGTGTGATGATTGCGCTGCCGATCGGAATCATCTCGGCCTACAAGCAATATTCCTGGTTCGACCAGGTTGGAACCTTCGTTTCGATGATCGGTTTCTCGGTGCCGCCATTCTTTTCCGGCGTCCTGATGATCGTCTTCTTCGCGATCATGCTGCCCTGGTTTCCATCGATTTACGACACGACGCTGGTGGTCAATGATTTCGAGAGCTTTGGCCAACAGATCCGCCAGATGACATTGCCGGTGTTGGTGCTTGCACTGCAGACCACTGCGCAATTGTCGCGTTTCATGCGCGCTTCTATGCTCGACAACCTCAATCATGATTATGTCCGCACCGCGCGGGCCAAGGGTATGACCGAAAAGGTGGTGCTGCTGGTGCATGTGCTGCGCAATTCGATGATCCCGGTCGTGACCGTGATCGCGCTGGGCATTCCGTCGATTTTCGGCGGAGCCATCATCACCGAACAGATATTCAAGGTGAACGGTCTGGGCCAGCTGCTGATCACCGCGATCTATGCCAATGACCTGCCGATGGTGCAAACGCTGGCTTTCATATTCGCAGTGCTGATCGTGCTGTGCAATCTTATCGCCGACGTGCTGTACGGCCTGCTTGATCCGAGGATCCGCTATGACTGATGCTCCCGTCCTTGACCCGTCAAAGCCCGACTCCTCTGGCCGTTCGCAATGGTGGGATGTGTGGGATCAGTTCAAGACACACAAAGGTGCACTGTTCGGTGCAGCGGTGTTTCTGTTCATCGTGCTTGCAGTGACCATAGGCCCGCTCGTGTGGACCATTGAGCCGACCTTCATCGATATCCGGGCTCGGAACTCCGGACCGATGCTGGCGCACCCATTCGGAACCGACCAGTTGGGCCGGGATATTCTTGCTCGGATGATGGCGGGCGGCCAGGTATCGATCGCCGTGGGCCTGACGGCAATGCTGATCAGTGTGCTGCTCGGAACCCTCATCGGCATCGTTTCCGGGTTCTTCCGAAAACTCGATGGCGTTTTGATGGGGCTGACGGATCTGTTTCTGGCGCTGCCGCTGCTACCGCTGCTGCTGGTCATGGTGATGCTGTTCCGCGAGACTTTGGCGCGCAGTTTCGGACCGGAAATGGGCACATTCATCCTGATCGTCTCGGCGATCGGAATCACCAGCTGGATGCAGACGGCGCGCATTGTGCGCGGCGAAGTGCTGGCGCTGAAGGAACGCGAATTCGTGCTGGCGGCGCGGTCAATCGGGACCCCGTCCCGGCGCATGATCCTGCGTCATATATTGCCCAATGTAATGTCTCCGATCATGGTGTCGGCAACATTGGGGATCGCGACAGCGATCATCACGGAATCCGCCCTGTCCTTCCTTGGGCTTGGGTTCCCACCGGACTTCCCGACCTGGGGCCGGTTGCTGTTTGATGCGATCGATTATCTGCAGCAGTACCCCGAGCGGGTGTTCTGGCCTGGCCTGGCTATTTCGCTGACCGTGTTGAGCGTCAATTATATCGGTGATGGCCTGCGTGATGCGCTCGATCCACGCATCCGTGGACGCTGAAACGAACCGGTTCTATTCGCCGACGGGAGCAACATCCACCGATTGATTGCTGGTCTGACCGCCAGCGGTGCGCATGGCGCCGCGCACAGGCGCGACGTCCGAATAATCGCGGCCATAGGCGACCACTATATGATCGGTTCCGGCGAACACCGCGTTGGTCGGATCATATTCCACCCATCCGACGCCGGGACCGCACCAGGCGGACACCCAGGCATGCATGGCATCCGCGCCTTCGAGCCGTTCCTTGCCGGGTGGCGGCAGGGTTCGCAAATAACCGCTGACATAGCCTGAGGGAATGCCAAGGCTCCTGAGCGCGATGATCATGATGTGGGTGAAATCCTGGCAGACGCCATGCCGGTTGGCGAAGGCCTCGGCGGCGGGTGTATCCACCGTGGTGGCCTCCGCATCAAAGCGCATTTCCCGATGCAGTGCCAAACCCAGACCCGCTACGATATCCCCACATTGCCGACCCGGCTGAAAATGTGTCTTCGCCCATTCCGCAATCGCCACATCGGGCCTGGCGTAGGGCGAAGCCGCCAGGAAGTGCAGCGGCGAACGGGCACCTAGATCTGTCTCTGCCTCAAGCGCCTTGCCGAGCACCGGGAGATCAACCGAGGCTGATCGAGGTTCGGCTCCGCCGGTCACTTCCACTCTTGCTTTCAGCGCGATCACGATGTTGCTGTGCGGCTCGGTGAAGGCCATTTCGGTCAATCTGTTGCCGAAGAAATCATCCCGGTCGCGGCGCATTGCAGGTTCTGGGTCGATATCAATGCTGCCGGCAATGAGGCGCTGACGGCCAGCAATGGTCATCGGCATGGCGTGCAGGATCTGGCGGGCACCGGCAGCGGGCGCCTGAAAGGTATAATCGATGGTGAGTTTGATATCGTAAAGCATCGTCATCAATCGAGAAACTGAGCATGCAGGTCATTGGTGAGCCGCCCGATCGCCTGCCCCAGTTCAATCATCTTCTCCTGATCAAGGCTTTGCGGTGTCTGGACAGCAAGTTCAGACTGCACACGCAACACAGCCCGGGACAACTCGGACAGCTGTCCATTCACATCAGCTCCGGGCAAAAGGCTAACCTGATCCCGGATCTCATCGATATGAAAAGCAATTGAGCGTGGGTTGAGCGGATCGAGAGCCAACAGATCGACCACCGTATCCCGGCTGGCAGTCACCGGGTATCGTCTGCGGTGGCTCATCACGCTGTCTCCGACCTCAACGCACAGCTCAAACCCTCCATGTGGGCCTGACCATTCGGCGAATGCGCCGAGCAATTCGGCCATGGCGACGGCCCGCTCAAGCGACCTGCCGATGGTCAGGAACCGCCATCCGCTGAAGCGGTACATGTTGTCATGCACCAGCCCTGAAAACCCGCTGATCTTGCGCAACAGCACACCCATTCCTGCGGCAGCATCATCTCCTGGTACGACCGTCTGGCGCATTTGTCCGACAGTCCTTTCAAGGTCTGCCAGCGATGCCCAGGCATCGACTGAAAACCGGTCACGAACCTGGTTAGCGGAATTCACCGCAAGCGCGATGGTTTGCTCGATGGCGGCAGGCACCCCTTCGGCCATATCGAGACCTCGATCGGTCAGATAGGTATCAAGCTTACTCATCAACGGGGTGCCGCCGACAGGAGTTTCTGACAACCGGCTCATGTAGGCCCTGGTCAGCCGGATCTGCCCCTCAGCGCGCTCAATGTAGCGCCCGAGCCAAAACAGGTTGTCGGCCGCGCGGCTTGGCAACAGTCCGGGCGAAGTGCGAACGAACACTTCTTCGGCGTGTTTCAACATGGAATCTTCGGGCACAGGGTTGTCGGACACAACCCAGACATCAGCAACTGTGCCGCCGCTGCGAAGCGATACCGCCGACGGATCCTGATTTGTGGCAGCCAGCCGGGCAAACCCGCCGGGCATAAGTTGCCAGCCATCGCGGGTGCGCGCCATGAAGACCCGAATCCGCATCGGCCTCGGCTTCAGCTGACCATCTTCCCAGGTCGGTGTCGTCGAAAGCGACACCAGTTCCTGGCCAACCAGATTTCGTCCTTCCCGCGCGAGCCAGGTATCGAGATCGAGCCCGATTTGGGACATGTCTCCCCTGAGAACCGCGCCGGGCTCGGGTTCCAGCGGCAGACGGGTGGAGTTGGCCGACCCGATCAGCATTTTGTCTGCATTGTCGCGTACATGGGCACGCTCCACTTCGCCACCACACCACCATGTTGCGATATTGGGAACGGTAAGCGGTTTATCGTGCAGCACTTCCGACAGACGTGGCATGAAGGCAAGGAAGGCGCGGCTTTCGAGAATACCTGCACCCAGCGCGTTGATCATGGTCACGCCTTGAGACCGGACTGCTCCCAGCAGCCCCGGCGTACCGAGATGCGAGCTGGCCTCAAGCTCCAGCGGGTCGGTCCATGCCGCATCCATTCTGCGCCACAAAACGCTGATGGGTTTCAGGCCAGACACCGTGCGGACCATCAGCCGGTTATCATCGACCACAAGATCGTCGCCCTCAAGCAGCATCATGCCAAGATAGCGGGCGATATAGGCGTGCTCGAAATAGGTTTCATTCATCGGACCCGGCGTAAGAATACCGGCCCGGCTACCTTCCTCGCGGCGCATTGCATTGAGCCCGTCACGGAAGCTGCGGAAGAACCCCGCCAGGCGTTCGACATTCGAACCGCTGTAAAATCCCGGAAAGGCACGCACCGAGGCGACCCGGTTTTCCAACGCATAGCCTGCGCCAGAGGGCGCCTGCGTCCGGTCGCCCAGAACCCACCAATGGCCATTGGGACCGCGCCCGATTTCAAACGCGAGAAAATGAAGGAAATGCCCGGATGCCGGTTTCACCCCAACCAAGGGGCGCAACCACTCAGGATTTGAGGCCAAAAAACTGGCTGGCAGATGACCTTCAGCAACCAACCGGTTTTCACCGTAAAGATCGGCCACAACCGCTTCGAGCAAATCAGCCCTTTCAGCCAACCCCTCGCCCAATGCCTGCCATTCACTGGCAGGCTGGATCACCGGAACCGGGCTTAATGGCCAGTCCCGTGGCCCCTTGCCTTCACCATAGTGACGCACAAAGACACCAGCATCCCGGAGATACTGCGCACCGCGAGCGAATGCGCGCTCCCGCTCGGCAGCGCTCAACCCTTCGAGATGAGCCATTAGGCTTGCCCATTCAGGTCTTACGCTGCCGTCACCACGTAGTAATTCATCCGGTACGCCGGGCAAGGCACTGTAACCGGACAATATCGTCGGCCGTTCCGGATTCTCGGCCACAGCTGAATTTGGCACAGGTCAGATTCCCGGCTTGCGGCGCAAATCGAGCGTAAAGGGAAACTCCGGATGTGGCGTTTCAGGCACTGGCATGCCGGCGCCAGGTGTATGGCCTCGATGCTCAAACCGGGCAAGGCGCCGCGCTTCGGCCTCGTTGCCATTGACCGGAAAGGTATCGTAGCTGCGACCGCCGGGATGAGCGACATGGTAGACGCAACCACCAAGCGGCTTTCCCGACCATGTGTCGAAAATATCGAAGGTCAGCGGCGCATCGACCGGCAAAACCGGATGCAGCGCCAATGCTGGTTGCCAGGCCTTGTAACGCACTCCACCGACTACAGTTCCGGCGGTTCCGGCGTCCGCCAGCGGCACAGGGCGACCGTTGCAGGCCACGATGTAACGCGAGGGATCGGCTGTCTCAAGCTTGACCTGCAGCCGCTCGACCGAACTATCGGTGTACCGGACAGTTCCACCGATGGCTCCGGTTTCACCCAGCACGTGCCAAGGCTCAAGCGCCTGGCGCAATTCGAGCCTGACCCCTTCATAGGTCACCTCGCCACAGAACGGAAAGCGGAACTCGGCCTGGGCTTCATACCATTCCGAACGCAGGTCAAAACCATGGTCGCGCAGGTCGCGCAACACATCAAGGAAATCCTCCCAGATAAAGTGCGGCAGCATGAACCGGTCATTGAGCGTTGTGCCCCAACGGGTGAACCGACCCTTGGCCGGGCTCTGCCAAAAGCGAGCAATGAGGGCGCGGATCAGCACTTGCTGGGCCAAGCTCATGCGCGGCTCCGGCGGCATCTCAAAACCACGGAATTCAACCAGACCAAGGCGACCGGTCGGACCGTCCGGCGAATAGAGCTTGTCGATGCAGATTTCCGCGCGATGGGTGTTGCCGGTAACATCGGTCAGCAGATTGCGCAGCAAGCGATCGACCAGCCAAGGCAGCGGCGGTGACCCGGCATCGGGAGCCGGGATCTGCTCAAGCGCCATCTCGAGTTCATAAAGTCCGTCATGGCGGGCTTCATCAATGCGTGGTGCCTGACTGGTCGGGCCGATGAACAGCCCGGAGAACAGATATGACAGGCTTGGATGACGCTGCCAATTGAGGATCAGGCTGGCGAGGAGATCCGGGCGCCTGAGGAATGGACTGTCGAGCGGCGTGGCGCCGCCGACGACCACATGATTGCCGCCACCGGTGCCGGTGTGGCGCCCGTCGATCATGAATTTGTCAGCGCCAAGCCGAGTCTGGCGCGCTTCTTCATAAACCCCTTCGGTGATCGCCTTGCACTCGTTCCAGTCGGTAGCCGGGTGCACATTGACTTCAACCACGCCGGGGTCGGGCGCCACCCTGATCACGTTGAGGCGTGGATCATGCGGCGGCCCGTAGCCTTCGATATGAACTTTCAGTCCGAGCTTGTCAGCCGCAACTTCGGCAGCCGAAACCAGTTCGAGATAGTCCTCGACCTTCTCAACCGGCGGCATGAATATGCACAGTCGGCCGTCGCGGGGCTCGACGGAAATCGCCGTGCGCACCGCGCCGTCAAGGTCGCCGACTTTTTGCTCGACGCGTTGCTGGGTCGCTTCAGCGGCGGTGAACTGTGCAACAGGCTGAGAAGCGGCTGTGGCTGCGCGGGACTCGGCCAGTGCATCGTCAAGCGCCTTGGCTGCAAGGTCGGGCAAATCCCCTTTTGGTTCCGTCGGATCGGACGGATTGACAAAGGGATAGGATGAGGCAGGCACATGCGGCAAGGAACCGAGCGGCAAGCGGTAGCCGACCGGACTGTCACCGGGGACCAGGAATACATGGCCGCGCCGGGTTTTCCACTTTTCCGACCGCCAGCCATGACCGGCAGCTTTCGACTGCCAGCGCTGCACCGGCAGCACGAAACCCGAGGGCGTAGCTAGACCGCGGGAAAACACGGTGGCAATCCGATGGCGCTCCTCGGCGTCTTCAAGCTTTGAATTTTCAGGCGTTACATTGTCGGGAAGATTGCCTTCCTTGATGATCCATTCCGCCGGATCCTCGTAGGCCGCAACAACATTATCGTCAGCGATCCCGAGATTGTCAGCAATGGCAGCCAGCAAGTCCTTGGCGGCCTCGGGGGTGGCCTGACCGGTATCCTTGCCTTCATCAGCGATGAGTTCGGGATTGTTCCAGATCGGCTTGCCGTCGCGACGCCAGTACAGCGAGAAAGTCCAGCGCGGCAAAGTTTCGCCCGGATACCATTTGCCCTGGCCGTAATGCAGGAAACCGCCTGGTGCGAAGCGGTTGCGCAACCGGCGGATCAGCTTGTCAGCGGCTTCGCGTTTCTCTGGTCCGACCGCTTCTGTGTTCCATTCCGGGCTCTCGAAATCATCAATCGACACAAAAGTCGGTTCACCACCCATGGTCAGCCGGACATCGCCGGCTTTGAGCTTGGCGTCGATATCGTTACCAAGCGCATCAAGCGCTTGCCAGGATTCCTCGCTGAACGGCTTGGTGATGCGCGGATGCTCGGCCATACGGTCAACCCGCATATCAAAGGCAAAGTCGACCTCGGCATAACTGGCAAGACCTGAAATTGGTGCCGCATTGCGGAAATGCGGGGTGGCGGCGAGCGGTATGTGGCTTTCGCCGGTCAACAATCCTGACGTTGGGTCAAGACCAATCCAGCCGGCACCGGGCAGATATACCTCGGCCCAGGCATGCAGATCAGTGAAATCATGATCGGTGCCGGCAGGACCATCAAGCGAGACCAGATCAGGCTTGAGCTGGATCAGATAGCCGGAGACGAAGCGTGCGGCGAAACCGAGATGTCTAAGCACCTGAACCAGCAGCCAGCTGGTATCCCGGCACGAGCCCTTTCCGGTCTGGAAGGTTTCTTCAGGCGTCTGCACACCGGGTTCCATACGGATTACATAACCGATTTCGTTGGCCAGCCGGGCATTGAGGCCAACGACAAAGTCCACGGTCCCGGTTTCGTCGCGCGGAATCGTATCCATAAACGCTTGCAGCCGTGCACCAGCGGGTTCGGGCGTCTGATAAATCACCAGATCGGGAGCAATATCCTCGGGGTAATTGAAAGGCCACTTCTCAGCTGATTCCTCGACAAAGAAATCGAACGGATTATAGACGGTCATATCGGCGACCAGATCCACCTCGATCTTGAACTCCATCACCGGATCGGGGAACACGTAGCGTGCCAGCCAATTGCCGTAGGGATCCTGCTGGTAGTTGACGAAATGCTGTTCCGGACTGATCTTAAGCGAGTGCGACACGACCCTTGTGCGGCTATGCGGCGCTGGTCTGAGGCGAATGACCTGCGGGCCGAGTGTAACCGGGCGGTCGTATTTGTAGTGGGTCAGATGGTGAACGCTTGCCAGAATCGACATGTGAGGTATCCGTTGATCGGGCGGCCTTGCGGCGCGTGGCAGCATGCATCGCCGGACCGGCCATGTCCACAGTCCATCACGCAGCGCATATAAATCCGATCATAATATGCACATTTAAACTCTGTGCTGCCATGCCCTCTTGAATCGGACAGGCCAAACAGCAAAAAACGGGCGCACCGGCTTGAACCGAAACGCCCGTCTGTATCTCTTTCGGTCGTGTGTCCGACAGATGTCAGGCGGCGAGTTCACCTTCTTCATCAAGCAAAGAATCAAGATCAAGATGAGAGATCATCTGCTTGTCCTTGGCGATGATCGAGGTGGTCATCCGTTGCACTTCAGTGGCGCCAACCTCGGGGACCGACTGGATCTCGTCTTCAGTGACCGTGACCATGTCAGAAACATTGTCGACCAGAAGTCCAACCAGCTGGTTGCGGATGCTGGCGACGATGATCGCCGAGCGTTCGGTGGGATCAATGGCTTCAAGTCCAAGCCGCCGCGCCATGTCGATCACCGGAATGACCGTTCCGCGCAGATTGATAACTCCCAATACGTGACTAGGAGCGTGAGCCAGTGGCGTGGCCGGTGCCCAGCCGCGAATTTCCCTGACCGACATGATGTTCACGCTGAACACCTGTTCACCGAGGAAAAACGAAATGATTTCAAGACCTGAAGTCTTAGTGCCGGTTTGCGTATCGTTCATCTTGCCCTCGCGTCAAGTTGGTCTGCCCCATTGCCGAGCGTCGCGACGCTTACGGTCTTCGGGTCCGGCCTTACCGGTTGAATTGTTTGGAACGCGGCACCTTCAGGAAGGTTTGCATCTGCCGTTTGCGGAGCCAGGCCGCACTGGGAAGCGCATCATGCTTGGGGCAATGCCCCTTCCCAAATTCGAACTTAACCATGCTTTCGTTAAGAATGCGAAAACAAACTGCGGCAGAATACAGTGGTCAAGACAGAAAATCCGCGACCGGAGCTGGCCCGTTGCTCACTCCGATCCGCGATGATCATCGACCGATCCTACATACAGCATGGTTTGTCATGCCGTTCAGGAAAACATCGCAAGCGTTGCCGTTCAGATGGAACTGCTGGAGCCCCGTTTTGCCGCTCTGGACGGAACCCAGAACGGATATCGAAACTCAAGCGATTCCACTTGAAGCCCGATGGCCTCAGTCCTTTGGCTTGCGCTTCAGGCCACCCTTGCCACCATCCGGAGCAGAGCCGGATTTAGCTGCGTCAGCGGGCGGGCCCTTGCGGTGCGGCTTGGCAGGCTTGGACGCCGGCTTGAAACCTGGCTTGTCGCGCTTGGGCTTTTTGTCCTTGGCAAAAGCGGGCTTGGCGTCGCCTGCATCGGTCCTGACGGCAGCCTTGTCAGGCTTGTCATATTTTGCGTCCGCCGATTTCGGCTTGTCAAAACCAGTTTTTGCTGGCGGAGCCACATCGTCATAAGGCCAGACGCCGGGCGTCGCATTTGCCGGAAGGTCATCACGGGCAGCGGGCTTGCGGTCTGCATAGGCATTGTCGCGCGGCGGACGGTCATCGCGCTTCTTGCCACCGGTGAATGGACGCTTCTTGGCGTAATCCGGCTTTGGCTTTTCACTCTGGGCATAATCTCCACCTGAGCGCTCCGGCCGATCGCCGCGCGGACCCCGGTTGAAATCGCCGTCCTTTGATCTCGGCGGACGTGGCGGACGCACTGAGGCTTCGGGAACGCCATCGAGACGTGTGATCGTTACATTTTTCTCCAGCGTGCGCGTCGGGCCTACACCGGCTTCCAGTTTTGCGGCTGCGACACCGGAAACTTCAACATGGGTTTCAAGATCGTGGATCTTGATCGAACCGATATCAGTCTTGGTGATGTTGCCGGCGCGACAGATCATCGGCAAAATCCAGCGCGGCTCGGCCGATTGCTTGCGACCCAGCGACAAGGAGAACCAGACCGCATCCTTGATCGGCACATGCTCGCCGCGTGGCGCGCGCTCGGGATAGGTTCCTCCGGGTGCTGCGACCGGCCCGGCGTCATTGAGTTCCTCAGGTGACGAGCGACCTGCACGATGCAGGCGTATCAGTGCTGCGGCGACTTTCTCCGGTCCATGCTGTTCCAGCAGAGCTGCGACCATTGCGGTTTCATCTTCAGCCACTTCCGCTTCGAAAGAGGCATCAGCCATCAACCGTTCATCGTCGCGGGCCAGAATTTCATCTGCCGACGGCGGGCGCGCCCATGTGGCGGAGATGCGGGCGTCGGAGAGCAGCCGTTCTGTACGGCGACGGGCACTGTAAGGCACGATCAGCGCGGAAACGCCTTTACGCCCTGCCCGTCCGGTCCGGCCGGACCGATGCAGCAGGCCTTCCTGATTCTTCGGCAGATCGGCGTGAATGACCAGTTCGAGGTCCGGCAGATCAAGCCCGCGGGCAGCGACATCGGTTGCCACGCAGACCTTGGCCCTGCCATCGCGCAAGGCCTGCAATGCGTGGGTGCGTTCGTTCTGGCTCAGTTCGCCCGACAGCGCCACAACCGAAAAACCACGATTGGAGAAGCGCGCGGTCAGATGGTTGACGGTGGCGCGAGTGCTGCAAAACACGATCGCGTTCTTGGCATCATAATAGCGCAAGACGTTGATGACAGCATTCTCGCGGTCATTTGGAGCAACTGTCAGGGCCCGGTATTCAATATCGAGATGCTGCTTCGCGTCGCCGGCGGTGGTGACACGAACTGCCTTGGTCTGGTAGCGCTTGGCCAGATTGGCGATGCCTGTCGGTACGGTAGCCGAAAACATCAGCGTGCGGCGCTGATCGGGAGCAGCATCGAGAATAAACTGTAGATCGTCGCGGAAACCGAGATCAAGCATTTCATCGGCTTCGTCAAGCACAACAGCCCGTATCGCCGACAGATCGAGCGAGCCGCGATCGATGTGATCACGCAACCGGCCCGGCGTTCCCACAACAATATGCGCGCCGCGCTTCAATGTCTGGCGCTCTGTCGTCATGTTCATGCCGCCAACGCAGGTGGCGATCCGGGCACCGGCTTCGCCGTAGAGCCAGGCCAGTTCGCGTTCGACCTGCAGCGCCAGTTCGCGCGTCGGCGCAATGCACAGGGCCAACGGCGCCTCGGCGCGCGGCAGAGTTTCTTCGTCACCCATCAGCGTCGGTGCAAGCGATATCCCGAAGGCCACCGTCTTGCCCGATCCGGTTTGGGCTGACACCAGAAGGTCGGCATCGCGCAGCTCGGGAGCGAGCATCGACTCCTGAACCGGAGTGAGCTTGTCATAGCCGCGTTTTGCCAGAGCCCGGGCTATTGCCGGCTGGATGGTCGCAAGGTCTGTCATGTCGGATCTTTCGGACTTTGTGTTTGAGCCCGCTGAAGCGGGCGCCATGCGCGGGAGTTCATCCCGGCTACAGCTTTGTGGCTTACATAAAGCAGATTGGAGCAAGAAGAAACGGGGCCAAGCAAGAAAGTTGCTTTAGCGTAAATCTGGCAGCTGACGAAATTCTGCCTACCCGGTTTTACTGGCGGCAGCCTGAGGCTTGAGAAAGAGCACCGCAAAAGCCGTCAGACCAAAGGCAACAACCGGATAGTAAACGGCTCTTTCGAGCGAAGCGACATAGGCGGGGGTTCCGAAATCCGGCACGCCGCTTTGCATAAGCCGGCCAAAGAACAGCTGGCCCGTGATCGCCACTCCCATGGCGCCGCCAAGCTGCTGAAAGGATTGCACACCGCCTGACGCAGATCCGGCGTCACGGTTGGGTACATTGGACAGCGCCAATTGAAACAGCGGAGATACGGCCGTTCCAAGTCCGAGGCCAGCGGTCAGAAGCGGCGGCAGGAACATGACCGAACGCAATGCCGCATCCAGTCCGACGACAAGCGACTGCAACCACATCATGGCGCATGACAGCATGACCGAGCCAACGAAAATACGCTGGCGCTGCCACCGGGCTCCTAATCTTCCCGACATCATCGAGGCCAGAAACATCCCCGCGGAAAACGGCACTGTCGTCAAGCCTGACTGCAATGGCGTGAGTTCGTAACCGGTCTGCAGAAACACCGCGAACACCATGAAAAAGCCGGGAATGGCCGAAAAGAACAGGCTCGCGACGAGGACCCCGCCCATAAAATTGGCATTGCCCAGCAACGTCACCGGAAGGAGTTGTGGCGCACCTGCGGCTGCCTGGCGATACTGCCACCGCACGAACAGCCATGCCGATGGAATTGCAGCGGACATCAGCCCGAATATCCAGACAGGCCAACCGAGTTCACGCCCCTCGATCAGCGGGAACACTACCAAAAACAGGGTCAGCGCCGCCAGTGCGATGCCGCCGACGTCAATTCCGACATCGCGATTGCCTTCCATGGCTGGGATGAATTTCAGACCGGCGAGGATCGCGAACAGACCGACCGGAATGTTGACCAGAAAAATAGGCCTCCAGGTCAGCCCCATGATGTCTGCGTTGATAAGCAGACCACCAATCAACGGCCCGGAAACTGCGGCAAGCCCTGCTGTCACTCCGAACAGGGCGAAGGCTGCGGCGCGCTCCTTGGGCGGGAAAATCACCTGGGCAATGGCAAGCGTCTGCGGCGTCATCATCGCTCCGCCAATGCCCTGCAGCACACGGGCGGCAATCAGAGTGTTGATTCCGGGCGCCAGGCCGCACAGGGTCGAGGCGATGGTGAAGGCGCTCACTCCGATAAGAAACATCCTGCGACGGCCAAGCATGTCGCCCAGACGTCCGAACGGCAAAAGGCCGATGGCAAAGGCCATGATGTAGGCGGCAACCACCCATTCGATCTCGGAACTGGTCGCTCCCATGCCGGATTGCAGACTGGGAAGCGCCACATTGACGATGGTGACATCGATCAGATTCATGAAGCCGGCGATCAACAGAACCGCCATAGCGATCCAGCGGCGGTCATGGTGTTCATGACGGCCATCGGCAGTCTCTGGTTCAATGCTCATGGGGGAATGGCTCCGACTTTTGTGGCGAAGACCTAAGCCCGATCATCTTAAAAGGAAAGCCGTTTGATCGACCGTATTTCGAATTGCCCGGCAGAAGCAGCCAAGCCCGCGGTTTCAGATCGATCCTTACCCAGCGGCAGTGCAATACGGCAGACCGGACAAGCCACAGAGGGAACCAAGGCGGTTCTGCGGCGTTAATATGGCATGAAAAAGATTGCTCTCATCTCCGCATCTGTTCTCGCTCTGGGCGCGGCCTCGATTGCCGCCGACGCGGACGGCTTGTCCTTCATTCCTGCTGCAACGGACTTTTCCGTCAGCTCTCGTGCTACTTCCGTATCTGCTGCGGCTGCGACTGCCAAAGAAAGCAACCGCGGTGCTCGGATATCTGATCATGCGATCGAACGCAGTGTGCGTTTGATTTCTTCCGACATCGCACCCGTCAATTCCTGTGATGCTGCCTTTTGGCCCTACTACCCGGCTGAGTGCCTGAAACGGGCTGAAACCGCAGACCTTTGACCCCGCATCTGCCTCTTGTTTGGCCGTCTGGTGGTCCCCAAGCCTGAACACAGGGAACGTGACGCATGTTCTTGAAAGTACGTCACCAACAGATCAGCAATCAACACCTGTTGTCAGCCGCATCGAATGCTGGTTGTTTGGGGCATGGCCTTCACGCTTCGCCAATTGCAATATTTCGTCGCTGTCGCCGCCCAGGGCACTGTATCCGGGGCGGCGCAAAACCTGTCGATTTCCCAATCGGCGGTGACCGAGGCGATCAAGGAGCTTGAAGGTGATCTCGGCGTACAGCTATTCGACCGTCATTCGCGCGGTCTGACCATTACCCACAAGGGCCACCAGTTCCTGCGTCACGCAACCAAGATTCTGTCGGACGTCTCGGACGCGCGCCACACCTTCTCCGACGACAAGGAAAGCCTTAAGGGCACACTCAATCTGGGAGTGACATCGCTTGTGGCCGGCTACGTGCTGTCGGACCTTTTGGCGCGCTACCGCAGGGCTTTTCCCGGCGTGACGGTTTCGGCAATCGAGGACAATGGTGATTATCTCGAACATCTGTTGATTGGTGGCGAACTGGATGTGGCGGTGATCGTGATCTCCAACCTGCGCAACCGCATGGCGCTGCAAACCGAGATCCTGGAGGTTTCACCCTACCGGTTGTGGCTGCCGCTCGGCCATCGGCTGGCGTCGGCTGAAAGCATATCGGTCGCGGATGTGGCAGAAGAGCCGGTGATCATGCTGACCATTGACGAAATTGAGGAAAGTACCGGGAAATTGCTTAGCGCCATCGGCTCGCGCCCGAAGATCGCCTTCCGGACCCGGTCCGTGGAAGCGGTGCGCAGTCTGGTCGCCACCGGCGCGGGTGTAGCATTGCTGCCGGATCTCGTCTACCGGCCCTGGTCGCTGGAAGGCGACCGGATCGAAAGCCGCGACGTATCGGGAAGCCTGCCGATGGTTCAGGTCGGTGTGGCCTGGCGGCGCGGTAGCCAGATGACGCAGGCCGCGCGCGATTTCATTGATCTCTCTCAGGCTCAGAGAGCGATACGGCAACGCTGAATTAGGTATCGGGTTTTCCGATATCACAATTCTGATAAAAGTATTTGCGCGCCCAGACTGGCCGTATCACTCTTGGCTCCGGATAAGGTCTCCATTTTGGCGGCCGCATTTGGTGGGAGCTTAAACAAATGAAAAAGATCTTGAATACATGCACGGCGATGGCGCTGGCGCTTTCGGTCATGACGCCAGGAATTGCCTCGGCGGAGATGATGACAGAAGTCGGCCCCGGCGAAGGTCAGGTCAACATCGTCGCTTGGGCCGGCTACCTTGAGCGCGGCGAAACCGACAAGGCTTTTGACTGGGTCACCAAGTTCGAAGAAGCCACCAGCTGCAAGGTCAACGTCAAGACTGCCAATACATCCGACGAAATGGTGGCGCTGATGAACGAAGGCGGCTTCGATCTGGTCACCGCGTCTGGCGACGCGTCGCTGCGCCTGATCGCCGGCAAGCGCGTGCAGCCGGTCAATACCGATCTGATCCCGTCCTGGTCGACGGTTGATGACCGCCTCAAGGATGCCCCCTGGCATACAGTCGACGGCGTTCATTACGGCACGCCCTACATGTGGGGCCCGAATGTGCTGATGTACAACACCGAAGCTTTCAAGGACGCAGCGCCGACATCCTGGAACGTTGTGTTCGAAGAGATGGATCTGCCGGACGGCAAGACCAATAAAGGCCGGGTTCAGGCCTATGACGGTCCGATCCACATTGCAGATGCCGCGCAGTACCTGATGTTCCACAAGCCCGAGCTGGGCATCAAGAGCCCCTATGAGCTCAATGAGGCGCAGTACAAGGAAGCGCTCGATCTGCTTCGCGTTCAGCGGACGCTGGTCGGCCGGTACTGGCATGATGCCTTCATCCAGATCGATGATTTCAAGAACGAAGGCGTCGTGGCCTCCGGCTCATGGCCCTTCCAGGTAAATCTGCTCAAGGGCGACAAGGTGCCGGTAGCATCGGTCCTGCCGCAGGAAGGCGCCACCGGTTGGGCCGACACCACCATGATGCATTCGGAAGCAGCCAATCCCAACTGCTCCTACATGTGGATGGAGCATTCGCTGGCTTCCAACTTGCAGTCCGATCTCTCGGTCTGGTTTGGCGCCAACCCGTCCGTTCCCGCTGCCTGCACCGATGGTCGCGGCATGCAGAATGCCGAGGGCTGCACCGCCAACGGACTGGATGATTTCGACAAGATCAATTTCTGGACCACACCAGTTTCGAAATGCGAAAGCCAGGACGAGTGCGTGCCCTACTATCGCTGGGTCTCGGACTACATCGGCGTCATCGGCGGCCGCTAAGCCCGTCTGACCGATATGAACCTTGCTCTCCCTCCCTTTCATGGGGAGGGAGACTGGCGCCTCGCTACACACTCGTGATGTACTCTCGTTTGGACCGGTTCCCTTTGCAGGGCACATCAGGACTGATTTGGATTCCCCATGCCGTATGCTGTCTCATTCCAACAGGTCTCCCGTCACTTCGGGTCTGTTCGCGCCGTCGACGCCGTAGATCTGAAGATCGCACCGGGTGAATTCTTCGCCATGCTCGGGCCTTCGGGGTCAGGCAAGACAACCTGCCTGAGGCTGATCGCCGGCTTTGAACAGCCGACCGCCGGGCATATCGAGATTTTCGGAGAGACCGCGGAAGGCGTTCCGCCCTACCGGCGCAACGTCAACACCGTGTTTCAGGACTACGCGCTGTTTCCGCACCTCAACGTGGCTGACAACGTGGCCTACGGGCAAATGATCCGTGGCGTCGGCAAGGCTGAGCGCTTACGCGATGCCGAGGCCGCGCTCGAAATGGTCAAGCTGCCCGGTTACGGTGCGCGCAAGCCCGGTCAATTGTCCGGCGGCCAGAGGCAACGGGTGGCGCTGGCGCGGGCTTTGGTCAACAAGCCGAAAGTGCTGCTGCTTGATGAGCCGCTCGGTGCGCTAGATCTCAAGCTGCGCGAGCAGATGCAGGAAGAACTGAAAGTGCTGCAGAAGGCGCTCGGCATCACCTTTGTCTTTGTCACCCATGACCAGAGCGAAGCACTGTCGATGGCTGACCGGATAGCAGTATTCAATGAAGGCCGGATCATGCAGACCGGCACGCCGGAAGAGATTTACCGCCGCCCGAAAACCCGCTTCGTCGCCGATTTCGTCGGTTCCTCCAATGTGCTTCCTCCGAAAATCACTCAGCAGCTTGGCGGTCCTGCGGAATGGGCAAGCCTCCGGCCCGAAGACATCCATCTCGGCACGGGGAGTGGCCATGAGGCCCAAGTCACTGGAGCAAGCTTTCTTGGCAGCGCCACACGCGTGACGCTGGATCTGGCAGGAGAGAAACTCAACGTACTGCTGCCTTCCGGCTCCGATGTGCCCAACCAGGGCGCAAGCGTGCAGTTCTCCTGGAAACCAGAAGATCTGCATCTGATGGGAACGGATGCATGAGCACGGCACCTGCACAGACCAGCGCCATTTTGCCCGGACGCGGCGGATTGGGCGGCACGCTGTCGGATGCATTCTGGCGCAATCCGAAGCTGTTGCTGATGGTGATGCTGACCCCGCCCCTGCTCTGGCTCGGGGTGATCTATCTGGGAAGCCTGTTCGCGCTTTTGATCCAGAGCTTTTTCTCGATTGATGAGTTCTCCGGAATGGTCGTGCGTGAATTCACGCTGAAGACCTATGGCGAACTGCTGCGCCCCTCAAATCTCGATATCATTGTCCGCACCGTCACAATGGCGGGTCTGGTGACCATTGCTTCAGCGATCATCGCGTTTCCCATCGCCTATTATGCGGCGCGCTATGCAAAGGGTCGCTGGAAGGCGATTTTTTACCTCGGCGTGATGCTGCCCTTGTGGTCGAGTTATCTGGTCAAGATCTACGCCTGGAAACTGATCCTGGCCAAGGAAGGCATCCTCAACTGGGTGTTTGAAAAACTCCACCTGAATTTTCTCATCGACGGCTGGCTTTCCCTGCCGGTCGTCGGCGGCAATTCCCTGTCGGTCAGTCCGACGGGCACGTTCCTGGTGTTCGTCTATGTCTGGCTACCGTTCATGATCCTTCCAATGCAGGCCGCACTCGAGCGGGTGCCCCGCAACTTGCTGGAAGCCTCTGCCGACCTCGGCGCTTCACCCGGCCAGACATTCCGAAATGTGCTTTTGCCGCTGGCACTGCCGGGCGTCATTGCCGGTTCGATCTTCACCTTCTCGCTGACGCTGGGCGATTATATCATCCCGCAGATCATCGGCACGTCGCACCTGTTCATCGGCATGGCGGTCTATGCGCATCAGGGGACGGCGGGCAATATTCCTCTGGCCGCGGCGTTCACCGTGGTGCCGGTGGTGATCATGGGGATCTATTTGTGGCTGGCCAAACGTGCGGGAGCCTTCAATGCGCTCTGATCGTCAAAACAGCACCCCAATGGGTTTGAAAATTGCCGCTGGCGTTGGTCTTGCATTCCTGCATCTGCCGCTGCTCCTGATTTTCCTCTATGCCTTTACCACCGAGGACAAGAGCTATCAGTTCCCGCCACCGGGGCTGACGCTGAAATGGTTCGCTGTGACCTGGAACCGTCCCGATGTATGGGAAGCGCTGGGACTGTCGGTGCGGGTCGCCTCAATCTCGACCGCTGTGGCGCTGACGCTCGGGACTTTATGCGCAGCGGCGATCTCGCAGACCAAGTTCTTCGGACGCGAGGCGATCTCGCTTCTGGTGATCCTGCCGATTGCCCTGCCCGGCATCATCACCGGCATTTCGCTGCGCTCGGCCTTCAACCTCGCGGAAATCCCGTTTTCGTTCTGGACCATCGTTCTGGGCCACGCCACCTTCTGTGTGGTTGTGGTTTACAACAATGCGGTGGCACGGTTCCGGCGGATGCAAGGTTCCCTGATCGAGGCCTCGATGGATCTTGGTGCTGACGGCTTTCAGACCTTCCGCCATGTCATCCTGCCCAATATCGGCACGGCGCTGCTGGCCGGCGGCATGCTTGCGTTCGCGCTGTCATTTGACGAAGTGATCGTCACCACCTTTACCGCCGGCCAACAAGCCACACTGCCGATCTGGATGCTTGAAGAACTGGTCCGTCCACGCCAGCGCCCGGTCACCAATGTGGTGGCAATGGTTGTGGTGCTGGTCACCTTCCTGCCCATTCTTGCCGCCTATTACCTCACCCGGGACGGAGACCAGATCTCCGGACAGGGCAAATAACCTACGGGAGATACGCCATGGACACCCAAATGCTGATCGGCAACCGCTTCGAGGCGGGCACTGAAGCCGAAGAGAAGATTTACAACCCGCGCACCGGCGAGATCATTCTCAATCTTCCCGAAGCCTCCTCGATCCAGATCGAAGCAGCGGTCAGTGCCGCAGAGAAAGCTTTTGCCACCTGGTCGCGCACCACGCCTGCGGAACGCTCGGGCTACCTGCTCAAGATCGCCGACCGGATCGAAGCCGAAGCTGACGGGTTCGCAGCGCTGGAAGCGCTCAATTGCGGCAAACCGATCAATTCCGTAAAGAATGACGAAATCCCGGCAATCGTCGATTGCTACCGTTTTTTTGCCGGCGCTGTGCGCTGCATGCCGGGCCAGGCGGCGGGCGAATATATGGAAGGCCATACCTCCATGGTGCGCCGCGATCCCATCGGGATCATCGCCTCGATCGCGCCGTGGAACTATCCGCTGATGATGATGGCCTGGAAGCTGGCGCCGGCTATCGGCGGCGGCAACACGGTGGTGTTCAAGCCATCCGAGCAGACACCACTTACATCCCTGAAATTCGCCAAAATCCTTGCCGATATCCTGCCGGAAGGCGTCGTCAATGTCATTCTTGGCCGCGGTGAAAGCGTCGGCAACGCGCTTATCAATCATCCCAAGATCAGCATGGTCTCGATTACCGGCGATGTCGCCACCGGCAAGAAGGTGCTGCAGGCGGCCGCCAAATCGGTCAAGCGCACGCATCTGGAACTCGGCGGCAAAGCGCCGGTCATCGTGTTCGATGACGCCGATCTCGATGCCGTTGTCGATGGGCTGCGCGCATTCGGCTACTACAATGCCGGACAGGATTGCACCGCAGCCTGCCGGATCTACGCCGGACCGAAGATCTATGAAAAACTTGTCGCCAGGCTGGCGGACGCCGTTTCCACCATCAAGTATGATCAGGCCGATGATGCCGAAAACGAAATTGGTCCACTGATCTCCAAACGGCAGCGGGACCGGGTGGCAAGCTTTGTTGAACGCGCTACCGAGATGAAACACATCGAAATCGCAACCGGCGGCAAACCGGGCGACGGCAATGGCTTTTACTACCAGCCGACACTGATCGCAGGCGCATTGCAGTCGGACGAGATCGTCCGCCGCGAAGTGTTCGGGCCTGTCGTTTCCGTCACCCGCTTCTCGGACGCTGAAGAGGCTGTCACCTGGGCCAATGATTCCGAATACGGCCTTGCTTCCTCTGTCTGGACCAAGGACATCTCCAAGGCGATGACCTGTGCGGCGCGATTGCAATATGGCTGCACATGGATCAACACCCACTTCATGCTGGTCAACGAAATGCCGCATGGCGGCATCAAGCAGTCGGGCTATGGCAAGGACATGTCGCTTTACGCACTTGAGGATTATACCGCAGTTCGTCATGTAATGATTGCCCACGGTTAACTGGACTTATACCCAATTCCGGGGCGGGGTTGACCGTCCCGGAAGGATGCTGCAAAGCCGCTGGATGGTGGTCAACAATCGGGACCATTTTAAACCGGAGACTGTCATGGCGCATCCGCATTTTGTCATCACCATTGCCTGCGCTGATCAGCCGGGCATTGTCGCGGCGATCACCACCGAACTTGCGGCGATTGGTGCCAATATCGCTGAATCGAGCCAGTTCTGGGATCGCCAGACCAACCGGTTTTTCATGCGGATTGCGATTGAAACACCGGATGGCGTTGACGCTCAGGCGGTGAAGCGGGCTCTCCAGGCACCTATCGCGCGGTTTGAACTTCGGCTCGACATCAATGAAATGGCCAAGCGGCCCAAGATCATCATCATGGTGTCGAAATTCGACCATGCGCTGCTGCACCTGATTTATCAGATCCGGGTCGGCTGGCTCGACGCCGACGTGGTCGGTATCGTCTCCAATCACGAGGATAGCCGCAGGACTGCGGAAATCGAGGGAATTCCCTTCCATTACTGGCCAGTCACCAAGGACACCAAGGCCGATCAGGAAGAGAAACTGCTCGACCTCGCCACCAAGAGTGGTGCGGATCTGGTGGTTCTGGCGCGTTACATGCAGGTGTTGTCAGACAAGCTTTCGCGCCGCCTGTTCGGCAAGGTGATCAACATTCACCACTCGTTCCTGCCGAGCTTCAAGGGCGCCAAGCCCTATCACCAGGCACATGAACGCGGCGTCAAGCTGATCGGCGCGACCGCGCATTACGTCACTGCCGATCTTGATGAAGGCCCTATCATCGAGCAGGAAACCGAGCGCGTCAGCCACGCCATGACCGCAGATGATTTTGTTGCGGCCGGGCGTGACATCGAAGCCCGCGTGCTGGCGCGGGCGGTAAAGATGCACGTTGAATCGCGCGTCATGCTCAATGGTCACAAGACCGTGGTTTTCGGCTAATTGGCGATGAACTGGGATGACATCAGGGTCTTTCTTGCTGTCGCCCGGTCCGGACAGATCCTCGCCGCCGCACGGCGGCTGGGGATCAATCATGCCACCGCTGCACGGCGGATCACATCACTGGAGACTGCACTTGGCGCGCAACTGGTGGTGCGACGCACCAATGGCTGCGGGCTGACCGGTGAAGGTGAAGCTTTTCTGGTTCATGCCGAGCGTATGGAAGCAGAAATGCTGGCGGCTCAGGCCAATCTCGGACGCACCGACAGCGCCATTTCAGGCACCGTGCGGATCGGAGCGCCGGACGGTTTCGGAGTTTCGTTTCTGGCGCCCAGGCTTGGTGCGCTGATTGCCCGGCATCCTGATTTGCGGCTGCAACTGGTGCCGGTGCCGCGCAGCTTTTCGCTGCCGCAACGCGAAGCCGATATCGCCATTACTGTCGAACGCCCGGTTGAGGGGCGGCTGGTGGCGCGCAAGCTGGTGGATTATTCCTTGTCACTCTACGCCTCGCGGTCCTATCTGGACGAGCACGGGACGCCTGAAACCACGGACGATCTCAAAGAGCATCGACTGATCAGCTATGTCGAAGACCTGATTTTCTCGCCATCGCTGCAATTCACCCGCGAGATCCTGCGCAACTGGACTGCTCAGTTTGAAATCTCAAGCGCCACCGGACAGACGGAAGCCGTACGCTCGGGCGCAGGCATTGCCGTGTTGCATGATTATATCGCCGGTCTTGACCCCGAGTTGATCCGGGTGCTGCCGGAACACCGGATCGGGCGGTCCTATTTCATCGTCTACCATGAATCAGCGCGCCACCTGGCTCGGGTTCGCACCGTGGCTGACTACATCTCTGACGTCGCGCACGAGCACAAGGCGCATTTCTTTCCGCAGCCCGCATGAGACGTCCCAGCAGCTGAATTAGAGCATCATTCGCGGATTGGTTCGCTGAAAAACAAAACGCCTGCCGGGCAGAACCCGGCAGGCGTTTGTACTTCGTCGTGACGTCTGAACCGGTGCTTGGGAGGAGGATCCCGGCTCTTATCGCCTCGACTATTGCCATGCCGAATTGGGAGGAGGAGGAGTTCGGCGTGGCGTTAATCAATATATGGAGCAGTTTATGTTGCATTGCAATAGGAAAAATTGAAAAGATTTATCATCCGATAAAACTGCATAACTCATTGTAATACAGCGTGTTTTTATGGATATCGACGCAGGCACTCCACATCTCACCGAAAATAATGCGGCGTTGCAACAAAAAAACCGGGGCAAAAAGCCCCGGCTCTTAAATGATCAGGCGTTCTGCAGAGCCCCTGGCCCCGGTATCGCGCCCGGCGGGCATTTGCCGGCGATAATCATGCCGAGCATGTCATCCTCGGACACCTCATCGACCTTGACCGTGCCGACTAGCTGACCGTTCTTCATCACGTTGGCCCGGTCGCACAACATCTTCACCTGGTGGATGTCGTGGTCGATCAGAAAAATGCCGATGCCTTCCGACTTCAGCTGCTCGATCAGTTCGGCGACCATGCGCGTTTCCTGAACACCGAGTGCGGCAGTGGGTTCGTCCATGATCAGGATCTTGGCATTGAAGTAAACCGCCCGGGCGATCGCAACCGATTGCCGCTGGCCACCGGAAAGTCCCGCGACGGGGGTGTGGAAGCGGCGGAAGTTCGGATTGAGACGCTTGAGAATCTTGCGGGTCTCTGCCTCCATCTGGGCGTCGTTGACGAATCCCGACCGGCTCATGAGTTCGCGGCCGAGGAACAGGTTCGATGCCGCGTCCAGATTATCGGCAAGCGCGAGGTACTGATAGATCGTCTCGATCTGATAATCGCGCGCATCGCGCGGGTTGTTGATCGTCGCCTTCTCGCCATTGATGTAGATCTCGCCACCGTCGCGCTGCAACGCGCCCGACAGCATCTTCATCAGCACCGATTTTCCGGCCCCGTTGTGCCCGAGCACGCCGACCACTTCGCCCGGATAAAGATCAATCGAGACGTGGTCGACGGCCTTGATGCCTCCGAACGACTTCACCATGTCGCGCATTTCAACAAGTGGAGCGGTCATGACTTGTCTCCCGTCCGGCGGCGGTAGAGGATATCTATGAAGACGGCGAGAACAAGCACTGACCCAACAACCATGTTCTGATACGGCGCGTCGACACCTACCATTGCCATGCCCGACTGCAGGCTCTGCATGATCAGTGCGCCAAGGATAGCGCCGTAGATCGTGCCTATGCCACCAGCAAGCGCCGTGCCACCGATCACGGCCGCTGCAATCACCCGCAATTCGTCCAGCGTTCCGATGTCATTGGAGTGAAAAGTCTGGCGCGATGAGGCCACGAGGGCAGCGATGGCGCACAGAACGCCCATGATGGCAAAGACTTTCACAGTCAGAAGCCGCGTGTTGATACCAGCCAGATCTGCCGCTTCCGGGTTACCGCCGGTCGCGAAGATATACCTTCCAAGCCGGGTGCGCTGCGCAACCAGCGTCATGATGATGGCGATGACGATCAGCACCAACACAGAGATCGGGATGCCGTAGCCCTCGACGGTGCCTTCCGGCAATATCTGCCCGCGCGCCTCGTAAATACGCTGCAGCCGCGCAGTGGGGATTTCGTAAGCGTTCAACACCGCCACAAAAGCGAGGATCGTAGCCGCGATGATTGCACCGATGAGAAGTTCGGCCCACATCGGCTTGACCGGGAATTCATGAGAAACCCGCGTGCGGCGCGACTGAAACAGCGCGTAGAATGAGCCAACTATGGCGAGAGCTGCGAAAACCCAGCTCCAGGTTTCGCCGAGCGTGCCGTTGATGCCACCAAACAACTGGAAATTCTCGTCCAGCGGACCGATGGTCTGCCCCTTGGTCAGATGCCACGCGACGTTGCGCCAAACCAGATAACCGCCAAGCGTGACGATAAAGGCCGGAATTGTCAGATAACCGATCAGCCAGCCCTGGAAGGCACCAAGGGTGATGCCCGCCATAACGCCGACGACGATGGCGATAGGCATGGTCGCCGGATGATTGAGACCAAGGCCAAGCCAGTCGGGCATGAACCAAGTCTGGGTCATCGCCATCATGGCCGAGCAGGTCGCCAACAGCGAACCGACCGACAAATCGATATTTCGCATGACGATCACGAACACCATACCCGTTGCCATGATCGCAACAGAGGCCGTCTGGATCGTCAGATTGAAAAGGTTGCGTGGCGTCATGAAACGCCCGTCTGTCAGGAAATTGAAGATCAGGCAGATCAAGACGAAAGCGCCGATCATGCCGAGCAGGCGAGTGTCAATTTCCAGTGCAGTAAAAAAACTGCGCGGCTTGGGCGGCGCGCTCGCGGCTGGAGGCGTATCGGTCATGACCGTCTTTCAGATATGGTGCAAAAATGTGCCCCCATCACGAAGGATGGGGACACTATTCTCACAATTTGCAACAGAGATGATGTCTTAGTTACAGGGAGCCGGGCCACCCGAAACACCCTGACACAGATCGTCCTTGCTGATCCAGCCAGCATCGACAACGGTTGCCAGGTTGTCCTTGGTGATCGGAACCGGAGCCAGGAACATCGCGGTCATCACGGTGCCTGCTGGCGAGGTCCACTCAACAGAACCTTCAATGCCGGACATCGCGGTACCGCCGGCCAGCTGTGCGGCGATTTCGCCGGCAGTCTTGCCGAGCGCACGGGCGTCCTTCCAGACGCTGACGGTCTGCGTACCCTTGGCGACACGGTTCAGAGCGGCGTGGTCGCCATCCTGGCCGGAGACCGGGATGCCGTCCATGCCCTGCGCCGCGAGCGCCGCGACAGAACCGCCGGCGGTGCCATCATTGGAAGCAACCACGGCATCGACCTTGTTGTCCTGCGCCGTCAGGATCTGTTCCATGTTGCGCTGGGCGTTGGCCGGAAGCCAGCCGTCGGTATAGGCTTCACCAACGATCTTGATGTCGCCGGAATCAATGGCTGCCTGCAGGATTTCCTGCTGACCGCCACGAAGGAAGTCCGCGTTCGGATCGGTGGGCGAACCCTTGATCATCACGTAGTTGCCCTTCGGTGCAGCGGCGAGAACGGCGCGAGCCTGCATGCGCCCGACTTCGACGTTGTCGAAGGTCAGGTAGAAGGCACGGTTGTCTTCGATCAGACGGTCATAGGCAATGACCGGGATGTTTTCGTCGGCGGCAGCCTGGACGGCCGGGATGATCGCCTGGGTGTCCTGCGCCAGAACGATGAGCGCGTTGACGCCCTGAGCCATCAAGCTTTCGATGTCCGAAAGCTGCTTGGCAGCAGATGACTGCGCGTCAGTTGAAACATATGTATCGCCAGCCGCTTCGATGGCTGCCTTCATTGCTGCTTCGTCAGTCTTCCAGCGCTCTTCCTGAAAGTTCGACCAAGAGACGCCAATCACCATATCCTTGGCAAAAGTCGCGGTCGACATGGTGAGCGCAATGGCCGATCCGGCCAAAAGATGGATAATCGATTTCATGTAATCCTCCCAAGGAAATAATCTGCCGGACAGGATCTCCCAGTCCGGTCAATTCTCAACTGCACGACCCGCAGACACTTGGCCAGCTTTTTCTCGACAGTCGAGAAAATTAATGTCAGGCTTGCTCCATACTGTCAACTCAGGTCCAAAAGGTGGGCGGGCACCAGTGTTTGCGCACTTTGTTGCAAGCCGGGGAAAACACTTTTGACCTGAAGACAGACAAACCGGCGGGAGATAACATAAACGCCCACCCGGTGTAGAGCCGGGCCAGGGAGGGATGCATGAAGGGTAATGGCCATCAGAGCCGGGCCGTCATGTGCGAGGAACGGGAGTGAAATTGCAGCGATGAATTGGCGGCGGCGACAATGCTGACAAAGTCCAGCACCGAGCTTATTCGTCAGCAGAATCGTGCGCTTGTGCTTGTGGCGTTGCGACGCCAAAACGGCCAGTCACACACCGACCTGGCGAATGAGACAGGGCTTGCTTCGGCGACCGTGACAGCGATCACGCAGGATCTGGAAAACGAAAACATCATTGAACGCACGGTAGCGCCGCCTGCTGGCGGAAGGGGGCGTCCACGGATCCTGTTCAAGCAACGCCGCTCGGCCGCTTATGCTGCCTTTGTCCGAATATCCTCCGACGTGCTGCAATACTCCATGGTCGATTATTCGGGCACCCTGATCTACCGCATTGAAGAAAAACGCGACAATGCCGGACAGAAGGTCGAGGTTTTCGCTGCAGACATTCGGGCTGCTCTCGGCCGGCTTGCGGAAAAGTCGCGCGTATCGCGCAAAGACCTGAAGGCAATATCAATCTCTTCAAAAGGCCTGGTCGCAGACGACAACACCACTTTGTTGTGGTCCTCGGTGCTGGGAGGCCAGCAGATCAACATGCGCAAAACACTGGGGCAGGATTGGCAGGCCAAGGTTACCCTGAACCACGAGAGCCTGCTGGTCGCCAGCGCCCTACACGCTTCCATGAGCCGGAAGGCAGGAAAGCCGATCCCCCGGCTGGCAGCCTTGTCACTCGGCCATTCGATCGGACTTGGGGTTGTGCATGCGGACAGCTACGAATCCCCCCGCGCGCGCGCGCCCGGATTTGGCCACATGATTCACAGTCACGGTGGCGCGCTTTGCCGATGCGGCTCGCAAGGCTGCATCGAAGCTTATGCCGGATCCTACGCCATTCTCAGAGCTGCCTTTAAAGTTCCGCTCAGCACGCTTCCTGCAAATTTTGTCCCCTTCATCGAGATCGAGAAAATAGCTGTTCAGGCAAGGCGCGGAGACAGCGTGGCAAAGTCTGCCTTTCGCGACGCGGGCACCGCCATCGGCAACGGGTTGGCCCGGTTGATCAGCCTTCACGGAAAGATGCCGATTGTCTTCACAGGCCCGGGTGTGCGGTTCTTTGATCTTATGCGGCCTGGAATTGATGAAGGTCTCTCGGCTTCGCTTGGTGTACGAATCGAAGGACCGCCAGAGATGTCGGCTTCGCTTGACGAGGAACGCCTCGTTTTCGAAGGCCATCTCAACCACACCATGTCGGCGATCGACCGCGATGTCATCGCACCCAAGATCCTTGGGCAGGGAGGAACAGTATGATGATTTCGGCACAGAAGTGGCGATGGAGACACTGCCTTGGAGCGGTCCTGGTACTGCAATTGGGCGTGGCGACATCGGCCGTGGCTGGCGACCCATGGGATGAACGAACCCACGCACTGGGCGCGATAGCGGACATACCAACTGGCGTCCTTTCCAGGGATGAACTCGGGAAACTGACGGAAACCGGTGAGGCATTGTTTGGCGCGCATTTCACTGCGCTGGACGGCGTTGGCCGGCCGCAGGCAACGCAGGCTATTGACCCGACCAGACGTAAGCACCCGCGTGAACAGATCTTTTTCAGGACCGCAGGTCCGGATGCCGGATCTTGCGCTGCCTGTCATAACCAGCCGGTTATCGGCGGCGCCGGCGACTTCGTCACCAATGTGTTTGCCTCGGAGGGGTTTGAGAGCGCAGACTTTGATTCACTCGACCCGCAATTCTCCAGCGAACGCGGCACAAACCATCTTTTCGGGGCAGGCCTGGTTGAATTGCTGGCACGTGAAATGAGCCTCGAATTGCAGTCGGTTCGCAATGAGGCTCTGTCAAAGGCGCGGGCGACCGGTTCTGCCGTGCGACTGAGGCTTGAAGCCAAAGGTGTGGACTTCGGATACATTTCCGCGGAACCGGACGGCTCGGTCAACCTGGATGAACTTGATGGCGTGGATACCGACCTGGTTATCCGTCCGTTCAGCCAGAAAGGTGTGATGACCTCGCTCAGGCAATTCACCATCAACGCGCTCAACCAGCACCATGGCATGCAGGCCGGCGAACGGTTCGGCGCACGCTGGACCGGATCGGATGATTTTGATGGTGACGGCAAATCCGCGGAGATTTCCGCGGCCGATGTCTCCGCGCTGGTGGCATGGCAGGCAACCCTGCCCGCTCCGGTGCAGATGATTCCCGAAGCCGCTGGTTGGGCTGAAGCATCAGCTCGCGGTGAAGCAAGCTTCACAGAATTCGGCTGCACGGTTTGCCACCGCCCTGCCCTGCCGCTCGAGACGCTCTCCTTTGCCGACCCTGGCCCCTTCGATCTGGCAGGTACACTCAATGACGCGCAAGTTGGCGCAAAGGCAGTTTACGACATTGCTTTGCTGGACTGGGCCAAGGATCTACCCCGCGACGAACAAGGCCGGGTGCTGGTGCCGTTGTATGGCGACCTCAAACGACATGCCATGACAGACAACCAGATTGACGCACTTGGCAATGAACTGCTTTCACAACGATTTGTCGATCGCAATATCTTCCAGACTGCGGAACTGTGGGGAGTGGGATCGACCCAGCCTTACGGTCATCGCAATGATTTCAGCAGTCTCGATGAAATCATTCTTGCCCATGGTGGCAACGGACGTCAGGCACGTGACACCTATGAGGAGGCTTCAGAGGCTGAGAAATCGGCATTGATCGCATTTCTCAAAACCCTGGTGATTGTCCCATGATGAAATTGCGTTCACTTCTCGCGGCCGGCGCGATCTGGCTGACAGCACTGAGCCAGTGCGCCAGTGCACAAACTGCCTTCACCGCCGATGTGCCGATCCTCAATGAAGAAGCCGCCAGCGCGGGCATCGACCAAAGCTATACGGGCGGATGGGAGTTTTTCGTCGGCGGCGGAGCTGCGAGTTTTGATTGCAATGGCGACCGGCTTCCTGATCTGGTGATCGCGGGTGGCGCCGGGCCAGCCAGGTTCTTCGTCAATGAAAGCCCTACAGGCGGTGCGCTTGCCTTCAAGGCTCTGGAAACCGGATTGAAAGCAGAAGATCTCACCGGCGTGCTGGGCGCTTATCCGCTGGATATCGACAATGACCGGCATATGGATCTGGTCCTGTTGCGGCTCGGCCGTAACCTGGTGCTCAAGGGCGGGCCCGATTGCCAGTTTGAAAAAGCCAACCGCAGCTTTGCAATCGATGGCGGACGCGCCTGGTCGACCGGCATGTCGGCGACATGGGAGAAAGGCAACAGGTTTCCGACCATTGCGATTGGCAACTATGTCGACCGTTCAGCCCCGGGAACGCCATTCGGCACCTGCGAGCCAAACCATCTGCTCCGGTCCCGCCCCGGTGAGACACCCGATTACTCCGAACCCTTGACGCTTGAGCCCGGGTACTGCGCTCTGTCACTTCTGTTTACCGACTGGAATCGCACCGGCCAACCCGATCTGAGGATAACCAACGATCGGCAATATTATCGCGGCGGCGAGGAGCAATTGTGGCAAATGTCCCAGGGACGCGCACCACGGCTCTATTCAGCTTCGCAGGGCTGGCAAAGGCTGACCGTCTGGGGCATGGGAATCGCCGAAACAGATTTCGACGCCGACGGCTTGCCCGAATACGCGCTGACGTCGATGGGCGACACCAAGCTGCAAAAACTTGATGACGAGGCCGGGGAAGACCGGCCGACCTATCGTGACATCGCATTCGAGATGGGCGCCACGGCACACCGGCCTTATACGGGAGGCGATTCCAAACCCTCGACCGGGTGGCACAGTCAGTTTGCCGATATCAACAACGACACGAAAACCGATCTTTTCATCGCCAAAGGCAATGTGCAGGCGATGCCGGATTTTGCCAGTTTCGATCCCGACAATCTGCTGCTTGGCGGATTCGATGACACTTTCCACGAAAAAGGCATGGAGGCCGGCGTCGCGCTCAACACCCGTGGACGAGGCGCAATCGTCGAGGATTTCAACATGGACGGCATGCTCGACCTGCTGGTCGTCAATCGCGAGCATCCCGCAAGTCTGTTCCGCAATCTGGGTGCCGTAACGGACTGGGGCCACAGGCCATTGGGGAATTGGGTCAAGATCGAACTCGACAACGGCAAGATCAATCCATCTGCGGTGGGATCACTGATCTCTGTTCGCACCGGTACCCGCACCCAGACCCGCAGGATTCAAATTGGTGGCGGACATGCTTCAGGCCAGACCGGTTTCGTGCATGTCGGACTGGGAGTTTCCGAGCGCGCAACCATCCGGGTTCAATGGCCGGACGGTGAATGGAGCCATCCTTACCGGGTTTTTGCCAACCAGCATGTGCGGATCATCCGCGGCGAGGCAAACGCACGTTACTGGTATCCGGTTGTGCAATAGCGGGCAGCACGTTCTGTGCCTGGTTCGGCTGTATGATCAGTCGATAAAACCAAAACGCAAGCCATGGGCCACTGCTTGGGTTCGATTGACCGCATCAAATTTGCGGGCAGCGTTGTTCAGGTAATGATTGACCGTATGTTCCGAAAGATTGAGAATCTGGGCGATTTCAACCGATGTCTTGCCTACGGAAGTCCAGATCAGGCACTCGCGTTCACGCTCGGTCAGGGGCGAATCAGCTTTTACAGGTTTGGCAGAAACCTGACGCAACTTCTGATGCACCAGATGACCATAAAGAGCCAATTCAGCGGTTTCACTGATGCTCATGGGTAAGCGTTTGCCAAGAAAGAACACAGCTGCTGGCCCGTGATCCGGATGATAGACCGGGACAATGAATGAACAATCCAGATCGTAAGCGCTGGAGACGCCTTCCGCGAACGACTTGAAATCTGCGGGCGCCGGTGAAGTCGAAATCTCAAGCCGGAACTCGAAAGGCGCACCGGTTTGGCGTAGAATGCCTCCCAACGGATTGCTTGATACAGGCTCCCTCGCCTCATGGCTCTGAACCATCTCGGAGGGCGCAGAGGTGATAATTATGGCCTCCGAGAAGGATTGGGCTTCTGTCTCCGGACCGTTGGCAACAAAAAAGTACTGGTACCCGAACATGCTGGTGATCTCACGCAACAACCTGAGAATATCAAATTGTGTCGCACAATTATCCAACTGCTGGCCAATGCTGGGAGCATCTTGTTTTTGCTGAACCTGCGCAGTCATATGCACACCAGCCGCAAAGAATTTGTTGCCGATATCAACCGCAATACACCTGGGCCAGATCGGTGCTCTCTTATAAAATCTCTAAACTTCAACCCACCTATCCAATCCATAGTCCGGCACAAACAACTCTGTACCGAAGCCGAATGCTGCACAGAAGTCCACTTCCGAGACCAAAATCTGAGCTTTGGTGTATTTAAGGTTATACTAAAATTGTACGAATGCAAAACAACAATTTGACAATAATTTGATGTTGTCTCCACTCCCCGCAAAGCGCTACTGTTTGCAACTGGAAGAGGATGAAAACCAAGGGGGATCATATGCTTGGAATGATGCAGGATTGGCCACTGCTTTGCCACAAGGTCATCGACCATGCGGCAATCTATCATGGTCAGCGAGAGGTTGTGTCTCGGTCTATCGAAGGACCGTTCCATCGAACCAACTACGCAGAGATTCGCGCCCGCTCGCTCAAGCTTGCACAGCGCCTGGAACGCGACGGCTGCGGGGTCGGTGACCGCATAGCAACGATGGCGTGGAACACCTGGCGACATCTGGAAACCTGGTACGGAATTTTGGGGATCGGGGCGGTATATCACACTCTCAATCCCCGGCTGTTTCCCGATCAGATCGCCTGGATCATGAACGACGCTGAAGACAAGATGCTGTTTGTCGATCTCACCTTTGTCAAACTGGTCGAGATGATCGCGCCGCAAGTGCCAAGTCTTGAGCGAATAGTGATCCTGACTGACGACGCGCATATGCCCGAGACATCGCTCAAGAATGTGGTTTCCTATGAGAGCTACATCGCCGAGGCTGACGGCGATTTTGCCTGGGCTGATTTCGACGAAAGAACGGCTGCGGGCATGTGTTACACGTCCGGCACCACGGGCGACCCAAAGGGCGTGCTGTATTCGCACCGGTCGAATGTGCTTCATGCCATGGCCGCGATTCAGCCCGACATGCTCAATCTGTCGTCGCGCGACCGGTTGATGCCGGTGGTTCCATTGTTTCACGCCAATGGATGGTCGACAGCCTTCTCGGGCCCGATGTCCGGTTGCTCGATGATCATGCCCGGCGCCGGAATGGACGGCGCATCGATCTACGAGATCCTGACGCAGGAAAAGGTCACGATCACAGCGGCGGTGCCGACGATCTGGCTGATGCTGCTCCAGCACATGGAAAAACACGGCGGAGAGCTGCCGGATCTTTCGCGTGTGGTGATTGGCGGCTCGGCCTGCCCGCGTGCAATCACACAAGCGTTCCAGGACACATATGGCGTCGAAGTCATCCATGCCTGGGGTATGACCGAAATGAGCCCCTTGGGAACCTTGTGCTCGGTCAAGCCGGAATACGCCCACCTTACAGGCGAGGAAAAGCTCGACCTGCAGGCCAAGCAGGGACACCCGCCGTTCACGGTCGAAATGAAAATCACCGATGACGAAAACAAGGATTTGCCATGGGATGGCAAGACCTTCGGCCGGCTCAAGGTCCGAGGTCCGGCCGTCTCATCCTCCTACTATAAAGGCCGCGGCGCCGAGCAGTTCGATACCGAAGGCTGGTTCGACACGGGCGACGTCGCGCATGTCGATCCGCATGGTTACATGCAAATCACCGATCGGGCGAAGGACGTGATCAAATCCGGTGGCGAATGGATTTCCTCGATCGAGATCGAGAACCTGGCGGTCGGGCATGCCGATGTGGCGGAAGCCGCCGTTATTGGCATCGCTCACCCGAAATGGGACGAGCGGCCGCTGCTGGTGATCGTGGTCAAGGAAGGCCGCACTCCAACCAAACAATCCATCCTGGATTTTCTGGACGGAAAGATCGCCAAATGGTGGATGCCGGACGATGTATTGTTTATCGACGAAATCCCGCACACGGCAACCGGCAAGATCCAGAAAACAACCTTGCGCCAGACACTCAAGGATTATCAACTGCCGACCACCTGAGGGCGCTGCAATCTCGATATAGAAGGCCCGAACGCTTCAGGTGTTCGGGCCTTCTTTTTTATGTTGCGGCCAAACTGGTTAGCGAAGGCGCAAGCCCGATTCCATGTCGAACAGAAATGCGCGCGTCGGATCAAACCCGGTCTTGAGCACTTCGCCTTCGCGTACATTGCGGTTTTCGCGAATTTCAATGGTGAGCGGCATCTCCATATGCGAGCGCGAATAGGCAAAGGACGATCCGCCGAGATGCTCAATGACATCGATCGGCATTGACACCTGGACACTGCCGCCGGCATCGAAATGTTCTGGCCGGATCCCGAGCTGCAGTTGCGTTCCCGGTTTAGGATGAGTGTCGCGAATGACCATCGGGACTTCGATGCCATCCATGTCATCAAGCCGGACGGTCAGGGTTTCTCCCTTGGAGCTGACGACGGAAGCCGGCAGGAAATTCATTCGCGGCGAGCCGATGAAGCCGGCAACGAAGGCATTGTCGGGATCGTCATAAAGCGCCAGCGGAGAACCGGTCTGTTCAATGATGCCGGCACGCAGCACCACGATCTTGTCAGCCAGCGTCATCGCCTCGACCTGATCGTGGGTCACGTAGATCATCGTTGCGCCGAGCTCCTTGTGCAGCTTGGCGATTTCGAGCCGCATCTGTACTCTGAGTTCGGCGTCGAGATTGGACAATGGTTCATCGAACAGGAAAACTTCCGGCTGCCGGACAATGGCGCGGCCAATGGCGACGCGTTGACGCTGGCCGCCGGACAGAGCTTTCGGCTTGCGCTGCAACAACGGTTCGAGATGCAGGATGGAAGCGGCGCGGCTGACCCGCTGCTTGATTTCGGCTGCGGGATGGCCGGTCATTTTCAGACCGAACCCCATGTTTTCCTCAACCGTCATATGCGGATAGAGGGCATAGGACTGGAACACCATAGCGACGCCGCGGTCAGCCGGCTCAACATTGGTGACATCCTTGCCACCGATCGACAGCATGCCGCCGGTGGTGGCTTCCAGACCCGCCACCAGCCGCAACAGGGTTGATTTACCGCACCCCGAAGGGCCGACAAAGACGGTGAACTCGCCATCCCCGATGGTCAGATCCACTCCGTGGATGACATCGACATTGCCGAAAGATTTCTTCACTTGATGCAATTCAAGACCAGCCATGACACTCCCTTTTACAACCCCGGCTTTGCCGGCTCCCAGCATCCTTGCGGGTGCCGCTCCCAAAATCAGGTCCGCGGACCCAGCCTCGCGCCCATATCGTCCATGATCGCACCGGCGGCATCGCGCACCAGAACGGCCCAGCTTTCGAGCAAATCCGTGGAAATCCTGTAAGCCGGGCCGGTAACCGAAAGCCCGCCTACGAAACTTCTGTCAGTAGAATAAATTGGAGCCGCCACGCAGCGGATGCCCGGCTCATGCTCTTCGCGATCATAGGCATTACCGCTCGTCCTTATCGCCTCAATCTCGCTCAACAGCGTCTCCGGTGTGACAAGCGTCGAGTCGGTAAAGCGGTGAAACCTGATGCTGGCGACGACGGCGCGAAGCTCGGCGTCAGGCAGGGCTGACAGGCCAGCCTTGCCCACTCCGGTGCAATAGACTGGCGATGCATTGCCGATCTGCGAGTACATGCGCACAGCCTGACGGCTTTCCACTTTATCGAGATAGATCACCTCGTTTCCGCGGAGAACTCCCAGATGCACGGTCTCGCCGGTGAGGTCGTGCAAAGCCCTCAAATGCGGCTCGGCGATAGCGCGGAACTGGTTGCCGGCCCAGGCCTTGGCTGCGAATTTGAGCAGGCGGATGCCGACCGAATAGGAATGATCACGGCCGAGCGACAACAGCCCCTCCTCGACCAGATTGGAGAGCTGGCGGTGCAAGGTGCCGCGCGGCTGGCTGGAGACGGCGAGAATATCGGTGAAGCGCATCGGCTCATCGGCGGAGGCGACAATATCAAGCACGGATATAGCTTTTCCGAGCGTGCCAGTGTCGACACGGCTGCGCTCTGGCTGAACCTCCGCCACTTCGATTTCGCCCGGCTGCGCCGCAACCTTGTCAGTCTGATTGCTCACTGTCCCTCCCCTGCCATTGACGGTACGGCATCCACGCCCACCGAAAACGGTCCTGACTTCAAGCGGTTGGCTCTCCTCCAAGCCGATCGCCTACTCCCGGTCGGCGGCGCATCCTGAGAAGCCGCTGTTTTTCGACCTTGACAATTCCTACACCATAGATTGATAATTCTAAATAGTCAAATTGAGTTCCATATATCGGAACTCCAATTGACACTGTCGGGGTGGTCTTGGAGGATTACCCACCCGGCAGGTGGAGTGGCCGCCCGGACGCGGTCCACACCGGAAGGACGACAGTCTCGTCAACACATGGGAGGTTTTCTGCATGACGTTTTCGCTCAAATCCGCACTCCTTGGCACCGCTGCCTTTGCCCTGATGGCAACGCAGGCGATGGCCGAGCAGCGCACGCTGAAATATTACGCCGACTTTGATCCGGCGCCGCTGGCCGCCTTCGAAGCCGCAATTGCGGAATTCGAAGCTGCCAATCCCGACATCGATGTGGTGCTGCAGAATTTCGACCACGAAGGCTACAAGACCTCGATCCGCAACTTCTTGAGCGCGGATTCACCGGATCTGGCCAACTGGTATGCCGGCAATCGCATGGCGCCCTTCGTCAATTCCGGCCAGTTCCAGGACGTTTCCGATGTCTGGGCCGACAACAATCTCGGCGAGAGCCTGGCCTCGGCCAAGGGCTCGATGACCATCGACGGCAAGCAGTGGGGCGTGCCTTACACCTATTACCAGTGGGGCATCTACTACAACAAGGACGTCTACAAGCAGGTCGGCGTTGAAGTTCCCACGACCTGGGCCGAGTTCATCGACAACTGCGCCAAGTTCAAGGAAGCCGGTATCGATTGCCTGACCACCGGCACAAAGGCGTTGTGGCCCGGAGCCGGGATCTTCGACTACATGAACCTGCGCACCAACGGTTACGACTTCCATATGGATCTGACCGCCGGCAAGGTGGCCTGGACTGACGACAAGGTGAAGAACACCTTTGCCGAGTGGGCCAAGCTGGTCGAACCCGGTTACCTGACCGCCAACCATGCCGCTCTCGAGTGGCAGGATGCGGCATCGCTTCTGGTGCAGGGCAAGGCTGCGAACTACGTCATGGGCAATTTTGCCGTGGCCGTGTTCAAGGATGGCGGCATGACCAATGACACGCTGGGTTTCATGACCTTCCCGGAAATCACCCCGGGAATCCCACGTGGTGAAGAAGCTCCGACCGACACGATCCATATCCCGGCTGGCGCCAAGAATGTCGCGGATGCCAAGAAGTTCCTGGCCTTTGTCGCCACAGCGGACGTGCAGACCAAGCTCAACGAAGCGCTCGGCCAGTTGCCGATCAACAACAAGGCGAAGGTCGGCGACGATCCGTTCCTGCAGGCCGGTTTCGAGATGCTCTCGACGGCTGACGGCGGCATCGCACAGTTCTTTGACCGTGACGCACCTGCCGAAATGGCCAAGATGGGCATGGAAGGCTTCCAGGAGTTCATGGTCAAGCCGCAGAATCTCGACAAGATCCTCGAGCGCCTCGAAAAGGCGCGCCAGCGCATCTACAAATAAGCACGATGACCGGGCGGCCTTGTTCGCCGCCCGGTCCTACCAAGACGGCCTGACAAGACCGGTCGCAGGCGGAAGCCTCCATGGACCGGTGGCGCACTGGGGAGGGTAGCCATGACGGGTTCAGCGACAACAGTGATCGCCGGAACACAAAGCGACAGACGCGGAGTATGGAAGAAAAACCAGCGCGCGCTAGCGCCATGGATCTTTCTCGCTCCCGGCATCGCCATGTTCTCACTCTATGTCGTCTATCCAATCATCGCCTCGATGTGGCTGAGCTTTTACGACTGGGACGGTCTTGGCGCCAAAACTTGGCTCGGGCTGCAAAATTATGTCGAGCTGTTTGACGACGACGCCTTCTACACCTCGCTCAAGAACAACATCATCTGGCTGGTGCTCTACATGCTGGCGGTTCCGGCGGGACTTTTCGTGGCGCTGTTTCTGAACCAGACCGTCACCGGCATCCGCATTTACAAATCGCTGTTCTTCTTTCCGTTCGTTATCAGCCAGGTCGTCGTCGGCCTCATCTTCTCCTGGTTCTACGCACCCAATTTCGGCCTGTTCTACAATCTGATCGAGTGGTTCACCGGCACCGGCCTCGCCGTGCTCGCCGACGACCGGTATGTAACCTACGGCATCATCGCTGCCGGCCTCTGGCCGCAGATTGCCTATTGCATGATCCTCTATCTCACCGGCCTCAACAATGTGGCTCCCGATCAGGTGGAAGCCGCAAGGCTCGACGGCGCCAAGGGCTTCAAGATGCTTTGGCATGTCATCCTGCCACAACTCAGGCCCGCCACCTTCATCGCCGTCGTGGTTACCGTCATCGGCGCGCTTCGGTCTTTCGACCTGGTCTCGATCATGACCGACGGCGGACCTTATGGCTCAAGCCGCGTTCTATCGTTCTACATGTATGAACAGGCACTGTCGGAATATGGCTACAGGATGGGCTATGGCGCAGCAATCGCGGTCATTCTGTTCGCCATCATGATGGTCTTCATCTCCGGCTTCATCTGGAAGATGGTCCGCGACGAAAGGGGCGTGTGATGTTTCCCATAGCAATTGATAAAACTTCACCCGTCACGCAGGTTCTCTACAAGCTGGCGCTGCCCATCGCGTTGATCCTCTGGCTGTTGCCACTGCTGGGCGTCGCCATGACTTCGCTGAAACCGTCGAGCGATCTGGCAGCAGGCAACTATTTCGGGCTGCCTAGCTATCTCGCTTTCTCGAATTATGCCGACGTGTTCACTAATTCACCGATCGCCAGCTACATCCTCAATTCTTTCAAGGTAACGATCCCGACCGTGATCGGCGCGGTGGCTATTGCCTGCCTATCCGGCTTTGCGCTGGCGGTTTACAGATTCAAGATGAACCTGGTAATCTTCTTCCTGTTCGTGGCCGGCAATTTTGTGCCGTTCCAGATCCTGATGGTGCCGGTACGCGATCTAACTGTGTCGACCGGGCTCTACAACACAATCACCGGGCTGGCGCTGTTCCACATCGCCTTCCAGTCAGGGTTCTGCACGCTGTTCATGCGCAACTTCATCAAGGGGCTTCCGTTTGAGCTGATCGAATCGGCGCGGGTCGAGGGCGTCTCCGAATTCCGGATTTTCTGGTACATCGTGCTGCCGCTGATGCGGCCTGCGATTGCTGCCCTCTCGGTTCTGGTCTTCACCTTCATCTGGAACGACTATTTCTGGGCCACCGTACTGACCACCAGCGCCGAAACCCAGCCGGTGACCGCCGGGCTCTATTCGCTCAACGGACAATGGATCGCACAATGGCAGCTGGTTTCGGCAGGTTCAATCATCGCCGCAATGCCACCGGTGCTGATGTTCTTCCTGATGCAGAAGCACTTTATCGCCGGTCTCACCCTCGGCGCCACGAAAGGCTAAAATGACACGCGCAGACATGCCGGATTTTGCGGTCACCGATGTTTACAGGCTGGATAGAGGCGGACGCACAGCCGCGTTTGCCAGCTTCAACAATGGTGTGCCGTGCCTGATCCATTTTGGTCCGCCATTGCCGCAGAATGACGATCTTGCAGCTTTGGCAATTGCCACCATTCCAAATGTCGGCGCCGGGCAAATCGATCCGTTCCAGCCGCTTACACTCTGCCCGCTGGCGATCACCGGCTGGCAGGGGCATCCCGGCGTGATCTTGCAGACCGCGGACGGGCGTGACTATCTCGCCAATCTGACACTTGCGCAGACCGAAGCCGACGGTGCAGATGGCGTCCGTTTTATGCTTTTCGACCGAGGCGATGAGGCCAGCGCCAAACTCGCCATCTCGGCCCGGCTCGACCCGGACACCGGCATCCTGCATTTGCAGCAAACGCTGACCATACCCGAAGGCTGGAGCTGCAGCTGGCTGGCGGCTCCGGCAGTTCCCGCACCGACAGGGGCCAACCGCATCATCGATCATTCCGGCCGCTGGTGCGGTGAATTCCGGCGTCAGGAAACCCAATTCCGCACCGGCGCGCACAGCCGCCAAAGCCGCGAGGGCCGCACCGGCCACGCGCATTTCCCCGGCGTCACACTGGCCACCACCGCCACCGGCGAGCACACAGGTGTTTGCCTGGCTGCCACACTGGCGTGGAGCGGCGGCCACCGGATGCTGGCCGAGGAGTTACCCGATGGACGGCGGCAACTGCAATTCGGCATACTAGACGACGGTCTGGCGCGCGGCGAGATCGTTTCGCCGGTGCTGCTGTTGTCCTGGTCCGATCAAGGTTTCAACGGCGTTGCGCAATCCTTCCATGGCCACATCCGCGCCATCCAGGCACCGATCAACGCCCGGCGCAGTCGCGAACCGCATCCGGTGCACTACAATTGCTGGGAGGCGGTCTATTTCCGCCATGACCTGGAAGAACTGAAAGCCATCGCCTCGCTCGCCGCCGGGCTTGGCGCCGAGCGCTTCGTGCTTGACGATGGCTGGTTTCGCGGCCGCAATGACGACACGTCGAGCCTTGGCGACTGGGAGATCGACCAGACCAAATTCCCGAACGGCCTCAACCCCTTGATCGACCACGTCCGGACCCTAGGTATGCGGTTCGGATTGTGGTTCGAGCCGGAAATGGTCAACCGCAACAGCGACCTGTTCCGCGCCCATCCCGACTATATGCTTGGCCCGGACGATCAGGCCAGCGGCCGTCAGCAACACGTTCTCGACATGGCCAACGCCGACGTCCGGGCGCATCTGTTCGGCCAGATCGATACGATCCTCTCCTCGCACGCCATCGATTATGTCAAATGGGATCACAACCGGCCGCTGACCGGCGGCGACCCGGATCAGACTCGCGGCTTCATGGCGTTGCTCGGCGACCTGGTGCGCGCCCATCCGGACGTGGATTTCGAGAGCTGCTCGTCGGGCGGCGGCCGCATCGATTTTGGCGTGCTGGAACTGGCAAGCCGGGTCTGGCTGTCGGATTCCAACGACGCGCTGGAGCGGCTGAGGATGCAGCACGAGGCCAGCCGCTGGATTGCACCGGAAGTTCAGGGGTCTCATGTCGGTCCGCGCCATTGCCATACTTCAGGTCGGGTGTTGTCGATGTCGTTCCGGGCCTGGGTGGCAGCCCAGCGGCATATGGGTTTCGAGATGGATCCGCGCGAGCTCACCCCCGATGAAGCCGCGACGCTGCGCCGCGTCACCGCCTGGTGGAAGCAAAACCGTGGCTTTCTGTTTTCTGGAGCCTTGCATCGTCTGGAAAGTGACGACGAAGAAGTGTTTGCCGAAATGACGGTGGACTCTGACGCAAACCGGTTCATCCTGTTTGCCGGACAGGCGGGCGCATCGCCGCAGATTTTCCAACGACCGTTGCGCGCGGCGGGTCTTGATCCAGATGCTATCTATGAGATCAATCTGGCCAATCCGGAAGATGTCAGCGAACGGGCTAACCGCCGCATCGTCAGCGCATTGGCCACTGGCGGCAGTGAGCGAATGTCCGGGACATTTCTGATGAACCACGGGATCCGCTTGCCCAATACCGTTCCGGCATCCATGACCGTTATTGAAGGACGGCGAGTCGCACCGGAGGACCATTGATGACTGAGCAGACAGCAACATTTCCCGATCTCAAGGACACGGTGGTTCTGATCACCGGCGGCGGCACCGGCATTGGCGCGGCCTTGACCGAAGGCTTTGCGCGGCAGGGCGCAAAGGTCGCCTTCATCGATATTGCCGACGTGCCAAGCAAGGAGCTCGCCGAACGGCTGGCAACCGGCAGCAGGCATGCGCCATTGTTTATCCACGCCGATCTCAGAGATCTCGACGCCATCAAGCAGGCCGTAGCAAAGGCAGAAAGCGCTCATGGCGCGGCCACCGTGCTGGTCAACAATGCAGCTCTTGATGACCGGCACGAGTTTCTCGAGATGAGCGAGGAGTATTGGGACAACAATCAGGCGGTCAATCTGAGGCCTGTGGCATTTGCCGCTCAGGCGGTTGCGCCCGGAATGATCGCTGCGGGCGGTGGCGCCATCGTCAATTTCACCTCAACATCCTACATGCTCAATATCGGGGCGATGCCGTCCTACACGGCGGCCAAGGCAGGCATCGTTGGATTGACCAAGGGGCTCGCCGGACGGCTTGGCCCAGATGGAATTCGCGTCAACGCCATCGCACCGGGCTGGGTGATGACGGAACGGCAGAAGCGGCTTTGGGTGACCGACGAAGGCCTCGCCGCAATGATTGATCGTCAATGCCTCAAACGGGCGATCCAACCCGAAGATATGGTCGGGCCCTGTCTGTTTCTGGCGTCCTGTGCGTCTGCCATGATCACCGCACAGGTTCTGATCGCAGATGGAGGCATGATGTGAGCACATCTCCCGCCATCGTTGCCGTCGATTGGGGCACGTCAAGTTTCAGGCTGTGGCTGATGTCGCGGGATGGAACGGTGCTGGCCGAGCACCGAAGCCATGAAGGCATGAGCGAAATTGCAGAGCATGGCTTTGAGAATGTGCTGGAAAGCCATCTCAGCGCGCTGTCAGCGCCCAAGCATCTGCCGGTCGTCATCTGCGGCATGGCCGGCTCGCGCCAGGGCTGGGTCGAGGCCGGTTACATCGACACCCCTGCGGATGTCACAACCATTGGCGAAACGGCAACGGTGGTGCCTGATGCCTCCCGGCAGATTATCATTGTTCCCGGCCTGGCAGTCCGCTCCGAGAGCGAGCCCGATGTAATGCGCGGCGAGGAAACACAATTGCTTGGCGCTCACCTCGAAATGCCGGGCGGCGAGCGCTACTGCATGCCGGGAACGCACTCGAAATGGGTCAGCATGGACGGCGCAATGGTGACCGGGTTTGAAACCTTCATGACCGGCGAGTTGTTCTCTGTCATCAGCGGCAAGACAATTCTGATGCATTCCACCGGCGGTGAAGGCAACGTAGCCGCCAATGATCCGGCTTTTCTAACCGGCGTCCGCGATGGTTGGGCGCAGCCTGCGAAAACCACGCATCATCTTTTTTCGATCCGGGCGGGACAATTGCTTTACGATCACGCAGCAGATGAAAACCGGGCGCGCCTTTCCGGGTTGCTGATCGGCGCTGAATTTGCCGGCGCCGGCGTTCGGGGCGATGAGCAGATCGGACTGGTGGCCAGCGGCGCCTTGCAACGGCTCTATCATGCAGCCCTGTCCGAGTGCGGCGTCAAGGTTCGCGACATCGACGCGGATGTGGCGGTTCGACGGGGTCTGATAGAATCCTGGCAACGTTTTTCAAACAAGAGTGGGGATCTCAAACGCGTATGATACGGATCAAATTTCCTTCCATGAAGCGCAGTCTGGTGGCGATCCTGCGCGGTATCAGGCCTGAAGAAACCGCCGACATCGTCGACGGTCTCATCCATGCCGGATTCACGGCCATCGAAATCCCGCTCAATTCGCCCGACCCGTTCCGCTCCATCGAAATCGCGGTCAAGCGCGCGCCCAAAGACGTGCTGATCGGGGCGGGTACCGTGTTGTCTGTCGAGGACGTCGACCGGCTCAATGGCGTCGGCGGGCGATTGATGGTCAGCCCCAATGTCGACAAGGATGTGATCGCCCAGGCCACATCCCACGGGATGGTCACCATGCCGGGCGTTTTCACGCCGACGGAAGCGCTTGCGGCCTGTGCGGCGGGCGCCTCGGCGCTCAAGTTCTTTCCGGCCAGCGTGCTTGGTCCGTCCGGCATCAGCGCCATTCGCGCGGTTCTGCCCAAGGACGTTCCTGTCGGTGCGGTTGGCGGAGTGTCCAACGATGATTTTGCCGCCTATGCCAAGGTCGGCGTCAGGACCTTTGGACTTGGCTCCAGCCTGTACAAGGCCGGTATGGACGCGAGCGAGGTTGCGCGCAGAGGCGCGGCGGCGATTGCCGCATTCGATGCGCTCACGGAGGACAGGCTATGACCGCGGAGCTGATCGCATTCTCGGGATCGAAACTGAACGCGCCCGCCAGCCTGCTCGGTGAAGGTCCGACCTATGATCCACACACCGGCATGGCCTGGTGGTTCGATATCGTCGGGCGGAAGCTGTTCGAATACGGGCTCGCCACCAACACTGTCAAACTTCACGATCTCCCGGAAATGGGCAGCGTGCTGGCACGGGTTGACGATGGCCGGCAGGTGATGGCCACGGAAAGTGGTTTGTACCTGCGTCATGTCACTACCGGTGAGTTGGAACTGATCACGCCGATTGAGGCTGACAATCAAGTCACCCGCTCGAATGACGGACGGGTTCATCCGTGCGGGGCGCTGTGGTTTGGCACCATGGGCAAGAATGCTGAAAAGAAGGCTGGCGCGATCTACCATGTGGCGCGCGGCGTGGTCACCAAACTCTACCCGGACATCACCATCCCCAATGCCATCTGCTTCTCACGGGATGGGACAATTGCCTACTTCACTGACACGATGTCTGGCAAGCTGATGCGTGTGGCAATCGATCCGGCCACGGCATTGCCAACGGGCGAACCTGAGATCTTCTTCGACCATCGCGGTGGCGACGGCGGGCTCGACGGCGCCGTATGTGATCAGGACGGAGTGGTCTGGAATGCACGCTGGGGCGCGGGATGCATCGACGCCTATTCGCCCGAGGGCAAAAAGCCTACCACGCTCAAGGTTCCGGCCAGCCAATGCACTTGCCCGGCCTTTGTTGGCGACAATGCCGGCCAATTACTGGTGACATCGGCGCGGGAAGGTCTGTCGGCGGAGCAGCTTGCCGCGGATCCGGATGCCGGTTCGACCTTTCTGCTCGATCATCCGGTCAAGGGCCGGTTCGAGCCTGACTATATTCTCTGACCTTCTGGGGAGATTTCCCGAATGAAACGTACGCTCGGCGTTTGCTATTACCCCGAACATTGGCCCGAAACCCAGTGGGCGGATGACGCCGAGCGGATGGCGAAGCTCGGCCTCACCCATGTCCGTATCGGCGAGTTTGCCTGGTCGCGGCTTGAGCCCAAGCGCGGAACCTATCAGTTCGACTGGCTGCTCCGCGCCATCGACACCCTTCATGCCGCAGGCTTGAAAGTGGTGCTCGGCACGCCGACAGCAACCCCGCCGAAATGGCTGGTGGACGAGATGCCCGACATGCTGCCGGTCAGCGCCGATGGTTCGGTGCGCAAATTCGGCTCGCGCCGTCATTATGATTTTTCCCATGACGGCTATCTCGAGGAATGCAAGCGCATCACGCTTGCCTTGGCGAAGGCGTTTGGCGAGCATCCGGGTGTTTGCGCCTGGCAGACCGACAATGAGTATGATTGCCACAACACCACGCTGTCCTTTTCCTACGCTGCCCACGCCGGTTTTCAGGCCTGGCTGCAACAGAAATACCAGTCACCGGAAGCGCTCAACCGCGCCTGGGGCAATGTCTTCTGGTCAATGGAAATTGCCGAGTTCAGCGACATAGATCTACCCAACATGACGGTGACCGAAGCCAATCCGGCGCATGTGATGGATTTCCGCCGTTATGCATCGGACATGGTTGTGCGCTTCAACCGGGCACAAGCCGAGATCATCCGGGCGCATTCGCCCGGCCGCGATGTGATCCACAATTTCATGGGCCGTACGCTGGCCTTTGATCATTTCGATGTCGGCGCGGATATCGATATTTCAAGCTGGGATTCCTATCCGCTCGGATTTCTCGAGGACCGTTCCGACCAGGGCGATGCGTGGAAACGGCAGTTCATGCGGGCTGGCGATCCAGACTTTCAGGCCTTCCATCACGATCTCTACCGCGCCACCTCGAAAGGGCGTTGGTGGGTCATGGAACAACAGCCCGGACCGGTGAACTGGGCGCCGCACAATCCCGCGCCGCGCGCCGGCATGGTGCGGCTGTGGAGCTGGGAAGCCTTCGCCCATGGCGCAGAGACCGTCAGTTATTTCCGCTGGCGGCAGGCGCCGTTCGCGCAGGAGCAAATGCATGCCGGTCTGCTGCGGCCGGATTCAATCGAGGCCGAAGGGTACTTCGAGGCCGAACAAGTGGCGAAGGAACTGAGCAAGCTGGACGGGAAACTCGATGCGCATCCCGGCAAGGCCGATGTGGCAATCGTCTTTGACTACCCCTCTGGCTGGGCCTGGGAAATCCAGCCTCAAGGCCGGGAGTTCGACTATTTCCGGCTGGTGTTTGATTTTTACCGGAGCCTGCGGCGCCTTGGGCTGTCGGTGGATATCGTGCCGGCCAGCACGCCAGATCTTGAAGGCTACCGGTTTGTTATGATCCCTGGCCTGTTCACCTGGGCCCCGGATTTGGTCGCTGCGATCCGGGCGCATGACGGGCAGGTGCTGATCGGCCCGCGATCCGGGTCCAAAACCGATGACTTCGCGATTCCTGAAAGCCTGCCACCTGCCCTGCCGGCCGACATACTCGGAGTCCGCATTGCCCGCGTTGAAACGCTGCGGGCGGATACACCGGTGCAATTGACCGGAGGTGGCACATTTCAGTTCTGGCGCGAATTCCTTGAGACCGGTCCCGAAACCGAAACCGTTCTCACCGCAGAGGATGGCGTCCCTGCCTTGGTGAAGCAAGGCAAAGTCCACTATCTGGGAGGCTGGCCGGATCAGGACCTGCTCCGGACCATCATTCTGAGTATGGCCGACAGCGCTGGTCTGGCCACAAAGGAGCTGAATGACGGCGTTCGCCTGCGGCGGCACGGGAACCATGTTTTCGCGCTCAATTATGGCGCCACCAGCTTCGATCTGGCCACTCTGGGCTGGACGGGTTCGCCCTTACTGGGCGAACTGGTGCTTGAGCCTTCCGGAGTTGCCATCACGTCGCTTTCCGGCGCAGGGTATTGAGGACAGGCAGTCGCAGTGCCAAGCTCTAGATGTCCTTCATCAACCTTAGCGCGTCATAGATCGCCGCGTGAGTGTTGCGGGCCGCCACCGCGTCGCCGATGCGGAACAGCTGGAAACCTTTTGTCCCATCCTCTTCCGGCGTTGAAGCCGGCCCATCATTCAGTGTTTGTGGCTTGCCGGCGATGAACGCATCGTAATCGACCTGTCCCAGATTGCTCGAGTGCGGCTTGAGTTCGAAATAGAGCTCATCGAGCGGCAATGTGCCGTGGTTGATGACGATCTGGTCGAAGTGCCGTTCTTTCGCAAGCGGCATGTAATCGCTGCCAATGATTGCCTTGAGGCGGTTGCCATCGCGTTCCACCGAGGTCAGCCGGTAGGTCACGGTAAAGGTGACGTCCTTGTCCTGCAGCGAGCGCATATAGGGCACCAGGTTCATCGCCATCACGTCCGGCGCGAAACTTCGGTCGGGCGTCATGATTTCGACTGCAGCACCGGCCATCGCCGCCACTTCGGCCGCCTGAAGCCCGGCGTGATCGCCGGCGTCATCGTAGACAAGAACAGATTTGCCGGGTTTGACGTCGCCGGAAATCAGATCCCAGCTTGAGACCACCAGCTCATTGCCCGCTTCCAGCACCTCGGTGTGCGGCAGGCCGCCGGTGGCGATGATCACCACGTCCGGGTTTTCAGCCAGCATATCCTCGGCTTCAGCCCATGTGTTGAAGCGGAACTCGACATCGCGTGCGGCGCATTGCGCCATGCGCCACTCGATGATGCCGATCATTTCCTTGCGGCGCTGGTTCTGTGCTGTGAGACGGATCTGCCCGCCCGGGTCAGGCTGCGCCTCAATCACCGTAACCTGATGACCGCGCTCGGCAGCCACACGGGCCGCTTCCAGCCCGGCGGGCCCTGCCCCGACAATCACCACGCGTTTTGTCACGGAAGCCGGCGAAATTGTGTGCGGCATGGTCAGTTCACGCCCGGTGGCGGGATTGTGGATGCAGAGCGCATCGCCCGCCTGGTAGATTCTGTCGAGGCAATAGGTGGCGCCGACGCACGGCCGGATATCGTGCTCGCGGCCTTCGATGATCTTGCGGACCAGATGCGGATCGGCCATGTGGGCGCGGGTCATGCCGACCATGTCGAGCTTGCCATCGGCGATGGCATGACGTGCGGTCGCCACATCCGGAATTCGTGCAGCGTGGAAGGTCGGCATGCCGACCTCGGCACGAATGCGGCCGGCGAAATCGAGATGCGGCGCGGATTTCATGCCCTGTACCGGGATGACATCCGTCATAGCCGGATCGGTGTGGATCTGGCCGCGGATGATATTGAGAAAATCGACATGACCCGAAGCCTTGAACATGTATCCGATGGCGACGCCCTCGTCTTCGCTGATGCCGCCCTTGGTAGTTTCATCGGCAGTATAGCGGACGCCAACCAGCAGCTTGTCGCCGACCCGCGCCTTTATTGCGGCGACTATTTCGAGCGCAAAGCGGGCGCGGTTTTCGAGGCTGCCGCCATAGGGACCATCCAGCTCATTGGTCAGTGGTGACATGAACTGGTCCATCAGATGGCCATAGCATTCGAGTTCGACGCCATCGAGACCGGCCTCGGCCATACGTTCGGCCGCATCGGCGTAATCAGCGATTACCCGGGCGATGTCCCAGTCTTCCATCTTTTTGGGGAACGCCCGGTGCGCCGGTTCGCGTTGATGGCTGGGAGAGATCGCGGGCAACCAGTCGCCCTTGTTCCAGTGGGTACGGCGGCCGAGGTGGGTCAGCTGGATCATCACCGCGCAGCCATGATCGTGGCACTCGTCGGTGAGTTGCTTCATCCAGCCGACGACTTCATCCTTGTAGGCGAGCACATTGTTGAACACAGGCGGGCTGTCTTTTGAGACGGCGGCCGAGCCTGCGGTCATGGTCATGGCGATGCCGGCCTTGGCGCGCTCCACATGATAGGCGCGGTAGCGGTCCTTGGGCATGCCATCTTCCGGGTATGCCGGTTCGTGACTGGTGGTCATGATGCGGTTTTTCAGCGTCAGGTGTTTGAGCTGATAGGGTTGCAGCAGCGGATCGTTGATTTGCACCATCGGTTACGGCTCCTCGGAATTGGATCGTCCGGGGATCGCAAAAGCTGTCCCCGGACCATTATCAGTTCATTCGCAGCTCATGCTCGAGACGCGCCATTGGTTGGCCTCAGAGGCGATGTCAGTAACCTGCCACCCGGCAGCACTTTGCGAAAGCGTCCATTCCACCTCAGTGGGCTGACCGAAATTATCAAATTTCGCCACCACACTGGCAGTGTCACCATCAACCGTCTCATCCAGTTTGAGGGTGTTGGCGATTTCCGCCTCATCGAAATCCTGGGCGTCGATCGCGAAACCGAATTCGATGCAGTTGGTTTCATCGCGGACCCAGGCAGCGTCTGCCGCGTTGAGAAAATCGAGCGCCGGTCCGGTGAACCGGTCGCGGTTTTCCAAATCGGATTCCGCACCGAGGTTTTCATAAAAATACCGCACCGCATCACCCGGTTCGCCAGCGATGGCTGGCGCCGTGGTGATGACAAGCATGGATAGCGTGACAAAGGATTTAAGCATCGGGCGACTCCAAATGAGACAATGCTTCTCAATACCATGCGTCGGACATCTCTGCTTTGGTTCGCTCGACAAAATCCACAAGCGCGTCGTCAATCGCCTCATCCATTGGCGGGGCCTGATAGTCTGCCAGCATTCGTTTCCAGCGCCCATTGGCCCTTGTGGCGGCGTCGGTTCGTCCGGAGATCTCCCATTTCTCGAATGGCTCGTTATCGGCAATGTCTGAATCCCAGAATGCCGTCTGGTAGTTTTCCATCGTATGGGCACAGCCGAGAAAATGCATTCCGACGCCGACCTCTTTAAACGCATCCAGGGCGAGCGAATTATCATCGACCACGACGCCTGCGAGATAGGAGTGAAGTGCGCCGCAAAAATCCGCGTCCATGATGAATTTCTCGTAGGACATCGACAAAAGACCATCGAGGAAACCCGCCGAATGGAGGATGAAATTTGCGCCGCAATGCACCGCCGACAGCATCGACATGGTGCCTTCGTTCATCGCCTGCGCGTCAGGCAATTTGGAATTGGAGAAATTGCCTGCGCATCGAAGCGGCAGATTGAGACGTCGCGCCAATTGTCCGATCACCATCGAGCCGATAGCGGGTTCGGGGGTGCCGAAGGTTGGCGATCCTGTCCGCAACGACATCGACGAGAGGAAGTTTCCGAAAATAACCGGAGCACCTTTGCGCTCAAGCTGGGTCAGCGCACAACCGGCCATGGTTTCGGCCAGCGATTGCGCAATGGCGCCTGCATTGGTGACCGGCCCCATGGCGCCGCCCAGAATGAACGGCACGATCACCGCCGCCTGATTGGCCCGGGCATAGGCGCGAAGCACATTGGTCATGGTGCCGTCCCAGACCAGCGGCGAGTTGACGTTGACATTGCCGAGGATGACGCAGTTCCGGTCGACGAAATCGCGTCCGAAAACAATCCGAGCCATTTCGATGGATTCCTCAGCCCGGCTTTCGGCCGTGACAGAGCCCATGAAACAACGATCAGAATATTTCAGGTGCGCATAGGCCATGTCGAGATGGCGCTTGTTGACCGGCACATCGACCGGTTCGCAAATGGTGCCGCCGGAATGATGCAACCATGGACTTGATTGCGCCAGCTTGATGAAGTTCCGGAAGTCCTCGATGGTGCCATAACGGCGTCCCTTATCGAGATCCATCACGAAAGGCGAACCGTAAGCAGGTGCAAACACAACGCTCTTGCCGCCAATTTCCACGCTGTTGGCCGGATTGCGGGCGTGCTGGGTGAAACTAGCCGGCGCGGATTTGAGGATCTCGCGCAGCATTCCTGGCTCGAATTTGACCAGCAGACCATCGACGCGGGCACCGGCCGCCCTCCAATGGTTGAGCGCTACGGCATCATCCCGGAATTCAATGCCGATTTCGGCCAGAATCCGGTCCGCAGCGGCCTCGATCTTGAGCAGGTTTTCCTCGCCGAGAATGTCATAGGTTGGAATATTGCGGACAATATAGGGTGCTGAGCGATGTGGTGGTGCGGCGCTCTGCACTGACCGGCGGCCATCGCGTCCGCCAGTCCGTTCCCGCTTGCGTCCCTGTGAAACCCTTGGTTCGGCGATATCTGCAGCTTCCATGGCATGTCCTCCGAACCCAAAGTCTAGGAGGATTGCACGGCGATGTAATGCTGGAAAATTCCTGTGCGTTGGATAAGGTGAGCTTATGGATAACCTTCGCCACCTGCTACCCTCGGCAGGCAATCTAATCGTTTTTGAAGCAGCAGGGCGACAGCTCAGCTTCACCAAAGCCGCGCATGAACTGGGAATGACGCAGGCAGCTGTGAGTTATGCGATCCGCTCGCTGGAGAGCCAGCTTGGCACTCCCCTGTTTCACCGTGCTCACCGCGCGGTTTCGCTCACCGAAGCCGGCCGGCGGTTCCACGCGGATGTCACTCTCGGCTTGAGCCATATCCGCAAGTCCGCAGAGGACATCCGGGCGCGTGGCCGCGCCAAAAGTGTCACGCTCGCTGCATCCACCGCGTTCGCTTCACTCTGGATGCTGCCACGGCTACACCGGCTGCGCGACGAACTGCCTGATATCGACCTTCGCATTCAGACGGCCGACCGCGATCTCGATATCCGCACCGAAAATATCGAGCTTGGCGTGCGCGGCGGACGGCCGCAAGATTGGCCCGATTATGACAGCGTGATGATCGCGCCGGAAGTGATCGAGGCGGTGGCGAGCGCCGCCTATCTTGAAAAGCACGGCATTCCTGAAACTGTGGCCCACCTCACGCAACACAGGCTCATTCATCTTGAAGAACCATTGCGCAGCGCCTGCGACTGGCGGCAATGGTTCCTGAGCGCCGGTGTTAACGGTGTGGCAGCAAACCGGGGTCTGGCAATCAATGATTACGTGCTGGTCATTCAAGCGGTGATGGAAGGACAAGGTGTAGCGCTGAGTTGGCGGCACCTGACCCAACGGCTGATCAAAACCGGCCTTTTGCATAAGGTCACCGATCACCGGCTGGAAACCGGAGCCGCATTTCACGTCATCTGGCCGAAAGACCGCCCGCTTTCAGCGCAGACAGAACAGGTTCTGAACTGGTTGACAAAAGAGGGGCGCGACGTCAGCGGATGAGCATGTTTGGCTTGGGTGCCTGGACACGGGCAATTTCCTCCGCTTCGAGGAGCGCAAAGGTCGACGTTGCGTCAACGGCCTTGCCATACAGCCACCCCTGCCCCGACTTACACCCAAGCTCCCTGAGTTTGGCTGCCTGCTCTTCAGTTTCGATTCCTTCGGCAATAACCTTCAGGTTGAGGCCTTCGCACATCGCCAGAATGGCCCGCACAATGTGCTCGGCTGATTTGTCGATGGTAATTTCGCTGACAAAACTGCGGTCTATCTTGACCTTGTTGAAGGTAAAATCACGCAACCGCCCCAGGCTGGACTGGCCGGTGCCAAAATCATCAAGCGAAACGCGGATACCAACACTGTGAAGCTCGTTGACCACTTTGGCAGCAACCTCGGGGTCGCTCATCATCGCAGTTTCGGTGATTTCCAGTTCGAGACGGCGCGGATCCAGCCCGACACGATTGATGACGGCCAGCACATTGAATGCTGTTGCCGGGTCGATCAGTTGCGCAGAAGAGAGATTGAAGGACAGGAAGATTCCTGAAGGCCAGTGCTTGGCAGTTTCAGCGGCCTTCTTGAGCAAGGTTTCAGTCAGGGAGTCGATAAAGCCACGCTCCTCGGCGAGCGGAATGAACACGGCAGGCGAAATGAACCCCATTTCCTTGTCGGTCCAGCGGGCAAGCGCTTCAAAACCCTGAATGGATCCATCCGACAGATCGACAATCGGCTGAAAGTGGACAGCCACTTCGTCAGCTATGATCGCCCTGCGAAGGGCCTGTTCGATCTGTGTTCCGCGACGCATCTCTTCCGCGATTTCCTCGGAATAGACTGTAATCTGGCCGCGGCCACGGCGCTTGGAGCGATAGAGCGCAGTATCGGCACTTTTAAGCAACTCAGCGAACTGCTCACCGGCAAAGGGATAAACAGCAAAACCAAAGGACGCCGACAGGCGGACATTGCGATCACCCAGATCATAGGGAGCCGACAGCACATCCTTGAACATCCGGCCGATTTTTTCGGCACCCTTCTTCTCGAAGACCAAAGGCAGGATAAACGCGAACTCATCACTTTCGATGCGCGCGACAAAGCCGCCGTCGGGCAAGCATGCCCGCAACCGGTGCGCTACCTGGCACAGGATCTCGTCACCGGCTGCATGACCGAAGAGGTCATTGATCGGCTTGAAACCGTCGATGTTGGCTATACCAATGGTGAATGGTGCGGGATCGTCCGCACGCTCGGAAGCCAGTTTGCGGATCTTGTCCATCAGCCGCCGGCGGTTTCCCAGCCCCGTCAAAGGGTCGGTGTAAGCCACAGCATTAGGATTGGGGGACAACGCGTCCGTATTTGCATCTTCAGGAGTCATTTACAAAAACTGGTCCGCACAAATGAATGTAACTGTTAAAAACAAAATGCGGCAGATGTCTTAAGATTGTCCTATATCGGGACCAACAAGAAAACGCTCAAGCTTTTTCAGTTCGCAAAGGCTTATCCGGCAGCCTGTAACCGCTCAGGGCTGTCGACCCATTTTTGAATGATCGCTTCAAGTTTTTCCGGGCTAACCGGCTTGGAGAGATAGTCGTCCATTCCCGCTGCCAGACAACGTTCACGGTCGCCGCTCATAGCATGGGCTGTCACTGCGATGATTGGAACATGGTGGGTCGAATCGCCTGCACCCGCTTCTGCGTCACGAATTGCCTGGGCAGCCTGAAGGCCGTTCATCACCGGCATTGAAACATCCATCAGGATGAGATCCGGTGCTGCAGAAGCCCAAGCAGCAACAGCTTCCTGGCCATTGGAAACAATGCGGAAATCCACACCAATTCCCTCGAGAATTTGCTCAAAGACGATCTGATTGACGTCATTGTCTTCGGCGACAAGCACGCGGATCCGATCGCGAGCTGGAACGGCGCTATTGTTCTGCCCCTCAATAAATGGAGCTGCTGTGCTGGTTGGTTCGCTTTGGGCCAGAACAGGCGCCGGCGGCGGCGGTGTTGAAGCAACAACAGACAAGGCCGGAGTTTTTGAAGCAGCGGCAGTTGCGGACCGGGTCACGGTCTGCGCAGCGGTTTTCTGTTCGATAGCCCGCTTGAGCACGCCATACTGGTCAGATGTCACCCTGCCGGACAGAGCCCTTGCCATTGAAGCGGATATTTCCACTTCACTTATAGTGAGTTTTATCGAGCGAGCCGCATCGAGGAAAGCAATGGCTTCTTCCGCACTGGCGGTCGCCACGGCGTCAAAGCCTGCTTGTTTCAAGGCAATCACACGATCCGCCGAGCGCTGGCGATCCTCATCGAGAACCAGAATGCGCCCCTTGGGCTCGGGACGGGACGGCGTCTCATCATTGTTGTCGACGACCGCTAACTCCGGCTTTGCTGATCTGCGGTAGTCCGAGGAAACCTTTTTACCTTCCGCAAATGCACTGACGTCATCGAATGACACTGTTATATGGTAATTGTCAGGCGTTCCTGAGCGCCCAACGCGGGTAACGACGTGCATCATCGTACCGTCTGCCTTGAATATATCATCAAGAATCTCGTACGGAATACCGGTTTCGAGGACACTGGTTTCGATTTTCTCGAAACGCGCTGCTAGCTCCGGCCCAACCAGATCGGCTGCTTTTTTTCCCAGAATCTGCTTCCGGTGCAGCCCCGGGATCCGGCAAAAAGCATCGTTGACCATGACGTAGCGCAGTTCGGAATCCTTGACGACCACCGGGTTGGCCAGATTGTCGAGGATGACTTGGACAAGTTCTGCCTTTTTCAGCACTTGCGCCATTTCTTCATCTTTACGCTTCTGGTCGCTCATGTCCTCTGACGTGGTTATCAGAATACCATTTGGCATTCGCCGTTTGCGCAACCGTACCCAACGTCCATCGGCAAGCTTTTCGATGCTCTCATAGCGTTCGCGCCAATGGATCGCGATTCTTTCCGCGATCCAATCCTCCCGGGAGATATAGCGTTCATTACCGTTCAATGCGCCCAGCGTACGGGCACCAGCATCATATGTCGCTCTGAACAAATCCCGCAGCCGTGCGCCAGGCTGGAGCAATTCCGGGCTAATATCAAAGTACTGCAGAAGATGTGAACTGGCTGCGATCAACGTGTCGTTACGATCATAGATCATGATGCCAATATCAAGCGCTGACGCAAGATCTTTGATCGTACTCATTTCACTACAGGATCGCCGATTATCGGTCTCGTTCAACGCCATCTTACTTCAATCCGATGCCCGGACTTATGACCGGGATAAATTCAAGATCGCACTGCACGACCCTTTCCGATGTCCTGAAGCAGACCCATCCGATTTTACGGTGTGGTTCCTGTTACAAGTTATCCGCGACTATCGCATTGGAGAGTTAAGCCTCGCTTAACCAAAAATGCGGTTCGGGCCAAAGCCAAAAGGGATTGACGTCTCCATTTTTGAGCGCAGAGGCGGACTGCAAGTCATGGAAAGACTTTTTCCCGCTTCAATTACCTGACAAACATTGCGCTGAACCCCGAATCCCTGAACATGACACCATGCGCGTCCATCAACTGCCAGAAACCCTGATCAATCAGATCGCCGCCGGTGAAGTCATCGAGCGGCCGGCGAGCGTTGTGAAGGAACTTGTCGAAAATGCCATCGATGCCGGAGCGCACCGGATCGAGATTGCCACAGCGGCCGGTGGCAAGGCACTGATCCGGGTCATCGACGATGGCCTGGGCATGGACGCCGAAGACCTCACGCTCGCAGTCCGCCGCCATTGCACCTCGAAACTCGATCAGCGGCTTGACGACATATCCACCCTCGGGTTTCGCGGCGAAGCATTGCCTTCCATCGGTTCGGTGGCGCGGCTGACCATCAGATCCCGTCCAAAAGATACGCCGCATGCCAATGAAGTTTCTCTCGCAGGTGGTGTTCCGGCACCGCTTAGACCGGCGGCAGCCAATCAGGGAACCACAGTTGAAGTCCGCGATCTTTTCTTCGCAACACCGGCGCGACTGAAATTCCTCAAATCCGATCGCGCGGAAACTGCTGCTATTACCGAAATTGTCCGGCGCATCGCCATAGCCTTCCCTTCCGTGCGCTTTACGCTGTCGGGTCCGGACCGCTCGACGCTGGACCTTCCGGCAACCGGCGAGGACAGGCTGGCGCGCATTGCCCAAGTGCTGGGCGATGAATTTGCCGCCAACACAATTGCACTGGATGCCTCCCGGGAAGATGTCGGTCTTGCTGGCCACATCGGGTTGCCGACTTGGAACAAGGCAAACTCACTGTCGCAATATGCCTTCGTCAATGGCCGTCCGGTGCAGGACAAGCAGATCCTGACTGCGATCCGGGCGGCCTATTCAGACACCTTGCCGCGTGGGCGGTATCCGGTGGCGGTCCTTTGGATCACGCTTGATCCGGCACTGGTGGATGTCAACGTGCATCCTGCCAAGTCCGATGTCAGGTTCCGCGATCCGGGTTTGGTGCGTGGACTTATCATCGGGGCGATCCGTCAGGCATTGATTTCCGGCGGGGATCGCGCCTCACCGTCTGCCAGCGTCGGCCTGGCCCAGGCCTTCAAATCACCTGAGAATTCCCGGGACGCCTCCCCGAATGGCCCGTATCATCGAGATCGCTCCGGTGGGGTCCCAACTGGTTTCTCAAGCGGCGGCTGGCAAGCGACAGCATCTCCAACGCGACCTCTGGACGGGTTCGGTTTCTCTGAAGCCTCTCAGCCTGAGATCACAGAAACCGCAACGCCCTCTGCGCGCATGGACGATATTGACCAAGACTCGTCCACCGCCGAGCATCCACTTGGCGCAGCGCGGACGCAAATCCATGAGAACTACATTGTTGCCCAGACCCGCGACGGACTGGTGATCGTTGACCAGCACGCCGCCCATGAGCGGCTGGTCTTCGAGCGGTTCAAAACGGCGCTCAAGGCAGGACAGGTAAATTCACAGATCCTGCTGTTGCCCGAAATCATCGACCTGCCGGAGGATGATTGTGATCGTCTGGCTGAGCGCGCAGCGGATCTTGCGGAACTGGGACTTGTGCTTGAGCGGTTCGGGCCCGGCGCAATCGCAGTCAGGGAAACCCCGGCCATGCTGGGCGAAACCGACATTGCCGGTCTGGTGCGGGATCTGGCTGACGAAATCGCCGAATGGGATAGCTCCGGTGCATTGCGCGACCGGCTGGAGGCGGTGGCCTCGACGATGGCATGCCATGGGTCCGTCAGATCCGGACGGCGGCTTGTGCCGGAAGAAATGAACGCACTGCTTCGCGAAATGGAGCGGACACCCGGTTCAGGCCAGTGCAATCATGGTCGCCCGACCTATATCGAGTTGAAACTCGCCGACATCGAAAAACTGTTCTCCCGCCGCTGATCAGGAGCCGGCCTCCTGAGCCTTGATCACCAAATCTTGCAATTTGGATGCCGAGACGGCATAGAACAGCCAACACTGAAACCGGAGCAGTTCCCCATGAACCGTTTTGAAGGCCCGGGCGAACGTCCGGCCAAGATACGTTACCTCGACGGCGATTTTCAGATCCTGATGCCAGGCAATCATGTGGTGTGCGCTGTTACCGGCGAGATCATTCCGATCGAAGAACTTAAATACTGGAGCGTGGATCGGCAGGAACCTTATGTCGACATCAATGCATCGGTGAAAGCCGATCAACGTGCCGGATTATTGCCTGGGAAATAACAGATCTCGGCTTAAAGCTCGGCCCGACGCCTATTGAAGGCTGCCAACGCGGCCTCAATAATCACGCCCGGTACATTGGGGCTGTCGAATGCCAAATCGATCTCCAGAACGGATGTTTTTTCCAGAAGCTCGATCGCCCGGCCATGTCCCGATTGCAGGCGGACATGGTCTTTGGCGGTGGTGATCAGATCGAGACCATATAGCTCGGCTTCCACTAGCAGATCATTGATCTCATCTTCCGTGAACGGATGATGGTCGGGAAAACTCTGGCATCGCGCCAACCGGACATGGGCGTCCTCAAGCGTCTTGAAGAATTTTTCGGGGTCGCCAATCGCTGCGAATGCCAGACAATTACGGTCTCTGAACTGCGCACCATTCCGAGGTTGAAACCGGGCCAGATGGATCGGCTTTGCTGCACGCGCGGCCAGCCGGATCATCGGATCCGCCCCATCTCCCTCACCCACCACAATCAACGCATCGGCGTGGCGAAGCTGATCGATTACCGGGGCTCGCACCGGACCGGCGGGAAACACGCAGCCATTGCCAACGCCGCGGCGCGCGTCCACCACCAGCAACGCCTGGTCGAACACCAGCCGGGCGCTCTGGAAGCCGTCATCCATGATGATAAGATCGACGCCTTCACGCAGCAGAAGCCCGGCACCCTCCGCGCGGTTGGCCGATACGACAGTCGGTGCCTTGGCGGCGAGCAACATCGGCTCATCACCGACGAGCCGGGCTGTATCCGTGGACAGATCAACGACGGTTGCGTGATGGACGCCTCCGCCATAGCCACGAGAGAGAAATCCCGGCTTCAAGCCCCGGGCAAATGCCGCCTCCGCAAGCGCCAGCGCTGTGGGGGTTTTACCGGAGCCGCCAACAGTGAAATTGCCGACGCATATGACCGGCACCGCAACAGCCTTGCGGACCCTGCGATCCATGATGCGGCGCGCGACGCGGCCATAGACCCAGCCAAAGGGCCAGAGCAGTGCGGACTGGATGCCGGAAGATTGCCACCAAAACGGTGGGGCTTCGCTCACCATTGCCCACCTCCGCGGCTCTCCGTGTTCTCGTTTTCACGGGGCAGCAACCGGGCTTTGACAGTCAGCGGATTGATATAGGGTTCAAGTGCGCGAATGGTGGATTTGAGAGCACCGCGCATATCATGCAAGGTCTTGTCGCCGCCTTCAGCCATGGTCTGGCGAGCCTGCGGATTGGACAGCAGGAAATGCACGGCCTTTGCCAACATCTCGCCGTCACGCACATAACGCGCGCCGCCATTCTTCAGCAGCCGCGCGTAGCTTTCCCTAAAATTCTCGACACTGCTGCCGGACAGCACGGCGCAACCAAGCATGGCGGGCTCCAACGGGTTTTGTCCGCCGCCACCCTTCAGTGATTTTCCGACGAAAGCAATGTCGGTGAGATTGAGGTAAAGCCCCATTTCGCCGATCGTGTCTCCAAGATACACATCGGTCGACGGGTCAATCAGGTCCCCCCGGGACCGGCGTGCAACCTTCAATCCCCTTGCGGTCAGCATGGCTTCGATCGCAGCGGCGCGATCGGGGTGACGGGGAACCAGAATGGTCAGTTGCTTGTGACGCGGGGACAGGGCCTTATGCACCGCTGCGACGATCTCGTCCTCACCCTCGAATGTCGAAATTGCCGCCCATGTTGGCCGGTTGCGGATCTGATCCTTGAGTTTGACAAGCTCCTCCGCATCCCAGGGCGGCGCAGTGGTGTCCACCTTGAGATTTCCTGAGACGGAGACCGGGCGCGCGCCGAGAGCCAGAAACCGCTCCGCATCGAGCTCCGACTGGGCGACAACGTGGGAAAGGTTTTCAAACAATGCGTCGGCCAGGCTTGGGCGTTTGTTCCATCTGGCAAACGAGCGGTCCGACAGGCGGCCATTGACAAGAACCTGCGGTGTGCGCCGCGAACCCAGTTCAAGGATAGTCATCGGCCAGATCTCAGATTCGGCGATAATCGCCAGATCAGGCTTCCAGTGATCAAGGAACCGGGAAACTGCAGGTTTAAGATCCAGCGGTACATATTGATGGATCACATTGTCGCCGAGCCGTTCGCGCGCAACGCCGGCCGATGTCACCGTCCCGGTGGTCAGCACAACAGCAATGCCACGGCGGCGCACTTCATTGATCAACGGAACCACAGCGGTGGTTTCGCCAACACTGGCTGCATGGAACCAGACCAGAGGCCCGTCCGGACGGGCGATCTTTGAGCGGCCATAGCGCTCATTGCGGCGGGAACGCTCTTCCTTGCCCTTGGCAGCGCGAATGGCGAGATAAGGGCCGAGCAACGGATAGATACCCGCGCCGAACCATCGGTAACCGACAAGCGCCGCTCGTGCCCAGCCACGGCTCATTTGCTCTCCTCGACGGCGCGCATCGCTTCGGCCGTGACCCGGTTAAGTTCCGTGGTCACCTTTTCGCGGGCTTCCATCATTTCCTGCTCGTCTGCCTTGGCCGTAACATAGATAGGCGGTGCAAGCTGCACACTGCGTGTACCGAACGGCAAATTAATGGTTGTCTTGTCCCAGGTCTTTTCAAGCACCCGGCGCCGGCTGGTCGCAAGAGCCACGGGGACGATCGGACGGCCGGAAATTTTTGCCAGGGTGACAATCCCTTCCCCCGCCTGGCGCGGCTGCCCCTTGGAGATATCTGCGATCATGACAACGTTGACGCCAAGCTTGAGCGCATTGCGCATCGAGATCAGGGCTTTGACGCCACCTTTACCGGTATCGGTACGGGATGCTTCACGACCACCAGAACCACGGATCACATCAATGCCGGCCCGTGCAAGAACCCGTGCGTTGATTTCCGCATCAGCGCTGCGTGATACCAGAGAGGTGAACTTCCTGTCGGAGGGGCTCGCATAGGGGACGAGCAGATGCTGCCCGTGCCACAGCGCAAAGATCGCCGGCCACTCGCCATCGAGCATCGCTTCCCAATCCGTCGAGGTCCCGTTGTCGCGATTGGTTCGCCAGATCGAGCTCAGTGTCCAGCCGATCAGGGCGGAACCGGTCCGCTGGACCAATTCCGACTGCAACAGCCTCTTGCCCAGACGCCGCCTGTTGAACGTCTCGCCAAGCTGCCTGAGCTTTGGCGCGGTGTCGGCGTCCGGTTTTATCATCACGTCTTTCGCTCACGTCTCAGGACGCGGTTTTGCTTTCATCATTCGGATCCAGCATCCGGTGCATGTGCACGATGAAATAGCGCATATGGGCGTTGTCCACCGTCATTTGCGCTTTTGACTTCCAAGCCGCGTGTGCGGCGGCATAGTTGGGATAGATGCCGACGATATCCAGCGCATCCAGATCCCTGAAATTCATTGACTCCAAGCTCTCGAGCTCGCCGCCAAATACAAGGTGCAAAAGCTGTTTGTTGCTGCCATCAGCCATAGGATCACTCCAAGAATAAACGGTGTCATTGATCAGATCGCGGTTTGCGGCAATTCGATTAAAAGGTCAATGCCCGCCGGAAGACTGCAACAACGCCAACAATCCCGGCACCTGCTGGCGAGAAGCTGCCAGCAGAAGGCCCCGCGACGGATCAGGTTGGTTATATAGCATGCGCGCGCCTGTCCGATCGACCAGTATATGGCCGGTTTCAGCTAGCAGCGTGTCGGCCGCCGCCAGATCCCATTCACTGGCGTGAGGCCGGACAAATACCGCATCCAGTTCGCCTTGAGCAACCGCAGCAACCCGTAACGCCAGCGACGGACCTCCGGAAATTTTTTTCAAACTGGCTTCAGCGCCAGGGCGCATCACCTTGGCAACCATATCAGGGACAGCGACGCACAATGGTGCATCCTGCGGTTCAGGTTCGCCGGCTGTGAGAGGGACATCATTGAGAAAGGCACCGCCTCCCGAATGGCCATGCCATATTTCGCCTCGCGCCGGCGCGGCCAGAACGCCGGCCACCGGCTTGCCGTCTTCAACCAGACCAACGCTCACGCACCAATCCGGCCGGCCCGCGACGTAGGCCCGGGTGCCGTCAATCGGGTCAATGATGAACACACGGCTGTAGGCAAGCCGGTGCTCGGTGTCTTCCGCCTCCTCGGAAAGCCAGCCATAATCCGGCCGGGCTGCAAGCAGCACTTTCTTGAGAAGCTCATCGATCGCAATATCAGCCTCGCTGACTGGTGAGCGACCCTCATTCTTGTACCAGACTTCCGGGTCCTGACGGAAATGGGACATGGCAATATCAGCCGCCAAACGCGATGCCTCAACCATCAGGGCCAGGTCGTCAGCATATGGTTTGGGGTCAGGTTTCATCATTCGCCCGCGAGGGTCATGCCTTCGATGGCGATGGTCGGAGCCGCGATTGAATATTTTGCGTCGATATCGTTGGCAAGCGTCATGCGCTTGAACATATCCTTGAGATTGGAAGCGATAGTCACTTCGGACACAGCGAAGGTCAGCTTGCCATTTTCAATCCAGAAACCGGATGCGCCGCGACTGTATTCGCCAGTCACGCCATTAACACCCTGCCCGATCAATTCGGTGACATAAAACCCGTTGCCGACCGAAGCAATCAGGTCTTCAGGGGTTTGCGGGCCGGGATTGATGATGACATTTGTTGAAGATGGCGACACGCCGCCGCCACGGCTCGCGCGACCATTGCTCGTGAGACCCAGTTCCCGCGCCACAGCCGTGGTCAGGTACCATTGCTGCAAAATACCGTCCTCGACCATTGTCAAAGGGCCGACCGAGACGCCTTCGCCGTCAAACGGACGGGAGCCAGGGCCACGCCGGACAAACGGGTTGTCGACCAGTGTAAGGCCGTCAATTGCCACCTTTTTGCCCATCATGTCCTTGAGAAAGGAAGTCTTGCGAGCAACGGACGCTCCATTGATGGCAGAAACCAGATGGCCGATCAGGCCGCGTGAGGCCCTCGGATCGAAAACCACCGTGACGTTTGAGCCGGTCTTGACCTTGCGCGGATTGACCCGGGCAGCAGCACGTTGACCAGCACTCCGGCCAATCGTTTCTGCACTATCAAGATCGGCGAAGAAAACCCGGCTGTCAAAATCGTAATCACGTTCCATCTTGACGCCCTCGCCAGCGATGACGCTGACGGAGCGCGAAAAACCGGATCGCTCAAAGGCACCAGAAAAACCATGAGAAGTGGCCAAAACCATGCCGAAAAGCCCTGTGCCGGCGCCAGCCCCTATTGAGCTTGCGACTCCGGGGACAGACAAGGCGGCCGCTTCGGCTGCTTTCGCCGCCTCAATCATGCTCTCGGCTGAAGGTTCGGTCGGATCGTACAAATCAAGGTCCGGCCAGGATTTGGCAAGCATCCCGGCATCAGCGAGACAGGCGTGGGGATCTTCCGGAGAAACCCGTGCCATGGCCACTGCGCGTTCGGCAAGCGCGGCTTCATCCGTTCCCTGTCCGGCGTGAACGGTCGCGACTTTCTGCCCGACAAACACCCGGAGGCTGAAATCATCTGATTCGGCGGACTGGGTGTTTTCGACCTTGCCATTGCGCACCGAAGCCGACCGTGAGCGGCTGCGAACCACCAGCGCATCGGCCTGATCGGCGCCTGCGGCGCGCGCCCGCCCGATAAGACGCTCGGCTGTCGCCAGCAAGCCTTCGGATTGTTGTGTATCACTCATGTTTTTTGGCCTTTCGCTTGGCTCTCATGTATTGTCCCGACCGTCAAGCATCAAGCCCAACATAGTCCACGCCGGCCCTTAAAACGACAAAGGAGCGTTATGAATGGCTGGAGTCGAAGCCAACCTATATACCCAAGGTCTCGTCCTGCTTTGCGGAGCAGTCGTTGCGGCTCCGTTGTTCAAGAAAATAGGACTGGGAACTGTTCTCGGTTATCTTGCTGCAGGCATTGTGATCGGCCCTCTGCTCCGGATCATCACTGATGGCGAAGAAATCCTGCATTTTGCCGAACTCGGCGTGGTGCTGCTGCTGTTCATAATCGGACTGGAGCTCAAGCCATCGCGGTTGTGGCAGTTGCGCCGCGACATATTCGGACTTGGTCTGGTGCAGGTTGTGGTTTCTGCGCTGGCAATCATAGGCGTAACGGTTGTGCTGGGCGGACAGCCGTGGACGGCAGCCATCGTGATTGGTTTCGGACTGGCGCTTTCATCAACCGCGTTCGGCATCCAGATTCTGGAAGAACGCGGCGAACTGAACACGCGTTACGGGCAACAGTCATTTTCAATCCTGCTGTTTCAGGACCTGGCAATCGTCCCGATTCTCGCTCTGGTTCCTCTGGTAGCCCCAGCAACAGGTGAAGATAGCGGTTCGATCCTCAACGACATCGCGATCACCGTCGGCGCGATCGTGGCTTTGCTGGTTGCGGGCCGGTATCTGCTCAATCCCTTGTTCCAGCTGATTGCGGGAACCGGCGCCAAGGAAGCGATGATAGCGGCCGCGCTGTTTGTCGTGCTGGCTTCGGGTTCTCTAATGCAGATCGCTGGCCTTTCCATGGCGCTGGGTGCCTTCATCGCGGGTGTGATGCTGGCTGAATCATCCTACCGGCACGAACTCGAGGCCGATATCGAGCCGTTCCGCGGCATCCTGCTCGGGCTGTTTTTCATGGCGGTGGGCCTGTCGGTCGATCTGACAGTGATCGCGGACAACATTGTCCTCATCCTGATAGCGGTACCGGTGCTGATGATGATCAAGGCGCTGGTTATTTACGGAGCTTGCCGGGCTTTCGGTTCCAGCCACAACAACAGCATCCAGATTGCCGGACTGTTGCCGCAGGGCGGCGAGTTCGGCTTCGTCATTTTCAGTGCCGCTGCGGCCGCTGGCGTATTCGCCCAATCCACAGCCTCGCTGCTGGTGGCGATCGTGACAATCTCCATGGCGCTGACACCGCTGGCGGCGTTGCTGGCAAACCGGCTGATGCGGGAAACCTCGGACGAGCAGATGGACGAGGATTTCGCTGGCGCGGGTTCCGACGTATTGATGATCGGATTTTCACGTTTTGGCCAGATCGCATCGCAAATTCTGCTCGCGGGCGGTTCGGATGTGACCATCATCGACCAGTCAGCGGACCGTATTCGATCAGCCTCGAAATTCGGCTTCAAGATCTATTTTGGTGACGGAACCCGCAAGGATGTTCTGGTCGCCGCAGGCATCGAACGCGCCAAGATCGTTGCCGTGTGCACCCAAAAGCAGGAAATCACCGACAAGATTGTCGACATGATTCAAGCCGATTTCCCGACAGCACGCATCTTTGCCCGGGCCTATGACCGGACGCACACCTTGTCGTTGCGCGCCCGCGGCGTAGACTACGAGGCACGGGAGACATTCGAATCCGGAATGCTGTTTGGCCGCAAGACACTTGAAGCGCTTGGAACGTCGGAAGATCAGGCGGCAGCCATCAGCCAGGATGTGCGGCATCGCGATGAGGAACGGCTTGCAATTCAGGCTGTGGAAGGTCTTCTAGCCGGACGGGAGAAATTGCATACGCGCCCGGTCACACCGGAACCGCTGATCAAACCCAAGCGCGAATCCGAGCGGCTGGACAAACCGCTCAAAGACGATATCACCCTGACCGATCCTGCATGACAGTCAGGTTGAAAGAAAGAGACATCATGACGCCCTTCCACCTCGCATTCCCAATCAGAGATATTGAAGAGACCCGCTATTTTTATGGCGATGTGCTTGGCTGCCCGATGGGACGCTTCACTGAAAGCTGGATCGATTTCGATCTTTTCGGTCATCAGATGTCCGGCCACGTCCGCGCTGACGCAGGAACAGGTGCTGCATCCGGCGCTGTTGACGGGCATTCGGTGCCAATCCCGCATTTCGGCGCAGTGCTTGAGATGAAGGACTGGAAGGCGCTCGCGGCCAAGCTCGAGGCTGCGGACGGGATTGACTGGATCATGAAGCCGACATTGCGGTTCGAAGGCCAGCCCGGCGAGCAAGCGACACTGTTTCTGCGCGATCCATCCGGCAATGCTCTCGAATTCAAAGGCTTCGCCGATCTCGGACAGGTCTTCGCCTCGTGACCAGCCAAAAGCCTGCGGCGAATGAACCGCTTGCCGCTGAACACCCACGAAGCGAGCCGGCGAAATTCGTCACCGGCTCGACCATGAGGCATGTCGTCGTCATGACAGCCACAGGCTCGATCGGGTTGGTTGCCGTGTTTATCGTCGATGCTCTCAACCTGTTCTATATCTCGCTACTGGGGCAGCAGGAGCTTGCAGCAGCTATCGGTTATGCCGGAACCTTGTTGTTCTTCAGCACCTCTATCGCCATTGGTCTGTCTATCGCGGCAACTGCTTTGACAGCTCGTGCGCTGGGGCGCGGAAACCGGAGCGAGGCGCGCGAGATTGCCGGCGCATCGCTCGCCTATATGATCATCATCATGACGAGTACTGTGGCGCTCACCTATCCGTTCCTGGGCGATCTGGTGCTGATGATGGGCGCGAAGGGCGAGACTGCAAACCTTGCAACGGAATTCATGCAGATCGTTCTGCCCTCGCTGCCAATTCTGGGGATCGGGATGTGCCTGTCAGCGCTGCTGCGTGCTGTGGGTGACGCCAAACGGGCGATGTATGTGACGCTGGGTGCCGGAGCCCTTACTGCGGTGCTCGATCCGGTTTTCATTTTTGGCTTTGACCTCGGCATCCATGGTGCGGCTATCGCCACCGTGATCTCGCGGTTTGCGCTGGTCGGCATCGGATTCTATTCGCTTTTACGGGTGCACAATCTTGTCGCCATGCCTTCGACGAAAATAATCAGGCGTGAAATTCGTCCATTTCTGGCTATCGGACTGCCAGCGCTGATGACACAGATCGCCACTCCGGTGGGCAATACTTTCGTGACAATGACAATGGCACAACACGGCGATTCGGCTGTTGCAGGATGGGCCGTGGTCGGGCGTTTGATCCCGGTGGCCTTCGGGGCGCTGTTCGCGCTGTCGGGCGCTGTCGGCCCCATTCTCGGCCAGAACTACGGTGCGAAGCGGTATGACCGTCTGATCTCGACGATGCGCGACAGTCTGTTGTTCATCACGATATATACGCTTGTCACTTGGGCGGTGCTGGCGCTGTTTCGCAATCAGATCGCCGATATATTTGGCGCAACCGGCGAGGCACGGGCCGTCATCGTTTTCTTCTGCCTGTTTGTGGCCGGCAGCTTCGTCTTCAACGGCATGCTGTTTGTGGCCAATGCCGCGTTCAACAATCTTGGCTATGCGCTGTATTCGACCGTGTTCAACTGGAGCCGGTCCACTCTCGGGGTAATCCCGTTCGTCTGGCTCGGGTCACTTTGGTACGGCGCACAGGGGGCGCTGGCTGGTTATGGTCTTGGCGCAGTGGTATTCGGCCTCGCCTCCATCGTCGTTTGCTTCCGGGTCATCACGAAAATTGAAGACAGGGATGGTGGCGGCGCCGACGAGCTTGTCGTGCGGACGCCACCTGCCGGGCAGTCAGCCTTCACCAGCGGCAAGGCGTCAACGTTGTAATCGCTACCTGAAGAATGCGAACGCGGCGTCGAGATCGCGTTTGAGCTGCTCGGCGACACCTTCGGATTCAGCCAGAATGTCCTTGGCCTTGAGAAAATCCAGAACGCGGAACTGGTGCACTTCAGGCCTGAGAAGAATTTGCGGCGGATGCGCCCTGCGCTTCATTTCGATGATGGACTGCATCATCAACTGGCTTGCACCGAACATCATGTCGACAGTGGTCGGCGGTTGCCCCGGAATTCCCGACGGCAATCCAACCACATCGACGCCGATGACGATGTCGGCGAGTCCCGCGAGTTGATCAAAAGGCACCGGATTGAAAATGCCGCCGTCGATCATGATCGTGTTGTCGATCATGACCGGACGGAAGACTGCCGGAATCGCTGCTGACGCAGCAATTGCGAGGCGCAGGTCACCCTCCGTGCAGACCACTTCGCAATGGCCATAATAATCGGTGACCATGATTTTTGTCGGAATTTTCAGATCTTCGAATTTTCGCGCCACGGTGGCCGGCAAAAATGCTTCCAGAATACGCTCGACATTGAACTGCCCAAGGCGGAGGCCGCCTTCCATGGCGTCCTTGACACCCCGGGGCCGCGCCGCTTTCCAGATCCGACTGATGGCATTGGTCGGTTTTCCCACGGTCTCCAGTGTATGGGCGCGGATTTCCTCGCCGGACAAACCCGATGCCATAGATGCTCCCATGATCGCACCGATGGACGATCCTGATATCGCCACGGGTGTGATCCCCATGGCATCGAGGGTCTCAATGATATGGATATGGGCTATCCCGCGCGCGCCGCCACCGCCAAAAGCGATCGCGATTGTCGGGTCGGAAGACCGGACCGGCTGATCCGGCAAAACGGTTTTTACGTCACTCATTATCGAGACTGCTTTCCGTGGCGTCCACCGCCATAACTCGATCACCAGACGAGGCTGTTGCATCATAGCGGAAGAACCGCATCACCGTGTCGCCAAATGCACGGCTGTCGAGAATCTGAAACCCGTGTCCGGGATCCGGATCTGCTGCGACTTCTTCTTCGAGCACGACCAGCGCGCCGTGCCCAATCCAGCCTCCACGTGCCGCCGACGCCAGTGCGCTGTCGCCCAGCCCCTTGCCATAGGGTGGATCGGCAAAGACCAGATCGAATGGCGCCATCGTGCCCGACGCGCCAAGCTTAGTCGCATCGCGGCGGAACAGACGTGCGCGGCCCTGCAAACCGAGGGTCTCGATGTTCTTCTGGATCAGGCCGCGTCCCTCGACGCCAGTTTCGACAAACAATGCGCTCCGGCAGCCCCGGGAAAGTGCTTCGATTCCCACAGCCCCGGTGCCTGCAAACAGGTCAAGCACGCGCGTTTCCGCAAGTGATTCTGGATAGGCATGGCTCAGGATATTGAACAGGCTTTCCCGGCTCCGGTCGGTCGTTGGCCGGATAGCTTGTGTTTTTGGCGCGGCAAGGCTCCTGCCGCGGAATTCACCGCCGACGATCCGCACCGGGTCCACGTCCCTTGCCGGAAGCAGGTTTGCCGCTCCGGTTGTCTGCTGATGGCTTACCGCCGTTCGGTTTATTTGGCCCCTTTGAAGGACCGTCATACGGTTTGCCGCCGGGCTTGCCGGATGGTTTCATGCCGGGTTTGCCACCCGGCTTCTTGAAATCCCGAGCTGGCCGGGCCTCATCCGCTTCGCCGGCCGGACGGGCCTTGGAGTGTCCCTTGGGGAAGCTGTTGCGGCGGGTGTCGGCACGTTGATCAGCACGGGCGGGCTTACGCGCGGGCCGTTCGCCGCCTCGCTCCGCGTCATCCTTCTTGTTTTCATTGACCGGGCGCGCCCCCGGCGCCATCCAAACATTGGTGGCGCGGCTGCGCTGCACGAAGCTGCGCTTGGCTGGCTTGCCGCCGGGCTCCTCATTACGTCCGCCGCTGGGCCTTTCGCCTTTCGGAGCGCCAAACGGCTTGCGGTCTGAACGCTCACGGTCCGGTCCGCGATCACGATCCTTGCCAAACGATTTTCCGTCCCGCTCCGGCCGTCCCGGCTTGGTATCGAGCCTGGCCCGCGCACGTTCGGTTTTTTCCGAAGCTGAAATCCATTCGCGTTGCGCTGGTTTAGCCGCCGGCGTGGGCTTGGCTTCAGGCTTCGGCGTAGGAAGATGTTCACTCAGCGGCGCATCGAAATTGGCGCCTGATTCCTCTATCATGCGCTCACCGAGCTGTTCGCGCAGTGTCCGGCTCTTGATCTCGACGACCTCGCCATCACGAATATCGCCAAGCTGGAAAGGTCCGAAGGAAATCCGGATCAGGCGGTTGACGTCGAGGCCAAGCGCACCGAGCACATTCTTGATCTCGCGGTTCTTGCCTTCGCGCAAGCCCATGGTGATCCAGACATTGTGGCCCTGTTTGCGGTCAAGCGTCGCCTCAATGGCACCATAGAGGACGCCTTCGACCGCAATACCGTCTTTCAGCCCATCCAGCCGGGCCTGGTCAATATCTCCATAGGCGCGGACACGGTAGCGCCTCAGCCAGCCGGTCTGGGGCAGTTCCAGTGTGCGAGCCAGGCCACCATCATTGGTCAGCAGCAAAAGGCCTTCGGTGTTGATATCAAGCCGGCCGACGGTGAGGACACGCGGCAGATGCTTCGGCAACCTGTCGAAAACGGTCTCTCGGCCTTCGGGATCCTTGTTGGTCGTCACGAGGCCTGCGGGCTTGTTGTAAACCCAGAGCCTGGTGCGCTCAATGCCGCCAATCACCTCGTTATCGACCTCAATCCGGTCGGACATGGAAACCACAATGGCCGGACTTTCGAGGATCTTTCCGTTGACCTTGATCCGCCCCTCGGCCACCATGCGCTCGACATCGCGGCGCGACGCCACGCCGACGCGCGCCAGGATTTTGGCAATGCGGCCGCTTTCGACGGCGGCTTCCGATGTCTCTTTGTCGGACTGCGGTTTACCGCGTTTGGGCTTGTCTTGTTCTGTCATTTGTTGTTTGCCTGCCTATACAGCGGATGCTGCGTTCTTTGTGAAGCGCAAGAGCACTGTAACATGTTTGGTTGGCGCATACGTCGTTCCACAGATCAGTCCTGTTGTCATGGGGTATAGCGCGTTGATCGCTCTCTATCAGGTTGGGCGAGCCGGGTTAAGGGGTTTCATGCATGGTCTTCACCGGTCAGGGCATTTCATGATCAGCAAGGGGTATATGGATCTGGCGCTCGAGGAAGCGCGCTCTGCAGCCGCCCGCGGCGAAGTTCCGGTCGGCGCAGTGATCGTGCGCGACGGAGTTGTGCTGGCGCGCGCCGGCAATCGCACCCGCGAACTCAACGACGTGACCGCGCATGCGGAAATTCTGGCGATCCGGCAAGCAGCCGAAAGGCTCGGAAGTGAACGGCTGACCGACGCCGACCTCTATGTCACGCTGGAGCCATGCACCATGTGCGCAGCGGCGATCTCGTTTGCCAGACTACGGCGGCTCTATTTTGGGACGGAAGATGAAAAAGGCGGCGCTGTAACAAGCGGCGTGCGGTTTTTCAACCAGCCGACCTGCCACCATGGACCAGAGGTTTATCCGGATATCGCCTCAGATGACGCCATACTGCTGCTCAAGAGTTTTTTCAAAGAGCGCCGCTGAACTGCAGAGACAATCAGGAGAGAACCGGCTCCCGGTCAGGCATTCGATTTGCAAAACAAATCAAAGTGACGGCAGCCACTTACCACGGCCACCATTTTTTCTTGCCGGTGCCCGCCTTCGTCGCTTCTTCTTTCCAGCGCTTTTCTTTTGCGCGCTCGGACTCGCCGAGTTCTCCCACAGGGGCAGTCTCCGCAGGCTGACGGTAAGTCAAAGGTGGATCAGAAAGGAACCGGCGACGGTCGGAATATGCACCTTTCTGGATCTTCTGCGCATCCAAGTAGGCCTGACGTTGCTTTGCATTGTTCACGGCTGGTGCCGCTTCAGCCGCACGTACCGACAACCGAGACCCCGACGGGCGTTTTGAAGTTTCCGGTCTGGCCAAGGGTGAGGTATAGGCCGTATTACCTGAATTGGCGTCAGCCTCGGCCAGCAACCGCTGACGGGTTTGCTCGGGCGATTCCACCCATGCCGGGTTGTTTTCAACGACATTCTGCTGTGGAGCAGGAAGGCTCGCGGTATCGGTCGGTTTAACAATTGCCGGTCGCGGCTTGTAATCGATTTCCGCGCCTTTTTTCGCGGAGCCAATCGAAGCGATGTTACCGAGGTCATCAATAAGTTGCCCCGTCGACGTCTTGTCAGTGCCATAGGTCGGACCAAGGCAGCCTGACAGCGCAAGGCTTGCGGCAATGAGTGCGCCTATTGTCACGCCGGCGCGGTACTCGATCTTCATTGTCATGCACAGGGTCCCGTCTCAGACAGTCACTTGGAATTCACACCGCTTGTGGCCTTACAATCCGGCCATTTTCAGGCAGGGTTTTACCGGATTGGGACAACAAGGGCAATTGACTCCGGGAAATTTGCCCCCGAACCGGTTTCAACGCCCACCGGACCCCGGAAAACCGGGATCCGGTGGAATTTCACAGTCGGCCCAGCGCCTTAAGTTCGTGCAGGGCAGCAGCATCGCGAGCGGAAACATCCGGGAATTCCGGGTCAGATCCGACGTCGTCAGTGATCCGCCAGGAGCGGGCGCATTTCTGACCTTCAGCGAGCACCGGTACGACGGCAACGGCGCTGACATCGTCGAGGCGGAACGCATCATCAGGGCCAGCGCTTGTCTCGACACGCACACCCGAAGTGATGCAGATTTCCGCGAAATCACTCTCACCGATGGCTTCAACCAGCGCCGGATCTGTGATGTAGACGACAGGAGCCGCCTCCAGTGACGAGCCGATGCGCTTTTCACGGCGCTCGATTTCCAGCGCACCGGTGACGACACGGCGCACTGTGCGAATCTTCTTCCACTTAGTGGCAAGCGCGTCATCGCGCCAACCAGCTGACACCTCGGGGAACTGTTCGAGATGCACCGATTCGGCATCCGGCTTATTGGACAGCCATGCCTCTTCCATGGTGAAAGGCAGCATCGGTGCCAGCCATGTGACCAGACAATCGAAGATGGTGCGGATCACCTGCAACGAGGCTTTGCGGCGCTGGCTCGACGGCGCATCACAATAGAGCGCATCCTTGCGGATATCGAAGTAGAACGCCGAGAGTTCGATGTTGGCAAAATCGGTCAGCGCCCGGGAAATGCGCTTGAAATCGAAATTGTCGTAGCCTGTACGGACCAGCGTATCCAGCTCGGCAAGCCGGTGCAGCATCAACCGCTCGAGTTCGGGCATATCGGATGGAGCGATTGCCTCACCCGCATCATGCGACAGCGTACCCAGCATCCAGCGGATGGTATTGCGGAGCTTGCGATAGGCATCGATATTGGTCTGAATAACCGTCTTGCCGAGACGCTGATCTTCCCAGTAATCGGTGTTCATCACCCACAGGCGCAGAATATCAGCGCCGGATTTGTTCATGATGTCCTGCGGGAACACCTGGTTGTTGAGCGACTTCGACATCTTGCGGCCGTCTTCGGCCATGGTGAAACCATGGGTGATCACCGCGTCATAGGGTGCGCGACCACGAGTGGCGCAGCTTTCGAGCAGCGAGGAATGGAACCAGCCGCGATGCTGGTCGGAGCCTTCGAGATAGACATCGGCCGGCCATTTGAGATCCGGACGATCTTCCAGCGTGAAGACATGGGTACAGCCAGAATCGAACCATACGTCGAGAATGTCGGTGACCTGGATCCACTTCGGATCGCTTGCCAGAGCGCCGAGGAACCGCTCGCGGGCGCCTTCAGCAAACCAGGCGTCGGCGCCTTCTTTCTCGAAAGCCTCAAGAATGCGGGCATCGACCGCCTCATCCAACAGCACATTGCCATCGACATCGGCAAAGACGCAGATCGGCACGCCCCAGGCGCGCTGACGCGACAGCACCCAGTCGGGCCGGTCCTCGATCATGCCGCGTAGACGGTTCTGTCCGGCGGCAGGTACGAAACGGGTGTCCTCGATGCCCTTCAAAGCACGTGAGCGCAGCGTCGTGCCATCGCCGAAATCCTTGTCCATATAGACAAACCATTGCGGCGTATTGCGGAAGATGATCGGCTTCTTGGAGCGCCAGGAATGCGGGTAATCATGCTTGAGACGACCACGGGCAAAGAGATTGCCGGCCTCGATCAGCGCCGTGATCACGGACTGGTTGGCGTCACCCTTTTTGCCCTTGTCATCGATCACACGGGCTGGTCCACCTTCACGGTCCGGTCCGAAACCCGGCGCATCTTTGGTGTAATAGCCACCATCATCAACAGGGAACGGGATTTCTGCAGAGATGCCGCGTGCTTCCAGATCCCGCGCCGCATCCATCCAGGCTTCAAAGTCTTCCCGGCCATGGCTAGGGGCTGTGTGCACAAAGCCCGTGCCGGCATCATCGGTGACGTGATCGCCTGGGATCAATGGAACCTTGAAATCATAGCCAAGACTGTAAAGAGGATGATCACAAACAAGAGTATGTAATTCCGATGTGGGTACATCACCATGAAGTTTGAATTCGAGCTTTGCTTTGGACGCGCACTCTTCGGCGAGCGCCTTTGCGAAAATCAGTTTTTCGCCAGGTTGAGGGCCAAAATCATTCTCAGCTGCCGTAACCTCATAGAGGCCGTAACTGATACGGTCCGAAAACGAAACGGCGCGGTTGCCGGGGATGGTCCAAGGCGTGGTTGTCCAGATGACAACCGAAGCCCCGACCAAGTCCTCGGATTGCATTGTAGCAGCAGGCGACATTTTGACAGTTTTACCATCGATTATGTTTGTCGTTATTTTTTCCAATCCTCGAACAGGAAATTTCACCCAGATCGTATCGCTCTCATACGGCTGATATTCGATCTCGGCCTCCGCCAGAGCGGTGCGTTCAACCACCGACCACATGATAGGCTTGGAGCCGCGATAAAGCTGACCGGACTTGGCGATCTTTAGAAGTTCGCCGGCAATCCGCGCCTCGGCGTGGAAATCCATCGTCTTGTAGGGCTTGTCGAAATCGCCCTCGATGCCGAGGCGCTTGAACTCCTCGGACTGAACATCAACCCAGTGCTGCGCCCAATTACGGCATTCCTGGCGGAATTCGAGCATCGCCACAGGGTCTTTCAGATTAGGCTTTTCCTTGCCCTTGGAACGGTAGTTCTCTTCCTCGATCTTCCATTCGATCGGCAGGCCGTGACAATCCCAGCCAGGCACGTAATTGGAATCAAAGCCGCGCATCTGAAACGAGCGCGTGATTACGTCTTTCAGGATCTTGTTGAGCGCGTGGCCGATGTGGATGTTGCCGTTGGCGTAGGGCGGGCCGTCATGCAGCACATATTTGGGGCGTCCGGCTGAGGCTTCACGCAACTTGTCGTAAAGCCGCATTTCCTGCCAGCGAGCCACCAGTTCGGGCTCCATCGTGGGAAGGCCGCCGCGCATCGGGAACTCGGTTTCGGGCAGATTGAGCGTTTTGGAATAGTCGAACTTGTCGTTGGTGTCGGTCATGGTGTCACAATCTTTTGGGCCGATGGCCCGTGGTGGACATTGTATCGGAAACTTCGGAGGTGGGCGCGAGATCACGCCGAAATGCCCGGTCTCCAGCGAGCTCTGCTCAGCGGGAAACCGGGATCATAATTCGTATCGGCGGAAAGCCTATGATCGAGACGACCGTGGTCATGGAACGGGTTCATACTGGTTTTTATAGCGCGTGAAAAGAACATTGCGCTGCATAAAGATGCCGATTGTGCCGATCACGATTTGCGCAAGTGACGGCTACCCGTGAAAATTGCGGCGTATGTATCGAATTTTGACAAGACATGGTGCAATCACCGTATCTGCAGACTGCCGACATCAGGCCTAAGAAGTCATCTTGGCATAGATCAACCGGCGCATCAGTGCGGTCACAGGCCTGGGCGCAACCTTGCCTAAAAAAGCAACGACACGATTAGACACGCCGGGAATTGCAGTTTTTTTACCCTCAAATGCATCCGCCAGGATCAAACTGGCCGCCTGATCCGGCTGCATGCGCTTGCTGGCATCAGCGTTTTTCGGAGCGTGCTGCGCTGCATGAGCGGTGCGAACAGGCCCCGGAAAGGCAACAGTCAGGCTCACGCCCTTGGATTTTGCAAACTTGCGCATGCTTTTGGCATAAATCGCCAAGGCATCTTTGGAAGCCGCATAGCTGGCAGCACCAGGATACCCGGTGAAATGCGATAACGAAGATACAAACACCATGGCCGCGCCGGGCTTGAAAGCGTTCGCCTCAAACAACCGGGAGGCGATGACCATTGGCGCTTCGGTGTTGACCCGCAGCACATCAATATGCGCCTGCGCATCAAGAACCTCGAATTTTCCTGTGGCGTTGATCCCGGCGTTGAGAAACACCAGACTGTATGGCCCCGCCGCGATCAGTCCGGGTATGGCATCATCAAGCTGGGTGCGGCTTGCCAGATCGCACTGAACAAAGCCCACCGGCGCCTTGTCAGACCCCGGTTGATCGCGATCAAGCACAACAACGTCAAACCCTTTGGCCTGCAGCCTCCGTACAACCGCCGCTCCGAGACCGGCGCTGCCACCAGTCACCAGGGCGCGCTTCTTCTTGCTGCTCACAGCCGCCACCCCATAAACGCACCGCCACCGAAGTATCGGCCCCAGGACAGTTTGACCGGCGACCGCCTGCCGGCGATGGCCACCGCCATCATTGCCGCGACATCGTCCGGCTCCAAAAACAACGAGCGCATAAGGCCCGGATCGTACCCTGCCTTGTCGTGCATCCCGGTCTTGGATGCCCCCGGGTGCAGGATCTGAACCGCGACTTCATTTTTCCATTCGGAGCGGAGCGCCCGGGCCAAACCATGCAAACCGGCCTTGGAAGCCGCGTAGGCAGGAATGGTGGCTGAGCCTTTGTGGGCCACCGACCCGACCAAGGTCAGCGTTCCTCTGGATTTTCTGAGCAGCGGATACAAAGTTTGCGCCTGCAACATGGCCGCCAGAAGGTTCACATCAAGGCTCTGGCGGATCGCTTCGGTGCTGTCCAAGCCCTCAATCGCCGCAAATCCGGTACCGGCATTGAGAACGGCGTTGTCGAGACCGTCCCAACCGAAATCGCGAACACCCCGGGCCAGTGCCAGGGCAGATTTTTCGGGGTCGCTCTGATCAGCAACGACATAACCGACGCCGCGTGGCAGTTTGCCTGCCACTTCATTTTGAGATTTTCGGCCGGAAAGCAGGAGCTTGTGGCGACGGGCTAGTTTTTTCGCGAGCGCCAAACCCAGACCTGCATTTCCGCCGGTTATCAGGATACGGCGCGGCTTTGCGCCAATCATCCGGAAGGCCCAAATGTAATTGCCTGGTCCAGCGGCGACAGCGGCTGCAGCGCACCGAGCACGGCGCGGGCCTCAGCCTCGTCGATCTTCATCTGCGTCACCAATTGATCCAAACCATCAAATTTCTCCTCGCCGCGAAGTCTCGAAACAAACAAAACTGTACACGTCTCACCATAGAGATCACCGGCAAAATCGAACAGGAATGTTTCAAGCAGCAATGCTGCACCATCTTCAGCAACTGTTGGCCGGCGGCCAAAACTTGCCACCCCGTCATGAACCGTTCCGTCGGCGCGACGGAAACGAACGGCATAGATTCCGGGTTTCAGCGCGGTTTCGGGAGGCAGCGCCATATTGGCGGTCGGGTAGCCCAAAGTGCGGCCGAGTTTCTTGCCATGCAGCACCTCGCCCGAGACCGCGTAACGATAGCCGAGCAAACCGTTTGCCTCGCCAACGTCACCAGATGCCAGCGCCTCGCGGATCCGGCTCGAAGACACGACTTCGGCGTTTTCGTCCTGAAACTGCTCTACCAGAGTGACGCCGAAACCGTGTCTGACTCCAGCCCTCATCAGATAGTCAGGATTGCCCTCGCGTCCCTTGCCAAAGTGAAAATCGTAGCCTGTGACAACATGATGTACGCCAAGCCGTCCACACAAAATCCCGGTGACGAAGTCCTCGGCGCTTTGAGACGAGAACGCCTTGTCAAAAGATTGCTCTACAATCGCATCAAAACCCAGCTGCCCCAGAATTGCCGCCTTCATCGGCGCCGGCGTTAAACGAAAAACCGGCTGATCAGGGCGAAATACTGTGCGCGGATGCGGCTCGAAACTTAGCACAACGGATGAAACGCCCGCCGCCTGCGATATTTCAGTGGCGCGCGCCAGAACAGTCTGATGACCGCGGTGAACGCCGTCAAAATTGCCGATCGCCACAACGCCGCCCTTGAGTTCGCCTGCGAACGTCCCGGCATCATGAAATCGTCGCGCCATCTCTTTCCTATTTCCGTTGTTGTCAGGCAAGCCATTCCATCCAGTAGGCTGGGGCCACGCCTTCTGCATCCAGGAAAGCCTGCAGCCGGGCCTCGTCGGTCACCCGTCCGTTGAGATATTGGTTGGCGTGTATTCCGCGCGCAATGAAAACGGCTTCAAGCCCATTGTCCAAAGCACCATGGATATCAGTTTGCACACCATCACCTATCGCCAGTGTGCGCGCAGGATCCGCATTGCCGCGAATGGCGCGGACACGCGCCATGGCCTCGCGATAAATCGGCGCATGTGGCTTGCCGGCAATCCGGGTTTCGCCACCGAGTTCGACATAGAGATCAGCCAAGGCGCCTGCGCACGGCACCAGACGATCACCGCGTTCAACCATCCGGTCGGGATTGGCGCATATGAAGGGCAACCCGCGAGCGCGAAAACCGTCTAGCAGGCTACGATAGTCTTGAGCGGTTTCAACTTCATCGTCAAAAAGGCCCGTACACAGGACCGCGGCTGCCGCATCCGGTTCGACCAGATCAACATCCAGCCCCTCAACCAGCGCAAGATCGCGTTCGGGCCCGAGAAAATAGAGTGCGCGTGGTGCGTCCTGTACCAGCTGCCGGGTGACGTCACCGGACGTCACGATGTCATCCCAGCACTCCGGATCGACGCCGATTGTTTCAAACTGACGGATCACGCCCGCTGCCGGGCGCGGCGAATTTGTAATAAGGACGACGGTCTGGCCGCGTTGCCGTGCCGCCTTCAGCGCTTCGACAGATAACGGAAAGGGGTTGACGCCATTGTGGATGACGCCCCATACGTCGCACAACAAGATGTCGGCGCTATCGGTCAACTGATCGAGATCGGTTATCTTGCGGGCCATGGGCGAACGGTTCCTTCCGGCCCAACGATGTCGCCCAGCTTGCCGCTGATTACAAGACCCCGCCAGAAAATTGGCGGCCGGGCGCAAAAACATGCAGCAGGAATACTCCCCAATATCTTGACTCTTGGTCCTGGCACCCCTATCTCGGCCTCGTTGGCACTCTACTGATGTGAGTGCTAACATCATCTCCATGAGGCCCATTCGGGGTGCTCAGCCGCTTCTGTCATTCGATCAAGGAATATAGACAATGGCAAAAACCAAGTTCCGTCCGCTCCACGACCGCGTTGTCGTTCGTCGTGTTGAGTCCGAAGAAAAAACAAAAGGCGGGATCATCATTCCGGATACCGCCAAGGAAAAGCCGCAGGAAGGCGAAATCATCGCCATCGGTTCCGGCATCCGCGACGAAGCCGGCAAGCTTGTGCCGCTCGACGTCAAGTCTGGCGACCGCGTGCTGTTCGGCAAATGGTCCGGCACCGAAATCAAGCTTGATGGCGAAGACCTTCTGATCATGAAGGAAAGCGACATCATGGGCATCCTCGGTTAAGCCGAAATTCTGCCCACATAAATCCAATCTGCCTCAACACGATGGGCCCAGGCCCGGGAGTTAAGTTAAATGGCTGCTAAAGAAGTAAAATTCGGTCGTACCGCCCGCGAGAAAATGATGCGCGGCGTCGACATTCTGGCTGATGCCGTCAAGGTAACGCTGGGCCCCAAGGGCCGCAACGTCATCATCGACAAGTCCTTCGGTGCTCCGCGCATCACCAAGGACGGCGTCACCGTCGCCAAGGAAATCGAACTGGAAGACAAGTTCGAAAACATGGGCGCACAGATGGTGCGCGAAGTCGCATCGAAGACCAATGATGAGGCCGGCGACGGCACCACCACTGCCACCGTTCTGGCCCAGTCGATCGTTCGCGAAGGCGGCAAGGCTGTTGCTGCCGGCATGAACCCGATGGACCTCAAGCGCGGCATCGACCTGGCCGTGACTGAAGTCATCACCATGCTTCAGAAGAAGGCCAAGAAGATCAAGACCTCGGCTGAAGTCGAACAGGTCGGCACGATCTCGGCCAACGGCGAAGCACAGATCGGCAAGGATATTGCCGAAGCCATGCAGAAGGTCGGCAACGAAGGTGTCATCACCGTCGAAGAAGCCAAGACCGCTGAAAGCGAACTCGAAGTCGTTGAAGGCATGCAGTTCGACCGCGGTTACCTGTCGCCTTACTTCGTGACCAACCCCGACAAGATGGTTGCCGAACTCGAAGACGTCTACATCCTTCTTCATGAGAAGAAGCTTTCGAACCTTCAGGCCATGCTGCCTGTGCTCGAAGCCGTGGTGCAGACTTCCAAGCCGCTGCTCATCATCTCGGAAGACGTTGAAGGCGAAGCTCTTGCTACGCTGGTGGTCAACAAGCTGCGTGGCGGCCTGAAGATTGCTGCCGTCAAGGCTCCTGGCTTCGGCGATCGCCGCAAGGCAATGCTCGAAGACATCGCGATCCTGACCGGCGGCCAGGTGATTTCCGAAGACATCGGCATCAAGCTCGAAAACGTGACCCTGGAAATGCTGGGCCGCGCCAAGAAGGTGTCGATCACCAAGGAAACCACCACCATCGTTGATGGCGCTGGCAAGAAGAAGGAAATCGAAGGCCGGATCACGCAGATCAAGGCACAGATCGAAGAAACTTCTTCGGACTACGACAAGGAAAAGCTGCAGGAACGCCTTGCCAAGCTGGCTGGTGGCGTTGCCATCATCCGCGTCGGCGGTGCAACTGAAACGGAAGTCAAGGAACGCAAGGACCGCGTCGACGACGCGCTCAACGCTACCCGCGCTGCCGTTCAGGAAGGCATCGTTGCTGGCGGCGGCACCGCGCTGCTGCGCGCTTCGGTCGCCATCACCGTCAAGGGTGCGAACGCCGACCAGGATGCTGGCATCAACATCATCCGTCGTGCGCTGCAGTCTCCTTGCCGCCAGATCGCGACAAATGCTGGTGATGAAGCTTCCATCGTCGTGGGCAAGATCCTCGACCAGAAGAGCGACACCTTCGGCTACAATGCCCAGACCGGTGAATATGGCGACATGATCACCATGGGTATCGTTGACCCGGTCAAGGTTGTCCGCACTGCCCTGCAGGATGCGGCATCGATCGCCGGCCTGCTGATCACCACCGAAGCCATGATTGCCGAACTTCCTAAGAAGGAATCGGCTGGCGGCGGCGGCATGCCTGACATGGGCGGAATGGGCGGCATGGGCGGCATGATGTAATAAGGCGTCAGCCTTGTTACTGCCGATCCACGCACCTGGCGTGACTTAAGAAAAGGGTGGTCTTCGGGCCACCCTTTTTGCTGTTGGTGAAGGTTTGAAGAACCGGCGCCAAAATTGATTTTGGTGCTTGTTGCAAAATGTGTCATTCGTAGCTTAGTATCGAAACGCAAATTAACTGAAATTCAATGGTAAATTTGGTCGAAAGGGGCATAGCGTTTTATTGAAAAAATGCTTTACCCTGCGTTTTCATAAACCCGAGCTTGTGGCAAAGACTGATCGGCGGAGACTTCCGCAACAAAGATGGTCAGATCAGAGATTGTTTCGCACCACCTAATTGGGACAGTGCATGGTGTGCAACCCGGACGTACAGGGCGAAGACACATGCTGGAATTCATCGGGCGCTACCGAGGTGTACATTGTTCAAAATTGCTAGAGCAGACAACATTTCAGGAATTGGAGCTCAGCCGCAGGGCTTCGATGCGCCTGATCTGGACGTTATCTCTCACTACTGTCGTATTGAGGCCTTTGAAGCCAATCTTGCGACAGGTGCCTTTCAGCTCGGACCTGCGGCACGGTATCACCACCAGCTTCCCGACCAAGGTGAATTCGGGCTGTACAATCTGGTCAAGTGTTACGACGAAGAGTATCGCAATCATGTGCTGGAGCTTTATGAACTGGCGGCGATGAAACCTTCCTCATTCTGTTTCTCCACCACGATCGTTCAAGAGGATGACAGCCAGATCCCGGTGATGTGCATCGGTGAATCATCAAATTTCTCTGATGATGGCGACGGCGCGATCAATGGCGTTTTTGTTTTTCCGAAGTTCAAGCTCCTCAACAAGACACCGCTCAAAACCCAATGACAACTGCCCACGCGATCTGAGCCAACCAATGGCCTCGATCGAATATTTGTGAACAATATGTTCATCATTGTTCATCTTTTCGCGACTCACGATTGCATATAGGTCTCTCACAAGTTTGAGAAACAGGAGAAACCTATGTCGACCAATATACAGCTTCTCATCGGCCGCGTGCTGCTGAGCATCATTTTCATCGTCGCCGGCTTCGGCAAGCTCGGTAGTGTTGCGGGCACCGCAGGTTACATGGCCAGCATGGGCATCCCGCTGCCCGGCATCACCGTTTGGCTGGTCATCGCGCTGGAACTTCTCGGTGGCATCGCCATCCTGCTGGGTTTTTTCACCCGCTATACCGCCTGGGCACTGGCAGCATTCTGCATCGCATCCGGCTATCTTGGCCACTTCCAGCCTGAAGACCAGATGCAGATGACAAGCTTCATGAAGAACCTCGCCATGGCAGGCGGCTTCCTGGCGCTGGCGGCTGCGGGTGCAGGCAGCTTCTCGATCGACGCACGCCGCAAATAAGCTTAAAAAGCAGATACAACAATGACAGACCCGGCGCTTCACGCGCCGGGTTTTTCTTTGCAATCAAAACCCTAATCAAACTTATTCAGTTAGATCAGGCAGGCACCCCTCGAGGGGCGCGGCCAACCAGTTTGGCAATGATCCAGATTGATGCGATCGTGAAAGCGACGATCACTGCAAACTCGATAGTGCGCGAAGGGAAATATCCCTCCCCGCCCAGCGCCATCATCAACGGGCCGATGGTAAGACCGCTTGAGATGAGAACCGCCAGCATGGCCGGTACGATGTCGCCACGCAAAACTGCCGTGTCTGGGTTTACAGCAGACATACGGGACAGAATGGCAAGCAGAAGCATTGACGACAGGAACACGATCGATCCGATGGTGAATTCCATGATAACCCCACAATCCAAAATCATCCCGGTGCCTGGGACGAGGCTGAACCGGTGGAGAAACGGCTTTGTGGTTGGCGGAGCCATCGGCCCGTTCAGCGCAAACAATTGCTGGGGGCGCGAAGGACGCGTGCAGGCCGGGTCTTTCCCGGGTCTCCAGATTCTGACTCAGATCATGAAAAACGCAAGTGGGCGCGCCACCGCCGGAAGAATATATTTTTGTGGCCTGCCGGCCTCAAACTGATGCTTCGACGATTCCCGTCAGCCAAGCGCTCCACGAACTGCATTGATCAACTTCGCGACACGCGGGTCGGCATCGTGTTCCACCTTGCGGGCCCGCACCAGACAGGCCTCGGACTTGAGGATCACGCCATCGGACAGGATACGCAGATGATTGGCGGTCAGGGTCGAGCCGGTGGAGGTGATGTCGACGATGATATCCGCCGCACCCGAGGCAGGGGCGCCTTCGGTGGCTCCGAGACTTTCAACGATGCGATACAGCTGAATGCCGTGGCGAGTGGAGAAGAAGTTCTGGGTTAGCCGCCAGTATTTGGTGGCAATCGCCAGCCTTCGTCCGTGGCGGGCACGGAAGTCTGCTGCGACATCGCCAAGATCGGCCATGGTATCGACATCCTTCCAGATATCCGGCACAGCGACGACAACATCAGCGTGGCCGAAACCGAGCCGTGCGGTGATTTCCACCCGCTCATCAGCGCGGGCCAGGCTTTCGCGGACCAGATCCTCGCCGGTAACACCGAAATCAACCGCACCGGCTCCGAGTTCGCGGGCGATCTCCGAGGCCGACAGGAATGCCACCTCGACGCCGTCGATGCCATCGATACGGCCGCGATAGCTGCGATCATTGCCAATCGCCGAGACGGTCAGGCCGGCCCGGGCGAAGACGGCAATGGCGTCGTCCTTCATGCGGCCCTTGGATGGCAGCGCAACAGTCAAGGTCATTGGCCTGCCCTCACGGTTTCGATCCGGTCGAGCCACAGCGAGAAGCCGACGGCGGGGATTGGGTCACGCGCGCCGAGCAACGTCATCAGCCGGTCGTAGCGGCCGCCACCGGCAAGCACCAGACTGTCGCTGCCTGCGGAAATCTCGAAGACGAGACCGGTGTAATAGTCAAGCGGACGGCCAAAAGCGGCTCGCCAGCGGATAGCGCCCAGATCCTCGCCACGCTCGGACAGCGCATTCAACCGGGCTTCGAAAGCCGCCTGTGCGACGCTGATATCAAGCCCGGCATTCCGTGCAAAATCTGCCAGTGCCGATGCAGCCCTATCGAGCGCCACATCAAGCGCCAGAAACGCCTTCAGAGCATCGAGCGATTTGGGCGACAGTCGGGTGGCGTCGAGCGCCTGCTTGCCGACCAGCCGGGCGGCGATTTCGGCGGGCGAGCGGCTGGCATTGGTGGAATAGCCGGTCTGGCTCATCACCTCTTCAATATGCGCCTCAAGCCCATCGACATCGCCGTTTGCCAGGAACCCGGCCACGGATGCATCCGGTTGAGCAGCACTGTCAGGATTGGCGAGCTTGGTGATCATCGCGGTGAGCGCCTGCTCGTTGCCAAAGGCATGGATCAAACGCTTCTGCCAGCCAGACGGCAGACCAAGGCCTGCGACAACGGCTTCGAACACCGACTGGTCTCCAAGGATGATCGACAGATTTTCTGGGGGCGCGAATTCGGCGATCAGCGCGCGGGCCTCCGATAGCGCTCTTGCATCGGCACGGGCTTCATCGGGCTCACCCAGATCTTCGACGCCGGCCTGAAAAAACTCGTTGCCGCCTTCGCGGCGCTGGCGGAACACCTGGCCGAGATAGGTGTAGCGCCGCGGGGTGGCGACGTTCTCGGCAATGTGGGCGCTGCATACTGGAATAGTGAATTCCGGCCTGAGGCAGAGGCTTTCGCCGGTCTCGCTTTCGGTGAGGAAGATGCGGCGGCGCAGATCCTCGCCGGCCATATCGAGAAACGGCTCGGCCGGCTGGATCACCGGGATGTTGACACGATTTCCGCCCAGCGCACCAAGCGCACGGGCGAGTTCAGTGGCGAAATCTGGAAGTCCGGCTTCAGGCATGATCTCTCAGCCCTGCCCGTCAATCGCGTCGGCGAAGGCATCAGAGGCCTGTTCCGCAAGGATCCGTTTGACGGTGACAACCAGATCGCTCTCGTCGACCAGATGTTCACCGGCCTTGGCCTGGCGCCATTCGGCGTTGTCGGTGATGGTTTCCGCGATGCGTTTGCCCTCGATAAGGTCCTTGACGATGATCTTGCCGGCTTCCTTCTCGTTGCCGCCCTGAATGATGGCGATGGGTGAGCCGCGACGGTCGGCATAGCGGAGCTGCTTGGGGAAATCCTTGGGATTGCCCTGAAACAACTCGACCGGAATGGTGGCTTCGAGCGGCTGACCATCAGCGTCGAGCGGGTTCAACTCAGTGCGCAGCTCTTGCGCCATTTTGGCGTAATCACCGATGCGGTCGCGGTCCATGATGGTGATGAGGATCGGGCCGTTGGCGGCCTCGCCAGACAGCTTGCCGAGATTTTTAAGCGCCGTCATCAGCCTCGAGACGCCGATGGAGAAACCGGTGGCGGGCACGGGCTGCCCCATGAAGCGGGAGACAAGACCATCGTAACGGCCACCGCCACCGACGGAGCCGAACTGGACCTTCTGGCCCTTCTCGTTGGTAACATCGAACAAGAGCTCGGCTTCGTAGACAGGACCGGTGTAATATTCGAGGCCGCGGACGACGGAGGGATCGATTAGAATTCTCCGGGTTCCATAGCCAGCCGCTTGAAATAATTCAGCCATTGTTCGAAGCTCCAGAGCAGCAACTCTTCCGGTTTCGTTATCAGCACCTCGCTTCTCAATCATCTCCGCAAGATCAACATTATCTAGCCAAACTGCGTCAGTGTCATCGAGTGCTCGATTATCCAAAACTACATTGTCGATCAGGCCACCCGATTTCGTTTTGGTGAAGCGAGCACCTGTAGAAAAAAAGACGACTTTCTCTTCCAGGACTTGGATCTGCGCCTCATCCAACCCTGCCCCCGGCGCAAAGTCGCCCTCGCCTTCCTTGCCGCCATCCCAGCGGCCCGGACCGAGCAAGAGCTTGACGCCCTCAGGCCCGAACTTGTCTAGTTTGTCGATGGCGCGCAGCACGGCGAGCCGGCGTTCGGCGTTCTCTTCGCCGCCGAGGCCAATGGCTTCCATCACGCCATCAAGCACCTTGCGGTTGTTGACGCGGATCACATATTTGCCGCGCTCAATACCCAGTGCTTCCATGGTGTCGGCCATCATCATGCACATTTCGGCGTCAGCCTGGACGCCCGGTGCGCCGACGATGTCGGCGTCGAACTGCATGAACTGGCGGAAACGACCGGGACCGGGTTTTTCGTTGCGGAACACCCAGCCGGCGCGATAGCTGCGGTAAGGCAACTGAATATCATTGAAATTTTCGGCGACATGGCGGGCCAGCGGAGCAGTCAGGTCATAGCGCAGGCTTAGCCACTGATCGTCATCGTCCTGAAACGAGAACACGCCTTCGTTGGGCCGGTCGGAATCTGGCAGGAACTTGCCCAGCGCATCGGTGTATTCGACAAAAGGCGTTTCCACCGGCTCGAAGCCGAAGCGCTCGTAGACCAGCTTGATCTTTGCCATCATCTGATCGGTGGCGCGGATGTCTGACGCCGAACGGTCGGGAAAACCGCGCGCCAGGCGGGCCTTGAGTTTCTGGGGCTTCTTTTGCTTCTTGTCGGACATGGAAAAGGGCCTGCGAAAGGAGAATTGCTTTTGGTGAGCATCTCCTAGCCGACAGGCCCTTTTGCTGCAAGGCTTGGGTGCGGTCAGACACACCCCTCACCCAAACTCAAAACCGGTGGTCAGCCTCAATAGTAAGGCGAACGGCATTCCCGGCGTGGCCCATGATAGGGCTGGAACGAGTTGTCCCGCGGGCGATAGGAGCGATACTTGTTACTGCACCAGCCGACATGCTGCGGGTTGGTATAGCCGGGACGAACGTCGGATCTGCCCCGGCGCGGTTCGCCGATGATGATGCCAAACGAAAAGGCAGCGGGCGGGAACCAGAAACCATTGTGCTGGCGGTAACCGGGGCGCTTGTTGCGGGATCCACGATGACCATTGTAAAATCCACGGTCGTTGTGGCGATGAAATCCGCGCCTCTTGTGATCGATCTGGATCACATCGGCCGCGCCGGAAACCTGAATGCCCGGCTTTTGCATCATCGCCGGTGCTGCGGCCACCGGGGCAATGGCCGCTAGGCAAAAGGATGCCGAGACCAGCGTCTTCATGAATGTTTTCAGCATTTGATATTCCTCGCGTTAAACCAAGATTGTCCCTTCGGTGGGTAAACGCATGCCGCCGATGATGGTTCCGCTCCGTCCACTCGCAAATGCGTGACCGGCAGATGAAGGTTTGTCAGTCGACAAACCACACGGGACCGGCGATAGGTTTGTCCTCGCCACTTCCGGCCTGATGCGAAAGCAGTCTCTCCCTTGCGGTTTTTTGTCCTGACAGCCCTCACCATGATCGCATTCGCCGCCAACTCGGTGCTCGGGCGTATGGCGATCGGATCGGGAGAGATGCCGCTGATAGATCCCGCGAGCTATTCGGCGGTGCGGCTGGTTACCGGGGCACTCATGCTGATGCTGCTGGTCGGACTGACCGGCTCTGGCGGCAATCGCTCGCCGCGGTTTCAATCCGGCTCGTGGACGTCAGCTTTCGCGCTGTTTGTCTATGCGGTGGCGTTTTCCTACGCCTATTTGGCGCTTGAGACAGGCATTGGCGCATTGATCTTGTTTGCCTGCGTACAGGCGACGATGATCGGCTGGGCACTGAAGGAAGGCGACCGGCCTTCCGGGCTCGAATGGCTCGGTCTGGCGACCGCGTTCGGGGCTTTTGTCTGGCTGGTGTCGCCCGGCCTGTCAGCCCCGGACCCGATAGCTGCGGCACTGATGGCGCTGTCGGGGATTGCCTGGGGCGTCTATTCGCTGCGTGGCCGCGGGCTGCCCGATCCACTCAAGGCGACGGCTGACAATTTTCTCCGCTCGGTGGCCTTGCTGGTGCCCTTGGCGCTGGTCGTGCTGAGTACCGGTCTCCCGGTGCATGTCAGTGGCAAAGGGCTGCTGCTGGCCACACTTTCGGGCGCGGTTACCTCGGGTCTGGGCTATGCGTTGTGGTACCGCGTGCTCAGGCAGATCGGTGCGACCCACGGGGCGATCGTGCAACTCACCGTGCCGGTGATCGCAGCGATAGGCGGCACGCTGTTTCTGGCCGAGGGATGGACGCTGCGGCTGGTCGTCTCGTCGTTGCTGATCCTCGGCGGTGTGGCGATGGCGATCACCGCCAAGCAGCGTCGCACCTGATCTCAAACTGTTTTTTGCCGCTTGCGGAGTTTGTAGGTGAGCGTCAGGGCGATGCAGTGCGACAGCGCTTCCCGGTCAGGTTCGCGGTCCTTTGCCAGCACAATGGCGCGGTTGCCCTCGAATGTCAGCGTCTCCGGATAAAGCGCCCGAAACTCCTCAACCAGATTGGTGTGGCAGATGAACATCAACGCCGCATCACCATCAGCACGCGGCTGAATTCTCACCGAACTGCCAATGTTGCGTTTGACCGGGGTAAAACTCTGTTCGCCCCATTTGAGGCTTTCCTCGAGTTGACCGATCTCCGGCTTATCCGCCGCGACCTCTTGGATCAGGGCCTTGAGGTCCGCTGGCGTCACGCCGGACGCACCAGAGCAGTACGCAAGGCCTCGACATCGGCCCGGCAACAGCAGCCTTCGAGATGATCATTGACCAGTCCCATGGCCTGCATGAAGGCATAGACCGTGGTCGGGCCAACAAAGCTCCAGCCGCGTTTCTTCAGGTCCTTGGAGATACGGGTCGATACAGCCGTCGTCGGATTGGCGGTCAGCGTGGCGTAATCCACCGTCGCCGGACGTTCATCGGCTCCGGGTTCATGGCCCCAGAAATAAGTCGCAAGCGAGCCGAACTCGTCGACCATTTCGATGGCGCGGTTGGCATTGTTGATGGTCGAAACGATCTTGCCGCGATGGCGGATGATGCCCTTGTGGGCAACCAGCCGCTCGATGTCGGACTCATCAAAGCGCGCGACCTTTCGGAAATCAAAACCGGCGAACCCAGCGCGGAAATTCTCGCGCTTACGCAGGATCGTCAGCCACGATAGACCTGCCTGGAAGCCTTCCAGACAGATCTTCTCAAACAGCCGGATGTCATTGGTCACCGGCCGCCCCCATTCAGCATCATGATAGGCCAGATAGTCCGGAAGATTGCTTGGCCAGAAGCAACGCGTGCGGCCATCCTCACCTGTGATCAGGCCTTTTTCATGCGCCATGTGCCGCTCATCATCGTGGTTAATCGGGAATCGCGGTCAATTAAGCGGTCGTTCACCGCGTTTGGCAAGGTGGCAATAACCCTAAGAAGAGCTTTCCGTCGAAAGGGACTTTTTATTGATGAGGATTCACCAATTGATTGCATCACTGCCGCAGCATGGGAACCGGAAGACAGATCCATCGGCGCGCGTTCGGCGATGGCAGCCTGTCATGATCAGACGAAAGGTATTTGGTGCGTCCGATGAAACAACTTGCTCTCCTTCTCATGTCCGGCGCGGCGTTGAACCTTGCCGCATTTTCCGCTCCGGCCAGTGCCGGTGAGCGTTACGGGCAACGTCCGCCCGTGGTGCTGAGCCCGGATCTGTCCGCACCCTGGGTACTGCAGCTCAGCGGCCAGGCAGCCCCGCGTGGTGGTGTCGTGTACCGGACCAAACCGAGAGCCGTCCGCTCGGTCGCCGCGCAGCCGCGAACACTGCGTGCCCAGCCACGCCGGGTGACCAATGTGGCGCTTGCCGCACCACGCGTAAAGCCAAAGCCGGTGAGCCAGATCGATCAGCGGTTCCTGCCGCAAACCGTGTCTTATGACGGCAACCAGAAGCCCGGGACGATCATCATAAACACAAGCGAACGGCATCTCTATTTCGTGACCGGCAATGGGCAGGCGAGACGTTATGGCGTCGGCGTCGGCAAGGAAGGTCATGCCTGGAATGGCACCGAGAAGATCACCCGCAAGGCAGAATGGCCGGGCTGGACGCCGCCGGCCGAGATGATCAAGCGGGTGCGCGAAAAAGAAGGCCGGATCCTGCCTGTGCACATGGCGGGCGGTCCGGCAAACCCGCTCGGCGCGCGGGCGCTCTATCTGGGCTCGACGCTGTACCGCATTCACGGCACAAACCAGCCCTGGACCATCGGCAAGGCGGTCTCGTCGGGCTGCATCCGGATGCGCAACGAAGATGTCACCGAACTCTATGAAAGCGTCAAAGTTGGCGCCAAGGTTATCGTGATGTGATTTCCGGTCGATCTTCGGCCAGATCATCAACCCGGCCCGGCCTCTCGCCGGCGCCGGGTTTTTTCGTCTTCCCAACATCGCCGATCCGATCAACCCCGCAAAGGACGCTGTAAGACTTTGATATGATGCATATACGTTATTGTTCGCATGCATCCATTCGAGCGCGCCAAGTATTGTTTAACAGATCGAGACCAGGTTTATGCCCTGAGCAAGGTTGATCACTGCTCAATCGATGATACCTTTGCTGCCAAGGGCCGAAGCAAAACGAGGGGAAATCATGACACTGCCACACATTTCAACCCGATTAGCTGTGATTGCGGCTGGCGCACTGGCGCTGATGATCGCACCTGCGCTGCCAGATGCAGCAGCGATGCCGCGGAGCGCAATGCCAGTCGTAACCGAGGCCACGTTGCCGGTTGTTCAGGTCGCGCAATCGAAGAAGCCGAAGCCGGAATTCATGCGCAAGAAAGTCCGGCTCACGACCGATGAGAAACCCGGCACAATCATCATCGATACCAGCACCAAGTATCTTTATTACGTCGAAGGCAAGAACCGCGCCACCCGCTATGGCGTCGGTGTCGGCCGCGACGGTTTCGGCTGGTCAGGCACGGTGAAAGTCGGCCGCAAGGCCGAGTGGCCGGATTGGCGTCCGCCAGCATCGATGATCTCACGTGAACGTAGGAAGGGCCGCAATATCCCCTCTTATATGAAAGGCGGCCCCAACAATCCGCTCGGGGCACGGGCGCTCTATCTCTACAAGGGCGGACGCGACACGATCTTTCGTATTCACGGCACCACCCAGCCCTGGACCATCGGGCAGAACATGTCGTCGGGCTGCATCCGGATGATGAACAAGGATGTCGAGCATCTCTACAGCCGCGCCGGTATCGGCTCCAAGGTCATCGTCATCGGACCAAACGGAAAAGGCTCCGAAAAGCTCTACACCGACCGCGGCATGGATTTCCTGGGAACGCTGTTCGGCGGCGGTTGAGCCGACTTTGAAAGCTCCGCCAGGGTGTTGATTGCCCGGCAACTTTCTGAACCAAAGTGCGCGGGCAAAGGTCCGCGCACTTTGTGTTTTCGGTGATCCGCATCAAGTGTTTGATGATGGTGCAGTGTCACGGTTACCGGCGAACGTCATGTAAACGACAACGGCCGCAATAGCGACCAGGAAGACAGTACTGGTGACGGTCGTGCCAAGCCCCATGCCGCCGTCAGCCTCTGACTGGGACAGCAAGTCCCCCAGGGAAGCACCAAGTGGCCGGGTCAGGATATAGGCGAGCCAGAAGGCCAGGATTGCGTTGATTGCACCGGCATACCAAGCGACGGCAATGCCTGCGATCACCGCAGCAAAAAGCAATCCGGTGTTGAGATAGCCGACATCGAAGGTTTCAGCGATCAGGTCCCCTGCAGCCGTTCCCAGCGCGAAGGTCAGCAGGATCGCGAGCCAGTAAAATGCTTCCCGGCGGAACGTGTAGACGGTGTGGATCGAAAGGGTTCGCTCAACCGCGTACCAGGCCGCGAATGTTGCAGTGAGCAAAACGGCAAACACGATTGTCGTCGTTTCGAGCGCAATGCCATAATTGTCGACCAGACTGTCGGTTACCAGGGTTCCGACAACACTGACCATGACGACGGCCAGCCAATAAGACCATGGAATGTAGCGGCGTTGCGAAAACTGCAAAGCCAGCACGACCGCCAGTAACGCGGTCATGAGCATGGACGTGGTCTGCAGACCATAACCGAGGTTGAAAATGATGTGGTCGGCGGCGGTTTCACCGACGGTGACGGCGAGAAGTTTGACTATCCAGAAATCCATCGTGACCTCGGGAACGCGGTTTACAGACAGCGGCGCCGACATGCTAAACGAGGCAGACATATTGATCTCCAAGAACGTTCATCGGGTTTAATCCCATTCACGGTCATGAAGTTGCGCCTGCCCAGATGACAAATCGCTGACAACTCGCGGTCATTGAGCTGGTCTATAAAGAAGGTTTATGGCTGAGCTTGCGGCAATCCAGCAGGCCTCTGGCCGCCATAGACCCAGTCGAGCAGTTCCACCGTGTGGATGATCGGAATGTCGGTTCCGCCGGCGATCTGGGTCATGCAGCCGATGTTGCCGGTGGCGATAAGATCGGGCCTGGTGCGTTCGATGTTCTTGACCTTGCGGTCGCGCAGGGTGCGGGCGATCTCAGGCTGCATGATGTTGTAGGTGCCGGCTGAGCCGCAGCATAGATGCCCCTCCGGCGGATCCTTGACGGTGAAGCCGGCCGCCTTGAGCAGCGCCTTGGGCTGCACAGTAATCTTCTGACCATGCTGCATGGAACAGGCCGAATGATAGGCAACGACCATGTTGGCGCCATTCACCGGTGCAGGCATTTCGATCCCGGCGAGATATTCGGTGATATCCTTGGCCAGCGCTGACACGTGCGCTGCCTTCTTCGCATAGGCCGGATCGTCGCGCAGCAGGTAGCCGTAATCCTTGATGGTGGTGCCGCAGCCCGAGGCGGTTATGATGATGGCATCAAGGCCGCCAGTGTCGATGGAGCGCGTCCAGGCGTCGACATTTTTACGCGCCGCTTCCAGCGCGTCATGCTCGCGGCCCATGTGATGCACCAGAGCGCCGCAGCATCCCTCGCCTTCGGGCACCACCACTTCAACGCCTATACGGTTGAGCAGCCGGATTGTCGCTTCGTTGATGCCGGGCTTGAGCACAGGCTGGGCGCAGCCGGTGAGGATGGCGACGCGGCCACGCTTTTCGCCGGCGCCGGCATGCGATCCAGGCTTGGCGAAGTCCGACCGCTCGGGCACGGAAGCTGGAGCAAGTTCCAGCATCGCCGCCATTGGCTTCATTCCCGGCAAAGCGCGAAACAGCGGCGCGAAGGGACGGCCAAGCCGTGCAGCATAGAGCGAAGCGCGGAAGCGTCCGGGATAGGGCAGCACCAGCGCCAGCAGCGCGCGGGTGATGCGGTTCATCAAAGGCCGCTTGTAGGTTTTTTCGATATGGGCGCGAGCATGATCGACCAGATGCATGTAATTGACGCCGGACGGGCAAGTGGTCATGCAGGCAAGGCACGACAGGCAGCGGTCGATATGGGTGACCACCTGCTTGTCGGCGGGCCGGTTGTTCTCGAGCATGTCCTTGATCAGGTAGATCCGTCCGCGCGGGCTGTCGAGTTCGTTGCCAAGCGTCACATAGGTCGGGCACGTGGCGGTGCAGAAACCGCAATGGACGCATTTCCTGAGGATCTTCTCGGATTCAGCGACACCGGAGTCCTTGAGCTGCTCGGCGGTAAAATTGGTCTGCATGTCGCGGTTTCCTTGGAACTTTCAGGTCTATGCTGCCTGTCAGGCACACCAAACCAGCCGGCGGCTTGGTTTGGTGTTGATGTGTCTCAGAGCAGCCAGCTTTGCGGATTGTCGATGGGTTCATTGCGACCGAGTTTCTGGAGTCCGACAATAGTGCGAATGACGATCCAGAGCACGACCACAAGCATGGTCAGCATGCCAATCATGACAAACATCAGCAGCATGCTGACAAAGGCACCAACTAGGCCGAGCCAGAAAGTCCGGATTGCCCAGGTGTAATGGCTCTCGAGCCAGGCTTCCGATTTGCCGCGATTGAGATGGGCCAGCACGATGCCGACAATGCCGGAGATTCCGATGACGAAGCTCGCCAGATACAGGATATAGATCACCTGCAGATTGGTCTTGCCGGGTTCGAGCCAGCGATCTGTCTGGCGCGGTTCAGGGGCTTGATCCGGATTGCTCATTGCCTGCTCCTTGTTTCGAAAAGATCTGCGTTTTCCAAAGCGTCCGCGATCCTATCACATGCCTGCCGTCATGCGTCCCGGGTTGAGAACGCCGGACGGATCGAACTGATCCTTGATGCGTCGCGACAAGGCTTCCAGCGGTTTGGGCTGCGGTTCGAACACCGCAACAGTGGCGCGCGTGGCCTCGTCCGCCCGCACAAGCGTTGCATGCCCGCCGCCAAGCACCTTGATATATTGACGGACGAGATCGGCTTCAGGATCGGCCTCCATGCGCAGCCAGACCAGCCCGCCCTGCCAATCATAATAGGCGTCAACGCCTGTTTTGAGCCGCAATGCAGCTACCAGCTGGTGCCCGGCGGAGGGTGCAACCGAGACCCGCCAGACCGGCTTCATGGTGTTATCTACAAAAGGCATCACGTCGCGAACATCGCGCCAGAGGTCAGCTGACGGCTGGCCGTCCAGCACGGACACCGTGCCACGGCGGCCCATTTCGGCGACCAGCCGTTCGGTGCGCACGTCAACCGAGGGCTTGAGGCCTTCGAGCCGGAGTACGGTGGCGGGACCGCCTTTGAGATTGCCACCAGCGATCTTGTGAACAACGCTTTCGGGCAGGTGCGCCGCACCCGACACTTCAACCGACATCGCCAGTGCGACGGCCATGGCCTCGGCGGCTTCGGCATCGTTGAGCCCGGACACCGCGATGGTTGCAGCGGTTTCAGGCTTTGGCAGCACCTTGAAGATGACTTCGCACATAACGCCGAGCGTTCCCCAGGAGCCTGCCATCAGCTTGACCAGATCCAGGCCGGTGACGTTCTTCATCACCCGGCCGCCGCTTTTGATGATCTCGCCGGAACCGTTGACGAAGCGGACGCCGAGCAGATTGTCACGCGCGGCACCGGCTGAAATACGTCTCGGACCGCAGAGGTTTCCGGCGAATACACCGCCAATGGTCGGCTGGCCCGTGGCACCAAGCAGCGCCCGGTAATCCATCGGCTCGAAGGTCAGCATCTGGTTGTTGACGGCCAATGCGGCTTCGATCTCGGCAAGCGGAGTGCCGGCACGGGCCGCCATTACCAGTTCGGACGGGTCGTAATTGGTGATGCCGGACAATTTCGCCACCGACAGTGCGGAAGCCGATTGCGAGGGCCGGCCGAGAGCGAGCTTGGTGCCGCCTCCCCTGACCTCTATCGGACGCTTGGCCGCGTTTGCCTCGGTGACGATGCGCGCGACATCTGCCTCGGTTTCCGGGTACTGGATTTCCACCACACTCATGCCGCTGTCTTTCCTGCTTCAAGGCCGCTTTGATTGCCGGGCTGACTGCCGTTTCTGCCTTCGAGTGGAAACACCTTGGAGGGATTGAGGATCCATTTGGGATCGAAGGCGGCGCGCACCCGCATCTGCTGCGCAAGGTCAGCATCGGAATATTGATGACGCATCAGATCACGCTTTTCGATGCCGACACCGTGTTCGCCAGTCAAACAGCCACCAGCATCGACGCAGAGCTTGAGAATGTCATTGCCGGCCATTTCGGCCTTCATGCTTTCCTCGGGATCATTGGCATCAAACAGGATCAGCGGATGCATGTTGCCGTCGCCAGCATGAAACACATTGGCAACGCGCAAACCGTAGCGGTCAATGATCTCACTGGTCTTTTCAAGCACATGGGACAATTGTCCAAGCGGCACGGTCCCATCCATGCAGATATAATCGGCGATACGGCCGGTGGCGCCGAAGGCAGATTTCCTGCCCTTCCAGATAAGAGCGGCCTCGGTGGCTGACTGGCTTTCCTTGATGGTCTTGACGCCGTGCCTGCGGGCGATCTCGATGATGCGCTCCAGCATGGCATCCATCTCGGCGTCCGATCCCTCGACTTCAACGATCAGCAGTGCTTCGACATCCATCGGGTAGCCGGCATGGGCAAAGGCTTCGCAGATATCTATGGCAGGCTTGTCCATGAACTCGATGGCAACCGGGATGATGCCCGAGCCGATGATATCGGTGACGCAAGCGCCAGCGGCCACGGAGCTGTCAAAGCCGAACAGCACCGGGCGCGCGCCCTCAGGCTTGGCAATCAGCCTGACCGTTGCCTCGGTGACGATGCCGAGCTGGCCTTCGGATCCGCAAATCAATCCAAGCAGATCATAACCCGCCGAATCCAGCGCCTTGCCGCCAATGTCGACAACAGAGCCATCGAACATGACCATCTTGACGCCCATCAGATTGTTGGTGGTGACGCCATATTTGAGGCAATGCGCGCCCCCCGAATTCATGCCGATGTTGCCGCCGATAGTACAGGCAAGCTGCGAGCTCGGGTCTGGCGCGTAGAAGAAGCCATCAGCACCGACAGCCTCGCTGATGGAGATATTGGTAACACCGGCCTGGACCACAGCGGCGCGGTTGGGGAAATCAACCTCGAGAATGCGGTTCATCTTGGAAACGCCGATGACAATGGCGTCTTCCTGGGGGATCGCACCGCCCGACAAGGAAGTTCCCGCGCCACGCGGAATAACCGGAATGGCGTTGGCGTTGCAGTATTTGAGGACGGCTGCGACCTGCGCTGTGGTTTCGGGCAAAACGACCGCCAGGGGCATGCGCCGGTAGGAAACAAAGGCGTCCGTATCAAACGGCACCAGTTCGCGCTCTTCCGTGATCAGGCAGCTATCCGGCAGCAATCTGGCAAGGTCGGCAATGATTGCGGGACGGCGCTGAATGACCGCACGGTCAGGCTCCAGAAAAGCAATCAATTCCGACATGGCTTCCTCCCTCGTAGCTCGCTACGCCGACAATAGCACGGCAGGCAAGCGATAACTGGTATTATTTATTTACCACTGAATTTTACGTTTCGCAATCCGGTTTTGGTCAAACGACGGAAACGCGTTGGATTACGTGCGTTCTACCTTACAACCGGTTTCGGTATTTATGATCTGCAACGACACCGCTTGCGTATTGCTATAATACCCACCCACAAAGGGAGAAACGGTGCAGCATGAACAATTTGGGAGACTTGGAGATTTTTGCCCGCGTCGTGTCCGCCGGATCGATGTCGGCGGCCGGGCGCGAACTCGGGCTGTCTCCTGCCGTGGTGTCAAAGAGGCTTCGGCGCCTTGAGGACAGGCTCGGCACCCGCTTGATGCAGCGCACGACCCGGCAGATCTCTCTGACCGAAGCGGGACAGGGCTTTTATGAGCGCGTTGTGGCGATCCTGGCCGGCATTGAAGAGGCGGAAGCTTTTGTTTCGCGTCGCTCGGCGCTGGCTCACGGAGTGCTGAAAGTCTCGGCCCCGACGTCATTCGGCCGCATGCATATCGCCCCCCACATCAATGCCTTCATGCAGGCCAATCCGGATCTTGGCGTGAATCTGATGTTGCGCGACGAATTCGTAGATATCGTCGGAGATGGCTATGATCTGGCCATTCGCATTGCTGAACTGAGCGATTCCAGCCTCGTGGCGCGGAAACTTGCGCCTGTTCGCCGCGTTTTGGTGGCTTCCCCGGACTATCTCGAGCGGCATGGAATTCCCGACAGCATCGACGATCTGGAGCGCCACATCTGTCTTGCGCCGCACAACAATGACGCATGGAAACTGGAAGGTCCGCAAGGCCAGATGGTTCACCGTCCGCTCGGCCCGCTGCAAACCAACTCAAGCGAAGTTGTGCGCGAAGCGGTGATTGGTGGCGTCGGCATCGCCCTGCGGTCAACGTGGGACATCGGCGCTGAACTGGCTGACGGACGGCTGGTTCAGGTACTTCCCGCTTACGAAGGCTCACGCAACGTGGCCATTCATGCCGTCTACGCCAGCCGCAGGTTTCTACCTGCCAAGGTTCGGCTGTTTATCGACTATCTGGCTGACCTCTATGGCCCCACACCCTACTGGGACACACCGGAAACCGAGCGATAAATCAAAAACACCATTCTCCACCAGCTTCCGCGGAACAAGGTGGAGCAGACAAACAAACTCTTCCCAACCTGAAAGAAGCACTGAAAACGAGCCCCGCTTCAGGCTGTCTGATGCCAGGCCTCAAGGAAAGATACGCCGGCTACAGCCCGCCGATCCAATCCTAAAAGCACGAAACTTGCGACAAACTGGATAAAAATATTGACCACCTTTCCCGACCCTTGTTACGCTCTGATTGAGCAGGCACCGGGAAACGGCAATGGCGACGGACATTTTTGCACGGATAGAGCATAGCCGGACAGCTGATGAAGTGGTTCATCAGATCGAGATTCTTGTGCTTGAAGGCATCTTGCGTGTTGGCGACCGGCTTCCCGGCGAGCGTGAACTTGCCAAGCAATTTGATGTCTCGCGACCAATCCTGCGCGAAGCGCTGAAGGTTCTCGAAGGGCGCGGCCTGCTCAACACCCAGCATGGCGGCGGAACCTTTGTCGCCGACGTCATTGGTCAGGTTTTCACCCGGCCGGTAATGGAGCTGATTGCGCGGCATCAGAAAGCGACGCTGGATTACCTTGAATACCGGCGCGAGATTGAAGGCATTACCGCCGAGTTCGCCGCACGGCGTGCGACCGAAGCAGACAAGGCGCTCCTGACCCGCATCATCACATCGATGAAAGCCGCACACCAGAAAGATGATTTCGAGGAAGAAGCCGCAATCGACGTCGAGTTCCACAGCGCAATCGGCGAGTGCGCGCACAACATCATTCTGCTGCACACCCTGCGCTCCTGCTACAGACTGCTGACCGAGGGCGTGTTTTACAATCGCGCCATGGTTTACAATTTGCCGGGCGCACGCGAACAATTGCTGGCTCAGCATGTGGCGATCTACGAAGCAGTGATGGCAGCCAATCCGGAAGCAGCCCGGCGTGCCGCCCAGGCCCACATTGATTTCGTCTCCAGGGCGATGAAGGACGCTGAACGGTCAGGCGACTGGGAACGGGTGTCAAAACTTCGTTTGCAACAGCGCGCGCCTGACCTTTCGAAAGCCAACAAAACATCCAAGCTGAAACAATCGGAGGCGGCAGAGTGACGTCGAGCGAAACGAAGGTTGCCAGGCAACCGCGTGTAGGACTTTTTGCGACCTGTCTGGTCGATCTCTTCCGGCCATCGGTCGGCTTTGCCAGCGTCAAACTACTGCAAGATGCCGGGTGCGAGGTGCATGTGCCGGTGGCGCAGACCTGTTGCGGCCAACCCGCCTACAACACCGGCGACAGGGCCGATACCCGCGAGATCGCCGAGCAGGTGATCGAGGCTTTTGAGAGCTTCGACTTTGTCGTGGCGCCGTCGGGTTCGTGCGCATCGATGCTGAAGAAGCATTATCCCGGCCTGTTTGCAGGCGATGCCGTTTGGGAAGAACGGGCCAAGGCATTTTCCGGCAAGTGTCACGAACTGATCTCGTTCCTCACTGACGTGATGATGGTGCGCTCCACCGGAGCGGAACTGAACGCAAAAATTACCTATCACGATTCCTGTTCGGGCTTGCGCGAACTCGGCATCAAAGACCAGCCACGCAAACTGCTCGGCAATGTCAGCGGTGTTGAAGTGCAGGAAATGAAGGATTCCGATGTCTGTTGCGGCTTTGGCGGCACCTTCTGCGTGAAATACTCAGATATCTCCAACGCCATCGTCACCAAGAAGGTCGGCAATATCGATGCATCCGGCGCCGACATGCTGCTGGCCGGCGATCTTGGCTGCCTGATGAATATGGCCGGGAAACTCAAACGCCAGGGATCGGACGTCGAGGTTCGCCATGTCGCCGAGGTGCTCGCGGGCATGACCAGCCAGCCGCCTATCGCCGGCTCCGGCAAGTAGGCGGAACAGGAGACAATCGATGGAACTCACCGCCAATAAATTCAAAGCCAACGCCTCCAAGGCGCTTGTCGATGCTCAGTTGCAGAAGGCGCTGGGCAATGTCGAAAAGGGCTTTATCGGCAAACGCCAGAAATCCGTTGACGCGTTGCCCGAATTTGATGCGCTTCGTGACAATGCCCGCGACATCAAGAACCATGTTCTGGCGCATCTCGACCTTTACCTTGAGGAATACGAACGCAAAGTGACGGCTGCTGGCGGAATCGTGCACTGGGCCGAGACAGCCGAAGATGCGCGCCGCATCGTGCTCGACATCTGCAAGAAGGCCAACGCCCGCACGGTGACCAAGGGCAAATCGATGATCACCGAGGAAATCGCGCTTAACGATCATCTTTCGGCCAACGGCATCGAGCCGGTTGAGACCGATCTGGGCGAATACATCATCCAGCTGCGCGGCGAACATCCGAGCCATATCATCGCGCCGGCTGTGCATCTCAACAAGGAGCAGGTGGAGAGCGATTTCCGCCGGGTCCACACGCATCTGCCCGAAGGCCGAGACCTTTCCGAACCGGTTTCATTGCTCAGCGAGGCGCGCGAAGTGTTGCGCGAGCGCTATTTCGCTGCCGACGTCGGCATCACCGGCGCGAACTTCCTGATCGCCGAGACCGGCACGTCGGTAATCGTGACCAATGAAGGCAATGGCGACCTGACCCAGACGCTGGGCAAGGTGCACGTTGTCGTGGCCTCGATCGAGAAGATCGTTCCGACGCTGGAGGACACATCCCAGATCCTGAGGGTGCTGGCGCGTTCGGCCACCGGGCAGGACATGAGCGTCTACACCACATTCTCCACTGGCCCGAAGCGCGAGGAAGACCCGGACGGTCCGGACGAGTATCATGTGGTGCTGCTCGACAATGGCCGCTCGGCGATGCTGGGCACCGAGTATCAGGACATGCTGCGCTGCATCCGCTGCGGCGCCTGCATGAACCATTGCCCGGTCTACCACGCCGTTGGTGGCCATGCTTATGGGTCGGTCTATCCTGGCCCGATGGGTGCGGTGCTGACGCCTTCGCTCAACGGCATTGACGAGACCGGTCAATTGCCGAACGCGTCAACCTTTTGTGGCCGATGCGAGGCAGTGTGTCCGATGCGCATTCCGCTGCCCAAGATGATGCGGCATTGGCGCGAACGCGAGTTCGAGCGCAATCTGACACCCCTGACCGCTCGTTATGGCCTCAAGGCCTGGGCGTTTTTCGCCAAACGACCGAAACTCTACCGTCTTGCCGTATCGTTCGGTATGCCGTTGCTGTCTCTGATGGGCGGCACATCGAAACGCTTCCGCTCGCTGCCTTTTGCCGGCGGCTGGACCCGACACCGCGATCTTCCAGCACCGGAGGGCCGCACCTTCCTGCAGGAATGGGCGCAGCGGGAAGCGCAGAAACAGGAGACAGCACAATGAGCGCGCGTGACACAGTGCTGGGCAAGATCCGGGCCTCGATTCGGGTTCCGGCTTCGGACGCAGTCCGCCGCAAGGCGGTGGCCACACGGCTCGAAGAGGCACCCAAGGGCATCATCCCCGACAGGGCCAAGCTGCCAAAGGCCGGACAGGTTGATCTGTTTTGCGCGATGGCCGAGCAATTCGGCGCAACGATGACACGGTTGAATGACTACAGTCAGGTCCCCGCCGAGGTCAGCACCTACTTGCGGGCGCGGAACCTGCCGGCAGCAATCCGGATGGGCGCCGACAAGCGCCTGACAAAAGCCAAATGGGCAACCGAGAAAAACCTTGAAGTGCGCCACGGAGCATCGGACGGTAACGATCTGGCCGGGGTCAGCCATGCGATGGCAGGCATTGCGGAGACCGGAACGGTGGCGTTGTTTTCGGGCCAGGACAACCCGACAACCATCAATTTCCTGCCCGAGCACCACATCGTCGTGCTCAAGGCCTCCGACGTCAAAGGCGATATGGAAAGCGTCTGGGCGATGCTGCGCAAGAGCCAGGGCAAAGGCGAAATGCCCCGGGCGGTCAATCTGGTGACCGGACCATCACGCTCCGGTGACATCGAGCAGACCATCTTGCTGGGCGCGCATGGCCCAAGGGCGCTGCATATCATCGTGGTCGAGTAGGAACAGATACCGGCGCTTGACCTCACCGATTTTTTGGCACTAGCTCGGGTCCGGTAAACCTACAATCCGGAGCCTTTTGCTGTGCCAGTTTCACCAGAGCTTTTCGCGACGTTTGTAATTGCCAGCGTCATTCTGCTGGTCATTCCGGGCCCGACCATCATCATGGTGATCACCCAGGCGCTGGCGCATGGCCGCAAGGTGGCGTTCGCCAGTGTGATGGGTGTGGGACTGGGCGATCTTGTCGCAACATCGCTCTCGATTGCCGGTGCAGGCGCGCTACTGGCGGCTTCGGCCTCGCTGTTTCAGGCCTTGAAATTCATTGGTGCGGCCTACCTGATCTGGATCGGCTACAAGATGTGGCGGACGCCGGTGAAAATCCCGGATATGCCGGAAGCCGAAATTCCGGCTGTATCCGGGCGCCCCGGAGCCATTTTCCGCGATTCATTTCTGATCACCGCGCTTAATCCGAAGGGGATCCTGTTCTTCGTGGCCTTCGTGCCGCAGTTCATCGATTCCGCCCTGCCCTACACACCACAGGCTGCTACCTATGTGCTGACATTTACCGCGCTCGGTATTCTCAATGCGGCGATGTTTGCCATTATCGCAGCTGGCGCACGGCAGACCATTCGCCGCCCGCAGGTGATGAAAGTGGCCATGCGCACCGGCGGATCGCTGCTGATGATGGCTGGTGTCGCTGCAGCATTAACCCGACGCGCGAGCTGACATGCCGCTACAGAACCGGGTGGATCCAACCGGTGCTATCTGTTCAAATCCGGCCCGCGGGGAATTCATGGGCAATCGCGGTGGCGCCCTGCACACTGCGGATCAGCGTATTGTACGCACCCAGAAGACCAGATCCTGGATTATCTGCCTGACGGAATTCAAAGGGCGGCGGCGAACGTTGATGCAGCCCGGTCGTTACACCGAGCTGTTCTTTCTGGATGAGGTAACCGCACTTGCCGCCGGGCACCGCCCCTGCTTCGAGTGCCGGCGGAAGGACGCAATCGCGTTTGCGGAAGCATTCACCGGAGACACGGACACCAAACGCCTCTCGGCACCAGCCATAGATCTGCTGCTTGCTCCCGAGCGCAAACGTAGCGCCGATGCCCCAGAACGGATCATCGCCCCGAGCGCCGTTTCTGCGCTCCCCGATGGCGCCATGATCCGGCAGGGCGGAACCCATTATGTGGTGCGCGCCGGGATGCTGCTGCCTTGGTCGTTCAGCGGGTATGGTGCGCCGGTGGAAGCCGAAACACTGACCGCAGCCCCGATTTATCTGGTCACACCGCCCTCGACGGTTGCTGCGCTCCGGAACGGTTATCTCCCGGTCTTCCATTCCCACGCGTGGAGGCCCGAGACTTGATCTTCGGATCGGCTTGGGCAAGAACACAAAAATGCGCGCCAATTACAAACTGCAACGGCTTTATCTCGATCTCCCGCTAACGTGCGGTGAGTTGCTTCCGCTCTGCAAGGATCAGGCTCACTATCTGCTGGCGGTTCTACGCTTAGGCGATGGCGCCGAGGTGCTGGTCTTCAACGGGCGGGACGGCGAATACGGCGCGACGCTCCGTCCGCAAGGCAAGAAATCCGCAAATCTTGAAATCGGCGCACAGACCCGCGAACAAGCGCCCAAGTCCCGGCTGGATTTCCTGTTCGCACCGCTCAAGGTTGGCCGACTGGATTATCTCGTGCAAAAAGCCACCGAGATGGGGGTCCGCAAGATTACGCCGGTTTTTACCGACCATACCCAGTTGCACAAGGTCAATGATGGCAGACTGGCCTCCAATATTCTCGAAGCTGCCGAGCAATGCGGCAATCTCTCCATCCCCGAGCTGGGCGAGGCGACAAAGTTAGAGGCGCTGCTTGCACAGTGGGACCCAACCCGCCGGATCATTTTTTGCAATGAAAGCCAGGCAGGCAACAATCCGACTACTATATTATCCACTGTTACCGAGCCAGATCTGGCATTGCTGGTCGGGCCGGAGGGCGGATTTTCCGAGCGTGAGCGAGAAATGCTGATGGCCTTGCCGTTTGTCACGCCTATACCACTCGGACCGCGCATTCTGCGGGCTGATACCGCTGCAGTGGCCGCTTTGACCGCGGTTCAGATGACAATCGGCGACTGGTAGACATGCCGACTGAAACCCGGATCAATCTTCTTTGATCCTGCGATCAGGGATTTTTGCTTGCAAGGTGGACCGGTTCCGGTCCAAGCAGCGTCAGGATGCGTGGTTTGAGATCGCGCCAATGACACGACGATAAAGGCACCGACATGGCGCGCGATACCACCGACGACACACCGATCAGCACAGTCAATGATCTGGCCGACTGGATGGCAGCAGGGTGCAAACCGCAGGAGAACTGGCGGATTGGTACGGAACACGAAAAATTCGTGTTCTTCACCGATTCCCATGAGCCTGTGCCCTATGAAGGTGAGCGCTCGATCAAGGCGTTGCTTGAAGGCATGGCAATGATGCTCGGCTGGGAGCCGATCATTGACGCTGGCAAGATCATCGGCCTGGTTGAACCGACCGGTGCGGGCGCCATCAGCCTTGAACCCGGCGGGCAGTTCGAACTGTCCGGCGCGCCGCTTGAGACTATTCACCAGACCTGTCGCGAATCCAATGCTCACCTGGCGCAGTTGCAGGAAATCGCCGTACCGCTGGGCATCCGCTTTCTCGGCATGGGCGGCAGCCCTGCATGGTCGTTGGCTGAAACGCCGAAAATGCCTAAGTCGCGCTATGACATCATGACCCGCTACATGCCGAAGGTCGGCAGCCAGGGGCTCGACATGATGTACCGGACCTGCACGATCCAGGTGAACCTCGATTTCTCGTCGGAAGCTGACATGCGCCGCAAGATGCAGCTCGGCATGAAGCTGCAGCCGCTGGCGACTGCGCTGTTTGCCGCCTCCCCTTTCACTGAAGGCAAGCCCAATGGTCTCGTCTCGTGGCGCGGCGATATCTGGCGCGACACTGACAATCAGCGCTCGGGCCAACTGCCGTTCGTTTATTCGGATGATTTTGGTTTCATGGATTATGTCGAATGGGCGCTCGATGTGCCGATGTACTTTGTGCTTCGCGACGGCCACTACCATGAAGCGACACATGTCACATTCCGCCAGTTCATGAATGGCGCATTGAAGGGCGAGCTGGCTCAGCCGATGCCGACCATTGGCGACTGGACCAACCACCTTGGAACGCTGTTCCCCGATGCGCGGCTGAAGCGCTTTATCGAGATGCGCGGTGCCGATGGCGGACCGTGGCGGCGGATCTGCGCGCTGCCGGCTTTCTGGGTCGGTCTGCTCTATGATGAAAGCGCGATCGGCGAAGCGCTCGAACTTACCCGCGACTGGAATCTGGATGAGGTCAACAGCTTGCGCGACACCACGCCGCGCGATGGATTGAACGTCAAGATCAACGGTCAATCACTTCGTGATATCGGCCGTGAAGTTCTGGGCATCTCCCGGCGTGGCCTGGTTAATCGGGCATGTCTAAATTCCGAAGGCAATGACGAGAGCCATTTCCTTGCGCCACTTGAGGAAACCATCGCCCGCGGGACAACGCTGGCCGAGGAAATGCTGGCGCTTTACAATGGCCGCTGGAATGGTTCCGTCGATCCGGTGTTCGAAGACTACGCCTACTGATGTAAACCCTGTGCCGCCCCTAGGCATGCCTCATTTGGCGGTATAGTCTTTGCTCAAGCCTTTCTTTAGGCGATTGAGGAGAGACAAAGTCCGATGATGCCGCTTTACGACATGATGATGAATGCGCAGAACGGCGCCGCCGTGAACGCCATGGCGAAACAGTTCGGCTTGAACGAAAGCCAGATGGAACAGGCAATGGCGGCACTGATGCCTGCCTTTTCCACTGGATTGAAGCGTAATGCTGCAAACCCGATGGACATGTCGAATTTCCTTTCCGCGCTCGCCGGCGGCAGTCACGCCCAGTATTTCGAGAACATGCAGGCTGCCTTCAGTCCGCAAGCCAAGCAGGAAGGCAACGGTATCTTGGGTCACCTTTTCGGATCCAAGGAGGTCAGCCGGGCCGTGGCCGCCCAGGCGGAAGCCGCAACTGGTATCGGCCAGGAAATCTTCAAGCAGATGCTTCCGGTGCTCGCGACCTCCGTCATGGGCGGGCTGTTCAAGCAAGCTTCCGGTGGGCAATCGGCCAGTCAGATGCAGGCGAACGCGATGGGCGGCTCCAATCCGATCGGCGATCTGATCGGTGAAATGATGCGCCAGGGCATGGGCGGTGGTCAGGCAAAACCGGCGCCCAAAGCCTCGCCAATGGACAATCCACTGGGACAGATCCTTGAGGGGATGTTTGGCGGCGGAGCAAAGCAGCCCTCACCACAGACTGGAAGCAATCCGTTTGGCGACAATCCGCTGGGCCAGATTTTCCAGGACATGCTCGGTGGCGCCATGGGTGGCGGCCAGACAAGAGAGGCACCCGCGCCGGAGCAACAACCTGATCCGGAGAGCACGGCCTCTGACCGCAAGGGCAATCCCTATGAGGATCTGTTCGGCAAGATGTTCGATTCCGGCCGCGAAGTGCAGCAGGGCTACCAGAAGAACATGGAATCTATTTTCGACCAGTATCTTCAGGGCATGAACCGGCCGAAGTAATTGCATTTGGAAAGACCCGGCCGCGCAAACTCGAAGAGTTGTGGGGCGGCCGGGCAAAGGCGAGATACAGGGCAGTATCCCGCAGGGGACTGGTGAAATTCGGACCTAGCGGTAACTGTTGAGCCGTGCGCGACGGGACAATTCAGCCGTCGGATCAGCATTGAACGGCATGGATTTGCCGAACCTCAGATCATCGCGGGTCAGGCCGATATCCGACAATTCATGATCCGAGAGGTGTTCAAGCCTGCCGGCCACGCGTCGGTTGAGCAGCGCGCACACCAGAGCCTTCACAGAACCGGAGGCGGCGTAAAGGGCATTCAGGAAAACAGTACCAACACTCATGGAGCGGGCAGATGTCCGGGCGGCAGCGTAACTGCGGGCGTTCATTGTCATCATCCTCGGTAAAACTACGCCGATTGATCTTTGGGCCGGCGCAAAACCCAACTTGCAATTCCTGTTTCTCAAAAAACGATTGATCATACCAGCGAATGTTTCTAATCCTTATCATCAGTTTTGTTGATAGGAGTCTTTCATGCCCGCGCCCCTTGATATCGATCAGCTGCAGACATTCGTGGCCATTGTCGACACCGGCAGTTTTACTCGCGCGGCGGACAAGGTGTTCAAGACCCAGAGCGCGGTCTCGATGCAGATGCGGCGTCTGGAGGAGCGGGTCGGCAAGACATTGTTCATTCGCGATGGCCGGCTTAACCGGTTGAGCGAAGACGGTGACCGGATGCTTGGCTACGCGCGCCGCATCATCCGGCTCAACAATGAAACCATTGCCGCTTTCGACGATCATCAACTGGAAGGCTCGATCCGGATCGGCACTCCGGATGATTATGCCGACCGCTATATGCCCGGCATAATTGCCCGCTTCGCCAAGACCAATCCGAATGTTGAACTCTATATCGAATGCGAGCCTTCCAGCGAACTCGCAGCCCGGCTGGCGCGCGGCGAGCTCGATGTGGCACTGGTCACGCACAATCCGCGTGAGCGCACATCGGAGGTCGTCCGCACGGAACCACTCTATTGGGTCACATCCATGAATCATTCGGTACACGAGGACGCGGTGGTTCCGCTCGCAGTTGGCCGGCGTTCATGCAACTGGCGCAACATTGCCTGCACGGCGCTGGATTCAGCCGGCCGCGACTATCAGGTGCTGTTTACCAGCTGGTCGGCAACGGTGGTCGCGTCAGCTGTACTGTCCGGGCTTGCGGTATCGTTGCTGCCTGAATGCGCTGTGCGACCCGGTATGCGGATTCTTTCGCCTGCTGACGGGTTTCCTGCCCTGCAACCGGCCCAGATCGGTCTGATGAAAAGGCCGGGCGCTCCGGCGGCTCTTGTCAACGCCATCTGCGGCCATATCGCTGCCAGCCTCGATAACATCACGCCTGTGGGGTCTGATGAGAAGCCGATGTCATCCGGCTCCGGTTCCTCTTCCCGCCGGGACGCCAGAGGGCGCGCCGATATTGCAGCGGTTCCTGCCTGGTAGCGACAAGACCCTGCCACTAATGCATGTCGCGCTCAAATGGTTTCATTTGAACGATAACGTACATGCATTACTTCAAAGTGTTCCAGCGACCTTTGCGCATCCGATTGGTTGCGCGGCGATGTAGGGCAGCCTGACATTGTGTTGCGTTTGAGGTATACTCTTTGAGCTGAAAGCTGAGAGAGGAAATGGCATGTCGTTCATTTCATCCATTCGCTATATCAAGCCCGATGAACACCGGGCTTTTGTCGCTGAGCGGCTCAAGGCGCTCAAGGCGCAGCTTGATGACGAGATCCACGGTCAGACGAGCGACAATTCGTTGCGGCTGGCGACCTGGAACATCATGCATTTTTCCGATGGCGGCGCTTACGATCGCACGACGGAATCACTGCTCTACATCGCTGAAATCATCGACCATTTCGATCTTGTAGCGATTCAGGAAGTCAATCACGACCTGAAGCGGTTCGAGCTTTTGATGCAGCGCTATCTCGGCAGCGACTGGGACTACATTCTCACAGACGCCAGCGGAAACCGTGAGCGTCTGGCCTTTGTTTACCGAAAGGCAAAGGTTCGCTTCCTTCGCGAGGCAGGTGAAATAGTTTTGCCGGAAGGTCAGGAGATCGTCGCGCCGGATCAGGAAAACGCCACCCGCAAATTGCAGTTTGCGCGGACGCCATTCGCGGTCACATTCCAATCCGGATGGTTTCGCTTCAAGCTCTGCACGGTCCATATTTACTACGGAAAGTCGGCCGACAGCTCCCCCGAAATGGAGCAGCGACGCAGCGAGATCGAGAAGATCGCGGTCTTCCTCGCCAATGTGCAAAAAGCGGAAAAAAGGAATTCAGGCACAGACGCCAACATGATCCTGCTCGGGGATTTCAACATCATCAGCCCTGAACACAAGACAATGAAAGCATTGCTCGACGCAGGCTTTATAACCACGGAGGGCATCGAAGATGCGGCCACGAGCCTGTCGGGCAAACACCACTACGACCAGATTGTCTTCAAGCTCGCCGAGCGGCGGGTGAAACTCGGTGCTTCAGGCGTGCTCGACATCTTCAAGAGTGTCTACCGCAGCGAAGATGCCGCGCATTACGCCGGTACGGCCGGGATCAAGGCAATTTCGCACACCAAGGAAGACAAAGCTCGCGGAGACGAAAAGGCAATGGCCTACTTCCGCAACTATTACCGCAAGCACCAATTGTCTGACCACAATCTGCTTTGGTGCGAAGTCAAAACCGATTTTTCAGGCCACTATCTTGATGCCGTCGCCGCAGGACATGACCCGCGCAAAATGTAGATGCAAACCCTATGATGCAGCCCTTGTTGCAGGTTTTTTTGACCAAACCGGCACTCAGGCGATGTGAATTGCCAGAAGCAACCACTGAACGAAATTGACAAGCAAGCTGACGATGAACAGTGGACGGCGGATCCTTAAACGATTGCTCGTCAGGTGGACATAGGCGTGGGCTGCGCGCGACAGCACGAAGGCCCAGGCCACCACGATCGCCGCAAGGCCTGCACCACCGGTCACGAAAAGTGACAGGCTGGCTGCGAAAAACAGTACCGGCAGTTCGAACTGGTTGGACAGGTTGCGGGCCGCAGTCGCACTCGGCTCAGGCTCGATCGAAGGGACCCTGAAATCGGACGGCTTGGCAGTGCCAGCCTTTATCGCACCGACGCGGCGTGCGGAAACCAACACATAGATTACATAGGTCAAAAGCACCTGAGCCAGAACTGGCCAGAAAATTGCGGTGGATGAGGTCATTGTTTCAAGCGCCTATTGTTGTGGGAACCAAACTTTACCTAGACCGCACTCGCGTCAACGACAAGAGATGGCAATGTTCATTGCTTCGTGGGTAGTGACGCCGCCTGCACTCTGCTTTTCAACCGCCATACCCAGAGCATGGCAATTATTCCAAATGCGGTAAAGAGAGTGAGGAACTTGCTGGCGGTTAGAACCTGGAGAACGAACACCAGCTGTTCATTCAGTCCCGCCTTGAGCGCATCAGGCCCGAACATAGCGTCAGCCACGGCGTTCTCGATGAAATCACTCACAAGGTAGACAAATGCCAGTGCCCACACCAAGCCTAATCCTATGCGGACCAGACGCGGCATTTCACTGTGAGCGCCGCGTGAATGAAGTGCCGCGAAGCCGAGAAAAGCAAGACTGAGTGCCATCAATGGCGGAAACAAGAGGTCCGAGCTCGCATGTATCGCAACATAGAGTTCCGAAGCGCTTGACCGGCTCTCCGCTTTTGCAACGGAGAGATCCTCGACCAACCTGTCAAATAGCCCGCGCGCACCGGAAAGGTCATAGCCGGTCAAACACATGGCATCCGGCGTTTTCAGGCCCCCCAGAAGCTTGCTGAAATCAGAACCTTGAACAGCATTCATGTAGACGAACAGCCCGGCAGTGAGCGCACACAACAGCCAGCCGGGCCAAAGCCATTTCATTACATCGCGCCGGGATAGTTGGGGCTTTCCCGGGTGATGGTGACATCATGAGTGTGGCTTTCGCGCAGGCTCGCCCCGGAGATGCGGACAAAGGTCGCCCGTTCATGGAAGTTTTGCAGATCTGCAGCACCGACATAGCCCATGGCTGCCTTGAGGCCGCCAGCGAGCTGATGCAGCACACCCGATACAGGCCCCTTGTAGGGAACCTGACCCTCGATCCCCTCTGGCACCAGCTTGAGCGTGTCGCGAACCTCGGCCTGGAAGTAGCGGTCGGCCGATCCGCGCGCCATCGCGCCGACAGAACCCATGCCGCGATAGGCCTTGAACGAGCGGCCCTGGTGCAAATAGACTTCGCCCGGGCTTTCATCGGTTCCCGCCAGCAGCGAGCCGATCATGACAGCTGACGAACCAGCGGCAATCGCCTTAGCCAAGTCGCCGGAATACTTGATGCCACCATCGGCGATCACCGGAATATTGTGCTTTTGCGCTTCCTCAACAGCGCTCATGATGGCCGTGAGCTGCGGCACGCCGACGCCGGCGACGATGCGTGTGGTGCAGATCGATCCCGGTCCGATGCCAACCTTGACCGCATCCGCACCGGCATCGATGAGAGCCCTTGCGCCCTCGGCAGTCGCCACGTTACCGGCCATGATGCGAACCGAGTTGGAGAGTTTCTTGGCGCGGGTGACCGCATCCAGCACCTTTTGCGAATGACCATGCGCAGTATCGATCACCAGAAGGTCGACACCAGCCGCAATCAGGCGCTCGGCGCGTTCAAACCCATCGTCCCCGACGGATGTTGCTGCAGCGGCACGCAACCGCCCCTGCTCGTCCTTCGAGGCATGCGGGTTGAGCTGCGTCTTTTCAATATCCTTGACTGTGATCAGACCAACGCAGCGCCCATCGCCGTCCACAACAACCAGCTTTTCGATGCGGTGGCTGTGCAGAAGCCGCTTGGCTTCGGTCTGTTCAACGCTTTCCTTGACCGTGATCAGGTTCTCATGAGTCATCAATTCATGGATCTTCTGATTTGGATCCGATGCGAAACGCACGTCGCGGTTGGTCAGAATGCCCACCAGATGACCCGGTCCGCCGGTACCGCCGCTGCGATCCTCAACCACCGGAATGCCGGAGATGCCATGTGCCTTCATCAGCGCCAGCGCTTCGGACAGCGGCGCCTGAGGGCTGATGGTCACCGGATTGACGACCATGCCACTTTCGAATTTCTTGACCTGGTGGACCTGCTCGGCCTGTTCTTCCGGCGTCAGATTGCGGTGAATGACGCCGATACCGCCGGCTTGCGCCATGGCGATTGCCAGCCGTGCTTCTGTCACCGTGTCCATTGCGGACGAGATAATCGGAAGATTGAGATCGAAACCCCGGGCGATACGCGTTGCGATATTGGCCTGCCCCGGCATTACCTCGGAATGACCGGGCTGCAACAACACGTCATCGAAAGTCAGCGCTTCAGCGCCGGTAATGGATTGGATAATTGTTGCCATCGCCTGTCGGCTCCGTCTGTTCGAGGCCGCCCGAACCGGGCTGCCCGGTGCTGTTTCGGGTCTCTCGCGTTGGCACGGGCAAGTACCATGCTTCAGCCGCTTGGGAAAGAGCAGGAATGGGTTTGGTCACCGAATTTCGCTGCAGCGCACACTTTCACGATAACCTGCAACAAAAACCCGGGCATCGCTGCCCGGGCTCTGGCTCTCACACATGTCTGGGAATGTCTGTCAGAGGTCGAACTGATAGGTCTCTGGAATGAAGCGATAGCCTTCCGCCGCCTTTTCGACGAAACCGACCGACGGGAATGGCATGTGGTATCCGATAAACGGCAACCGGTCGGTGGCGATCATGTCAAACACCGCTTTGCGGGTCGCCGCAGCTTTTGCTTTTTCGGTGTCAAAGACCACTTCCCACTCGGGACGCTGCAGCGACAAGACGAAATGATTGGCGGTATCGGCGGTCAACATCAGCTTGCGGCCACCCGATTCCAGACCGTAGATCATGTGGCCAGGAGTGTGACCGAAGGCGGCCATGCCGGTGATGCCTGACACCACGCTCTCGCCGTCACCGACGAAGCTCATTTTTTCAGCCAGCGGGGCGACCTTGGCCATGACGCCCTTGTGACCATTTTCAGCACCGGTGCCGATACGATCCTCAGATGACCAGAAATCAAATTCTGCCTGACCGGTGACATAGCGCGCATTTGGAAATGCCAGAGCGCCATTTTCCGTCAGACCGCCGATATGGTCGCCATGCAAATGGGTAAGCACAACAACGGAAACCTGCTCGGGCGTGTAGCCGGAGGCCTTGAGATTGGCGAGTGTCTGGCCAACACCGCCCTCGCGGCCAGCTTCGCCATTGCCGGTATCAAACAGGATCAGATCGGCACCTGTGTTGACCAGCGTTGGCGCGAAGGTGAACTGCATCTTGTCGACCGGCAAATAATTGGTCTTGAGGAGTTCAGTTACCTCCTCCTCGGACGTGTTGATACCGAAGATGTTTTGCGGACCGGGAACAAGGCGATGGCCGTCGGACAGAACTGTGATTTCAAAATCACCAAGAGAGAAGCGTTTGAACGCCGCCGGCTGAGCCGCAGCCATTGGAACTTCGGCTTGGGCCGCGCGGACAAGGAGCTGGGGCGCGGCGAGCGCGCCAGCGCCAAGCGCGGTCACCTTGAACAGATTGCGGCGAGACAGGCTGGATGTAATTGACACGTCTGGAGCCTCCAAAAGTAAAAATCGGAACACCTTCGTGACATGGCGCAACCAACTACATCGACAAGTGTCGTTCAGCTGCACACCAGGGTGACGGACCGTCCATCCAGCGTGAACAATCGACGTGAGGCGGAAAACTTACAGGGAGAAAACGTTAAATTAGCGAGCCCATATAAATTTAGGGTTGAATATTATGCGTCATACGCGGCATAGGTTTCACAACAAGGGAGCCATATCGTGAAGAAACTGCTCGTCCTGCTTGTTGCATCCATGGCATCCTCACTGTTCCTGTATGCTCTGGTGAGCAAGGATCAGCCAGCCAAACATTTGGCATTGAAAGCCACGGACTTGCCTCCGCTGATTGCAGTGCATGATTTGTATGCCGCGCCAAGTGGCACGCCGGACATAGTGACAATCAGCTCGGACACCGAAGCTGCCTGGCCGCTCGCCACTGTCTCCGTCAGCGCAATTGCGTCACGACTAACCCTCCCACACACCAAACCTAACCCGGGCCCCCTGCCAACGGTTATACTGATCGACAGTGAGCCCGCTGGTGGGATGGGGCCGGATAGCAGCCGCACCGTGCAATTCCTAGCCAACCGCGGCTATGTGGTGCTGTCCATCGATTGCGGTGACTATGCCGATACCGGCAAAATAAATATGGAAGCCAATCCCCAAACATCCGGCAAGTGCACCGAAACCACCATCGCAGATGCGGCCAGAAATCTCATCGACCAGGGAATTGCAGACCCGGCAGCCGTGGCGATATTGGGATCAGGCGTTGGCGGTTATCTGGCGTTAATAACGATGTCGCTCGAGCCGGGCCTGTTCAAGGCAGCAATTGTGCATTCCGCGGTCATTGATCAGTCAAGCCACCTTCATACAGCTTCCCTCACCTTGAATCCGCAGCAGACTGTTCTGAAAACCGATCTTCATCCTGCCCATACCGCTCAATACGCAATGACCTTTTCGGATAAACCTCCGGATGCTCTGGTGGGTAACACTCAGGGCGCAGTTCTGATGACCCATGGCAAAGCCGATGCGGTTGTTCCTGTCGAGCAAGCACAGGCTTATGCCCGGGACCTTCTCGCGTCCGGAAAAGATGCGGAGGTCGTTTATTTCAATCACGAAGACCATTGCTATTCCCGCTGGCAAACCCGGGTGCAGGTCGCGCGGCTGACGGAAACCTTCCTCGCCCGCCGTCTGGGTGGCCGGAACGGCGGTTACGACTATATTGAGCTGTTCGCGAAACTGTTCTGAGCATGAGCACCAGTACCATCGGCAGCAATCGAACCACCCGGCATTATGCAACTGCCGGGCGGTGGTTGATTTTCATCCGCGATCAGACGCTAATGCCTGTCGCGTTCAAATGCATTCATTCAAAGCATTACAGCGACCTTTGCGCGTCCAATTGGACGCACGGTACTGTAGAGTCAAAAGCCCTCGACAACGACCTTGCCTTTGGCTGTTCCGGTTTCGATGAGCGCATGGGCCTTGCGCAGGTTTTCGGCATTGATCGGGCTTAGAACCGTATCAAGCGTTGTGCGGATACGGCCGGCGTCGATTTCAGCGGCCACATAGTTGAGCAATTCATGCTGCTCGATCATGTCCGGGGTCTGGTGCATCGCCCGGGCAAACATGAATTCCCAATGCAGGCTTGCGGCCTTCATCTTCATTCCAGCCATCGGCATCGGCAGGTCGGTGTTGTCAATCGATACAATCCCGCCCTGTGGCCGGATCAGCTCTACCGCTGTCTCCCAGTGGCGCATGTCGTTGAAGATGGCGATGTGATCGACATGCTGGAAGCCCAGCGCACGGACCTGCGGGGCCATCGGTTCGCGGTGGTTGACCACATGATCAGCGCCCAGCTTCTTGACCCAAGCCGTGGTTTCGGGGCGGGACGCAGTGGCGATCACCACCAGCCCGGCTGCCTTGGCCAGCTGAATGCCGATCGAGCCAACGCCACCTCCGGCCCCGATGATGAGAATGGATTTCCCCGTGTCTGCACCATCGCGATCAATCCCGAGACGGTCGAAAAACGCCTCATAGGCGGTGATCGTGGTCAGCGGCAGCGCCGCAGCTTCGGCGAAACTCAGGCGCTTCGGCTTGAAGCCGACAATGCGTTCATCTACCAGCTGGAATTCGGCGTTGGAGCCGGAACGCGTGATGTCTCCGGCGTAATAGACTTCATCGCCTACTGTGAAGAGCGTGACATCAGGGCCGACAGCCTCGACAACGCCGCTGGCATCCCAGCCAAGAACGCGCGGCGTTTCTTCAACCTGCTCTTTTGGTGCCCTGACTTTGGTGTCGACCGGATTGATTGACACGGCCTTCACCGAGACCAGAAGATCCCGGCCGGAAGCTGTGGGTTTGGGCAGATCCACGTCAAGGAACACATTCGGATCGGTAACAGGAAGGTAGTGCGTAAGAGCAACGGCTTTCATAGTAAAATCTCCTGGCCTCTGGTGGCGATCAACCGATATCGGTCATCTCGTTGAGAGTGAATTCTGCGACAGCGCCGTTAGTGGCCTGCTTGTAGGCAGCCAGATGCGATGCATTCATGTGGATTTGCCACAATTCACGGCTCTCCCATGTTTCATAGAACATGAAATGTGCCGGATTGTCGTTGTCACGGTGCAAATCATAGCGGATGCATCCGGCTTCGGCGCGGGTGATCGGAACCAGCTTTTCCAGCTCTGACTTGACCAGCGCGATCTGATCGGGATTGGCTTTGATGTGTGCGACGATGGTCAGTTTGGTCATTGGCTCTGTTCCGTTGTTTGCGTTCGCCAGCATGTAGCTCCTTGCCAAAACCGGATAAACCGGCAGGATACAAATTGATAATACGGATATTCCGCATAATGCTGCTCAACAACATCGCCTTGTTCCAGAAGATCGTCGAAAAAGGCAGCCTGTCGGGAGCCGGGCGTGAACTGGGTCTGTCGCCAACTACGGTATCCGAGCGGCTCTCGGCGCTGGAGGCCCATTATGGCATTGTGCTGCTCAACCGCACGACCCGCTCCATCAGTCTTACGGAGGAAGGCCGGACGTTGGTTGAGGGCGCAAAGCACGTGCTGGGCGAGATTGAGGATCTGGAAACCCGCATCCGGCACGGTGCCCAAACCCTCTCGGGTTTGATCCGCATCAGTGCGCCAAGTGATCTCGGCCGCACGATCATCTCGAGCGAGATCAGCAATTTTCTGGCGCAACATCCGGCAATTTCGGTCGAATTGCTGCTTTCGGATGGCTATATCGACATTGTCGGGCAAGGGTTTGACATGGCCGTCCGCTTTGGAGCGGTGACCGACAGCTCGCTACGTGTCCGGAGCATGGGCCAATGGCGCCGCCTGATTTGCGCCGCGCCCAGCTATCTTGCTACTCACGGTACGCCCCGGACACCTGCCGAGTTGAAGCATCACAACTGTCTGGTCATGCGGTTTGGTAACAATCTGGACAACGCCTGGCGGCTCGGCCCGGATGCGTTGAAGCAGATTGTCACCGTGCGTGGCGACCGCGTGGCCAATGACAGCGCACTGGTGCGGCAGTGGGCTCTTGACGGCCATGGGATCGTGTACAGATCAGAGCTGGATGTCGGGCAGGATATCAAGGCTGGCCGTCTGGTCGAGCTTCTTGCCCAGTTCGCGCCGCCCCCGACACCTATCCAGATGCTGTTCCCTCCCGGCCGGGCCCAGCCCAGACGGGTGCGCGCACTGGCCGACCAGTTGGCCTTGGGGCTTCAGGGCGGTGAACGGCGCTGCAATAGTGAAGGCCGGAACAGATAAGATTGACATTGCGTCACCCTTTCGGTGACCACTGTTTTCTGCGATATCGGACGGAATCTTCGCTTTGCGCCGCGCCAGCTAATATGGACGCCATACACCCCAACGGATATTCATCGTGAACCGCTCTATACCGCTTGTTCTGGCCGTCGCCCTGTTCATGGAGCAGATGGATTCCACCGTCATTGCAACCGCCCTGCCGGCGATTGCGGCCGACATCAACACCAACCCTATCTCGTTGAAGCTTGCTCTCACAGCCTATCTGGTATCGCTTGCTATCTTCATTCCGATTTCCGGCTGGATGGCTGACCGGTTCGGCGCGCGGCGCATTTTTGCCATTGCGATCGGCGTATTCCTCGTCGGTTCAGTTGCCTGTGCTGTTTCCAGCAGCCTGATCGAATTTGTTCTCTCACGATTCCTGCAAGGCATGGGTGGCGCCATGATGACTCCGGTCGGCAGGCTGGTGCTGGTGCGATCAACCGAAAAATCGCAACTGGTCAGTGCCATGGCGTGGCTGACAATACCGGCGCTCGTTGGTCCTATGGTCGGCCCTCCGGTGGGCGGCTTTCTCACCACATTTCTGAGCTGGCACTGGATCTTCCTGATCAACATTCCAATCGGCCTTGCCGGTATCGTCTTCGCGCTGAAAATTCTTCCCGACGACGGCACCCGTGTGCGCGACCGGGTCGATTGGGTGGGTTTCCTGCTCTCGGGAGGAGCGGCCTCGGGCATCGTGTTCGGCCTGTCGGTGATCAGCTTGCCGGTGTTGCCGCCAGTTTGGGGAATTGCGGTCACCACCGGCGGCATCGTGTCACTGATCGCTTATCTCAGGCATGCCCGCGTTCACCCAAAACCGCTGCTCGATCCAAAACTCTTCAGGAACCGCACATTTGCTTTGTCGCTGCTTGGCTCAAGCCTGTTTCGTGTTGGCGCAGGCGCCGTTCCTTTCCTGCTGCCGCTGATGCTGCAACTCGGGTTTGGCATGACGCCGTTCCAGTCCGGCATGATCACCTTTATCTCAGCTGCCGGCGCCATCATGATGAAATTCATGATCAAGCGGATCCTGAGCTTTGGCGGATTTCGCCTCACGCTGCTGATGGCGGCGATCGGAGCGACATTGTCGATTGCGGTCAACGGTTTCTTCACCCCCGCCACGCCGGTAGCGCTGATGCTGGTCATCCTGTTCTGCGGCGGGCTTGTCCGGTCAATGTTCTTCACCTCGGTCAACGCCCTGACCTTTTCCGAGATCAGCCCGGAAACGGCGGCTCAGGCGACCTCCATCACCTCTGCCTTCCAGCAGGTTTCGATCGCTATCGGGGTGGCGGTTGCCGGGGGCGTTGTCGAGATGGTCAGCGCAATGAATGGCGGGGCGCTCGACATGAGCGCGTTTCAGACCGCTTTTTTTGTGGTGGCTGCGATTACAGCCTCCGCGGTCATTCCGTTTCTCGCCCTGCCACCCGATGCCGGAGGCACAGTTTCAGGGCACACTCTCAAGCGGGCAGGCTCGCGCGCCGCATCACCCGTCCGCAGCTAGCTCCGGATTGCTGCGGCCTTTGAACCCCTTGGCAAGGACGAACATCTCCACCGATTCCGCGCGCGAAGACGGCGGCTTGATGTGCACGACCGATTTGAAATTCCGCTTGAGCAGGGTCAGCAAATCGTTCTCGGTGCCGCCCTGGAAGGTCTTGGCGAGAAAGTGACCTCCGGGCGTGAGCACCTCGATAGCAAAATGTGCCGCCACCTCGCACAGATGCATGGTCCTGAGATGGTCGGTGCGCTGGTGCCCGGTGGTTGGGGCCGCCATGTCCGACAATACCACATCCGGAGCCCCTCCAAGCGCGTCCTTCAGCGCCTGTGGTGCGGCATCATCGAGAAAATCCATCTGCAGGAATTTGACGCCTGCCAGACCATCCATTTCGAGAAAATCGATGGCCACCACCTTCGGGTCATCATCGGTGGAATCAGTCACTTGCGCGCAAATCTGTGACCAGCCGCCGGGCGCGGCTCCCAGATCGATGATCCGCTTTGCCTTGTCGAGAATCTTGTGCTTTTCGTCAATTTCCAGCAGCTTGTAGACAGCGCGCGAGCGATAGCCTTCCTGCTTGGCCTGCTGGACGTAGGGATCGTTGAGATGCCGCTCGATCCAGCGCCGCGAAGACGCCTTGAGCTTGCTCTTGCGCTTTACCTTCTGCCCGAGCTTGCGCCCGGTGGGTCCTGATGGAGGACGGGTCATGTTTTTTCCCCTTGGCTCGACCGCTGATTCCGGTGGCGGAAATTTCTGCCGCTCCGCCGCCAGGCACCGTCAGACGCCATCATTTCATTGAGTAGTCCTTCGCGCAGTCCCCTGTCGGCGACGCGCATACGTTGGGATGGCCAGCGCTTGCGGATCGACTGCAGGATTGCGCAACCGGCAAGCACCAGATCCGCCCGGTCAGCCCCGATGCAGGGATTGGCGGCGCGGGCTTCGAAATCCCATGACAGAAGCCTGTCGAGCATGAGATCAACATCCTCGTTCGACAGCCACAGCCCATCGACCTTACGGCGATCGTAGCGTGGAAGATCCAGATGCAGACCAGCAAGCGTGGTAACGGTTCCCGATGTGCCAAGCAAGTGAATCCGGCCGTCTCCCAGACCTGAAAACGCAGGCAGTGGCGGCGGATCGAAATCGGCCAGCATCGCATCGACTTCCTCGACCATTGCCTGAAACACCTCAGGTGTCACCAGACAACCGCCGTGACGTTCAGACAAGGTTACAACCCCAACGGGCAGCGAGGTCCAGGCCTTGATGTGATTTGCCAGTCGATTGGACCGGTTCTCGGTCAGATCGATCATGGCAATCTCGGAAGACCCGCCGCCGATATCAAACAGCACCAGACCGTCTGTCTCGCGGCCGACGAGTGACGAGCAGCCTGCGACTGCCAGTCTGGCCTCGGTTTCGCGGGTGACTATTTCAAGCTCGAGACCGGTTTCCACCAGCACGCGCTCAAGAAACTCAGTGCCGTTGCGCGCAGAGCGGCAGGCTTCGGTGGCAATCAGCCGGTGGCGCCGCACCGGGCGGTTTTTGAGCTTTCCGGCGCAGACCTTCAGCGCCTCGACGGCCCGGTCCATGGCGTCCTGTGACAATTCACCGGTGGCATCGAGCCCTTCCCCCAGCCGGACAATGCGGGAGAATGCGTCAACAACCCGGAATTGGCCCGGCCGCGTCGGCTGGGCGATCAGCAGACGGCAGTTGTTGGTGCCCAGATCAAGCGCGGCATACAGGTCGTCGGTCTGTCTGCGCACGGCCGGTGCGGAGGGGCCAGCCGCTTGAGCCGAAGCCGCGGATGGCTGCGTGTGACCAGATGTGTTCGAATGGCTTTTCTGATGGGCCTGCCCCGGCGCCTTTTGGGATGCCAGTGGGCGGCCCTGTATCTCACGGCCGGACTTGCGGCGGCGACGGCGGCCCTTCTTTTCGCCGGGCGCGGGCGCTGAGGCAGCGACAGGCGGATTTTCCGTCGACGGGCCCGAGTCACTCTTGTTCTCAGACTTGCGCGCGGATTTCCTCCGCCGCCGTCTGCGCCGTCCAGACGGCTCGGAGCCGCCCTCCTTGGTGGTGGATACACTGGCCGCAGCTCGCTCTGATGGCGTTGCATCAGAAGACGAGCCTGGAACCACGGCTTTCCCGTGTTCCTGCTTCATGCTGTCCGCCGCTGCCTTCGAGGCGCGTTCAGACGGCCTTTCACCTGCCAGTGATACACCCGCGTTTGGCGTTTCGCCGTCCCGAAGGTCTTTCACGGTCTGTCCTGTCATGCGCGGTGAGCAGAACTGCCCGCATCGCGCTTCACGGTTTGTCGTTAGGGAAAGATTAGCAAAGCCTCGAACAGAACGCAAAACTCTTTTTGATCGTCAGCTGACGCAAATCAGGTCCAGCCGCGGCAGCGCTGCGATCCGGTTGTTCAAGCTGATTGGAAAAATCTGTATAATCCGGTTTGCATCATCGCAGTTTATTGGTTATAAGCCGCCGCGCTGACCGAGTAATTCCGGTCCGGCCCATGTTGGGGAATAGGTTAACGGTAGACCCGCAGACTCTGACTCTGTTAGTCCTGGTTCGAATCCAGGTTCCCCAGCCAACCACCTTCCGCATTTCCGGACTGTCAATTTCTGTCGTAAATAATTGCGTTCTTTCCGCACGTTAGCAGAGCGCTCGGTAAACTGAGACGGCAAATGCGCCCCATATCGGGCGGAAATTCCTGCTTTGTCTCAGTTTGCCGTATTCGGACTGACAGTTTGCGGAAACCGCATCGGCAGACCATCGGCCGTCGATCGTGAGATCTCGCGTTTTGCCGGTATGTGAGAAGTTTGATTTCAAAGAGTGGCGGCAATGCGCCGCTGAGCCTGCCAGTCCGAAGGCATCGGATTGAGCCCGAGCCATTTTGCAGTCAGACCAATAGGCTGATTCCCCTGCGCAATCTTCCTGACAAGACCGGGGGCGAGGAACGCCAAATCAATCACCTGCAAGATGCGGCGCTTGGAGAGATTTTCTCTGGTCGCGATGTCCTCGAAAGTTTGACCCTGTTTGATCGCCTCATAGTATTGATGCGCCTTGGCGATGCTTCGGATCAGCGTGGCATCAACGGCTTTCGGTGATGCGGTACCGATCACCAATCTGGTCTCGACGCCACGCTTCCTGAACTGGAACGGGGTGATGAACCAAAGAACTTCAGGGTTCAGGTCACCCTTTGAGATTTCCATGCAATCGGCGATCTTTTCCGGATCGAGAACGATGCTTACCGCACCAGGCTTGATAGTCGCACGCTCCATGCAAGACAGGATAACTTTCGGACCTTTCATGTGTGCTTGGGCAGTGAGGAAATCCAGAACGATTCCGATCCTTGCTATGGCATCAGTGGAGGGACATTCGAGCAGATTGACAGGCAGCCGATCCCGTAAATGCGTGAGTACCGCATTGGCGATCTGATCCTCCAGTGCTTTGGCAGGCAAGCGCCAACCGCCGGCATCCGAGCTTGCATCCTTGCCCGCACCGTTGATCATCCGGTTGGAGACATAGTAGCGATAGCGCCTGCCCTTCTTGTTGGCATGGCTTGGGGTCAATCGATCACCAGTCTCATCCACCAGCTTGCCCGCCAGCAATGTAGAGTTCGAGCTGCTACCCACCTTGCCCCGGTGGCGAGCAGCACCGTCCTTGAGATGTAACTGCACTCTTTCCCAGGTTTTCGGATCGATGATTGCCTGATGCTGGCCCTCGTGGATGAGGGCACGATGGCGAATGCGACCGGCATAGACAGGATTGGTCAGCAGATAGTGGAGGCCCGCCCGTTCGAACGGAACATCGCCGCCATTCCGGTGATGCCGATCAACGGTGATTGCGTGCGGGTTAGCAATTGCATCCGGCTGATCAAGATCGGTCCCAACTTCACCATTTGTGCCTGATCGTTGATCGTGCCCGGCTCGTATCTTCGTTGGCTTCTTCACCCGAACCTTGCTGCGCAGGCCCAATTGATCAGCATGCTCTATGACCGCCTTGATGGATCCGTGCCGCAGATAGAGGTCGTACAGCGTCCTGACGGTCTCGGCTTCCTCCGGCACGATCTTCAGGGACCGTCCATCCGGCTCATATCCTAACGGGATAGTCCCCCCCATCCAAAGACCCTTCTTCTTCGAGGCCGCGATCTTGTCGCGGATGCGTTCGGCGGTGACTTCGCGTTCGAACTGGGCAAAAGACAGAAGCACATTCAGCGTCAGCCGCCCCATGCTGGTGGCGGTATTGAACGATTGGGTCACCGACACGAAAGAAGCCTCCGCCGCATCCAGCCGATCAACCAGCTTGGCGAAGTCGGCCAGCGACCGGGTCAGGCGGTCGATCTTGTAGACGACGATCTGGTCAACCAGTCCCTCATCGACGTCCTGCAGGAGTCGCTTCAGCCCTGCCCGTTCCAGCGTTCCACCGGATATACCGCCATCATCATAGTGCTGGGGCAGCGGAACCCAGCCTTCATGCTTCTGGCTGGCGATATAGGCGGCACAGGCTTCACGCTGGGCATGGAGCGAATTGAACTCCTGGTCCAACCCCTCCTCCGATGACTTCCGTGTATAGATGGCGCAACGGATCTTCTTCATGATCTACCCCAATCCGAAGAAGCGGGGTCCGGACCAATGGGCGCCAGTGATCTTGCGGGCAATGGCGCTAAGTGAGCGGTACCGCTTGCCATCAAGCCGGAACCCATCATCCAACACTTCGACCTGATAGGTACGACCGTTCCATTCGCGCACCAGATGGGTACCGGGGCGCAGCACCGATTGCGAAGGCGGCGTCCCCTTCCCGGTCTTCCTCACCGGCCTTTGATCCTGCTTCAAAGCCGCTTTGAGGGCCTTTCGAACCGCCGCTGAATGGCCACCATGGGTCTTCACCTGCGCTTCATAGGCCAGCGCACTCCGCATGAATTGCACCGAGACATATTTGAGCGGCTGCCCGCCAATCGTCCGCCTCCACTGATCGATGCAGGCTTTCCGGCTCAAGGAACCGAAGGCGGCCACGCCAGAGACAGGCATGTCAGACGACGACCGGTTCATGACGATGCCTCAATCGGCTCGGCGGCTTCCGTTACGGGCCGGGTTTTGATTGCGTAGACAATCTCGCCGGTCTTCGCCGACTTCGAGGTGGCGATCTCAAAGCCGCGCTTGCGCAGTCCCGACACGGCCGCCCGAACAGTATGGGCCTGCCAGCCCAGGCGTTCGATGATCACCGAGATCCGCGCACCGTTCGGTTTCGACAGCAAGGTGATCAACTGGTCCTGCTTGTTTTTCGCACCAGACTTGCTCGCTCCGGCACGGGTTAACCCCTTCACCAGCCTAGGCTTGCTCTCTGGAGCCTTTTGCACGACACCATTCTTTTCTGCGTCACTCTTCGTCATTGGGGTGTTCATCATGATCTCCACTCAGCTTCAGAGACCGGACTATCCGGCCCCGCACTGAGGGAAGCCCGCGTCGCGGGCATGGTCAGCCATCGTCGTTCACGGCTCGACCTCAGAACAGTACTGCTTCCTTTGCCGAAGAAGTCCAGCAGGCTTTGCACTGCTCGTAATCACCACTTTAGATTTGTTGATCCGTCGGTTGGCGGACGATGGCCATCTCATAGATAGTGACCGCTTCGCGCCCCCATACTGGCCTTTGAGGCCTGCTTTACCTTTTCCTGAAAGCAGACACCGCTAACGACGGAGCAGTCGTTCGATGCAAGTTTAAATTGATCGCCCTTGAGGTGCCATCTCAACGGCAGGCCGGTACCGCCTTGTCCATTGAGGGAAATCAATGCGCGGCATGATCGGGTGGATAATCTCACCAGATGGATGATTATACAGATGATCGAGAACTGACATTCACGAACAGGGCCGAGGCCGGCAGGGATTTGGCGGTCCGGCTTGCGGCCATGATGCTTGACAAGCCGGTGGTCTATGCGCTTCCGCGCGGCGGTGTACCGGTCGCGCTCGAGATATCGCGGGCTCTGAAAGCTCCGCTCGATCTGGTGATGGTCCGAAAGATCAGCGCGCCCTCCAACCCCGAAGTGGCGCTCGGCGCCGTCGTTGAGGGTACGGTGCCGCAGACGATCCTGAACGAGGACGTCCGGCGGGCATCAGGTGCCGATGACGCCTATATCGAGCGCACCCGCGCCCGCGAACTGGCTGAAATGGAGCGCCGCCGCGCGCTCTATCTCGGTGAGCGCGCGCGGATCGATCCGGCGGGACGGACGGCGATCCTCGTTGATGACGGTCTGGCGACCGGGGCCACCATGAAAGCCGCGCTGGCCGCGGTGCGCCTGCAGGGTGCGGCGCGGATCGTGGTAGCAATTCCCGTAGCTCCAGAGGAAACACTGTCTGAATTGGCCTCTCTCGCCGATGATGTCGTCTGCCTGAATCCGTCGCGCGCCTTTCGCGGGGTCGGCAGTTTCTTCGCCGATTTTCATCAACTCACCGACGAAGAGACGATCGGCCTTCTGCGTCAGGGCTGGAACGCGGAAGAGCCCGTCCCTGGGAACGAGACGCGCGCGGTCTTGATCCTGCCGCTGGGACTCGCGGGCGATCTGACTGTTCCGGCCGATCCCCGCGGGATCGTGCTGTTTGCCCATGGCAGCGGCTCGAGCCGGCTCAGCCCGCGTAACCGCGCCGTTGCCGCAAGCCTCAACGCCCAAGGCTTCGCCACGCTGCTTCTGGATCTGCTGACGGCCACTGAAGCCAGCGACAGGCGCAATGTCTTCGACATCCCGCTTCTGGCCGAACGGCTGGCCGAGGCGGCGCTCTGGATTGCTGCCGAGCCCGATATCGCCGATCTGCCGCTCGGTCTCTTCGGCGCAAGCACCGGCGCCGGTGCGGCGCTTCTGGCGGCGGCGGAACTGCAGGACAGGATATCCGCCGTGGTATCACGCGGCGGGAGGCCCGATCTGGCCGGTCCGAAGCTGGGACATGTCGAGGCACCGACATTGCTGATCGTCGGCGGCGATGACGATCAGGTCATCACCCTTAACCGCAAGGCGCTGGCGGCGTTGACTTGCGAGAAGCTGCTGAAAATCGTCCCCGGGGCTGGGCATCTCTTCGAGGAGCCGGGTACGCTGGAACAGGTGACAGAGCTGGCAGGCGCCTGGTTCCAGCACTATCTGGTCCCGGATAGGCAAATCCCTGCGCAGCCGACCACGCCAGTGCCGGCGCAGCCCACGACGATCGAGACCTTGCGCGCGGCGGCCGAACCGCTGCCGGCGCTGGACGATCCGGAATTTGCCGCTGCCTTCGACCGGTTCGCGGGAGCTCGCGTGGTGTTGCTCGGTGAAGCCTCGCACGGCACCTCGGAGTTTTATCGCGCCCGTGCCGCCATCACCCGCCGCCTGATTGAACGCCACGGTTTCAAGATCGTTGCGGTCGAGGCCGACTGGCCGGATGCTGCCGTCATCGACCGCCATGTGCGTCATCTGCCGCACCAGCCGGTGCGTACGCCAGCCTTCACCCGGTTTCCGACCTGGATGTGGCGCAACAAGGATGTGGACGCATTTGTCGGTTTCCTGCGCCAGCACAATGCCGAAAAACCGCAAGCCGAGCGGGCCGGGTTTTACGGGCTCGACCTTTACAATATGAACGCCTCGATCGCGGCGGTACTGTCCTATCTCGACAGTGTCGATCCCGAGGCGGCCGCCATCGCGCGAAACCGCTACGGCTGTCTCGAACCCTGGTCACGCGAGCCCGCTGCCTATGGGCGCGAGGCGCTGACCAAGGGTTATGCGATGTGCGAAGAGCCCGTGACGAAAAGCCTGATGGACATGCTGCGCAAGCAGCTGGATTACGTCCGCAACGATGGCGACCGCTTCTTCGACGCCACGCAGAACGCCCGTCTCGTCGCCGATGCCGAGCGCTATTACCGCATCATGTATTACGGAGCGCACCATTCCTGGAACCTGCGCGACAACCACATGTTCGACACGCTGCAGCGCCTGCTGGCCTGGGAAGGTCCGGACAGCAAGGTGGTCGTCTGGGCGCACAACTCGCATATCGGCGATGCACGGTATACCGACATGGGCTCCGAGCGCGGCGAGCTGAACCTCGGCCAGCTCTGCCGCCAGGCCTATGGCCGCGATGCTGCGCTCATCGGGTTCGGCACCCATTCGGGCACCGTCGCCGCCGCGTCCGACTGGGATGCGCCGATGGAAGTAAAGGCGGTGCGCCCGTCGCGCCCCGACAGTTATGAGGCGCTGTGTCATCAGGTTGGACAGGAGCGGTTTCTGTTCGATCTGCAGCCTGACGGGAATGCCGAGTTGCGGCAGGCTCTGTCCGCCCGGCGGCTGGAAAGGTATATCGGCGTTATCTACCGGCCGGAGACCGAACGCTGGAGCCATTATTCCTACTCCAGCCTTCCCGACCAGTACGATGGTTTCGTCTGGTTCGACCAAACCACCGCCGTGATCCCGCTGTCGATAGAGGTCGCAGGCGGCGAGGACGAAACCTATCCCTTCGGCCTGTGACCGGGACATATGCCCGTTTGCAGACCCCGATAGGGACCGTTCAATATTCGCCTTCTTCGAGCACGCTGGAACCGTGTCCCAGTTTATCCAGGCCTTCGGCTCAGTAGTCGGCAACCAGCGGGTGGCCAAGAAGGTATTCGCCGGTATCGCCTTTCTGCCGGTCGCGGACCAGTTGCAAGGTTTCCTCCCAACTTTCGGCGTCGGAATCGCCCCGACCGAGCCACATCAAGGCAACGAGTTCAGCGAGTTCGTCGTCGTTGAGCCCTTCGAACTCCTCAAGTATTTCCTCGCGGTTAAGATCTCCGGGGGTTTCCTGCAGGGCCTCCGGACCGGCATCGTCGGCGGCATTGCCGCCGGTATCCGGCATCACCGTATCTTCTTTTGCCATCAGCGCACGAATTCTCAGAATCAGACTGCGCAGATATCCGGGTTCTATTGTCAACTCATCCGTCGTTCAGGTCCTTTCAAATTGCCGGGAATCTTCCAAACCTGCTCTGGAGCTGTCGAGAGTGCCCCGAGCCGGAATTTATCCCCGAGTTCAGTGGCCTTGGTCACCCCAATCCTCGTCACGGGCAAGATCGGCCAAGATCTGCCATTCAGGCATGTCACCTTCCGCCGAAACAATTTCATCACGACTTCGAGTAGGGATGTCCTCATCAATCATGGCACCATCCCCTCGTGAAGGCTGCTTCTCGGTAGCACCGTTCGGGCGCGGGTATCTTGATGCACGTCAAAAGATACAGCGGGACCTACCTGCACGATGAGGATGGTTCTTTCCGCTTGGTCGGCTGTGATGACAATTTGATCAGGAGTGCGGTTTGGATTTCCGTGTGCCTGATATGGCGACAATTCAGATCCGCAATTGACGAAGGTCAATAACAGTCACGCTTGTATTCGCTATCGTTATTATCGAAATACGGGCAATATTCCTGTCGCCGGAATCTCGCCAGAAATATAGTTGATAAACACTGTGCGGGGTCAACCCTACTGTCAGACAGCCAAGCGGCGCAGCAGTCTTCGAGCGCTCACGTTTTCAAGGAGGCCGGATTATGCAGGACGAGTCGATACCGGGAAACGGACGCAAAGAGCCGCGTGTGCTGGTGTGCGTTGATCTGGCGAAGGAAACACAGGAAATCATTCCGTCGGCCAAGATGATCGCCAGGGCGCTGGACGCCGAACTGGCATTTGTCCACGTCATTGAAACGCCTGGCGGGACAGAGAGCGGCTCGCGCATAGATCCGGTTGAATGGGACCTCATGCGCCGCGAAGCAAAAGCGCATATGACGCGATTTGCCGAAGAGCACGCAGACGGAGACAAGGCGGTGGCCACCCATCTGCTTGAGGGGCGGAGTGCCGAGCAGATCTGTGGCGCTATGGCGGGTAGGCCGCAAGATATTGCCGTAATGGCCCGGGGGCATGAGGAACACGGTTTCTACATTGGCGAAACGGTTCGGCAAATGCTGGAGACCGGAGTCAATTCACTGTTTCTGGTGCCAGTCGGCACTGAGCCCAAGCAGAGATTTTTCAGAATCCTCGTGCCGCTCGATTGTTCGGGCCGATCAGAACACGTCTTGCCGCTTGCCGAGAAGATCGCCCGTTCGGAAAATGCCGAACTGATATTGGTTCATGCAATCCCGGAACCGGTTCTCACTGGAGCCGGACCTGGCGAGCCCAACGACACGGAACTGAAGGCACAGGTCAATCAGCGCAACGAACGCGTTGCCAAGATTTATCTGGATCATCTGTGCGGGCGTATGCGTGCGGATGGACTGCGCGTCAGAAGTCTGGTTCTCATTGGAGGCGATGTCCGCCGTCAATTGGCTGCGGCAATCGGGGAGCAGGCGATCGACCTTCTCGTTCTGGCCTCGCATGGACACAGTGGTTTCGCCGACGTCCCATTCGGCGATGTCGCGAGTTTTCTCATCAAACGCTCGAACATTCCGACCATGGTGATCCGCTTTGGCGACAATGCCACTGAGGGGCATGCCTTCTCGGATGCGCGCTCGAAAGGCGCTCGCGGGCCTGGCACGCTGGCACAATGAAACCGGAGAACCGACAGTCCCAACCCAATCCGCTGGCGGAAAGGGCGCGCGTTCTGGCCGGATCTGGCAGGCATGGACCGCCGCCGCCCATGCCTCTCGATGTTCTGCAGAAAATCGATGCGCTTCCGGACTGGCTGGAAAGCCTCAGGCGCTTCTGCGTCGAGCCAAGGCCCGATCATGCCCGTGCCGCTGACTGGCTGCTCGACAATGATTACCAGATTTCGCGGGCGATCCGCGAAATTCGCCAGGACATGCCCGCCAACTTTTACAACCGGCTGCATGTCATGGCGGATGGGGGCCCCGCCCTTCCGCGCATATTCGCGATTGCGCATGCGATCCTCTCCGCCGCGCGGTTCCAGCTCTCCACTCCGGTTCTCGTCGATTTTCTCGACGCCTATCAGAAAACCGCGCCGCTGACGACAGCTGAACTCTGGGCGCTTCCCTCGATGCTGCGTGTCGCCGGTCTGGAAATACTGTCAAGTGGCTTCAGGGCGCTCGACGAAAGCCTCGCACCGCCATTCGAAGTCAGCCGTTTTGCCGCGAAGAGCCGGCCACAGGACCCGACCAGTTGCGTTTCGCAGGCAATTACCGCGCTTGTCGCGGTGCGCGGGATCGAATGGCGCGATGTTTTCGACAAGACCAGCGTAACCGAGGCGCTGTTGTGCTCGGACCCGGCCAAGGTCTATGCACGGATGGATTTCGACACACGCGACAGGTACCGCAAGGCGGTTGAAACGCTAAGTGCCGGATCGGACAAGGACGAGATTGCGGTTGTCAAAACCGCCCTCGATCTTGCGCGCAAAGCGCAGGATCATCCTCGTTCCGGCCATGTGGGATATTGGCTTGTTGACGACGGCCGCCAGGAGCTTGAACGCAAGCTCCTGTGTCGCATTCCCAAGCGTGAACGTCTCCGCCGCTTTACACTGCGGCATGCCGGCAAAGCCTATGCGATCGTTCTCGTGGCCCTCATAACTGCTGCGCTTGTGTTGCCTGTCCTGCTCATTGCCAGCACTGGAGCTGATCTGTCGGCTGTGATCGGAGGTGTGTTGTTGTCGCTGCTACCAGCGACGGTTCTCAGTATCGCGATACTGCATTGGCTCATTGCGCGGGTTACCAATCCGCGCCTACTGCCAATGATGGACTTCCGCAAGGGCATACCCGAGGACTGCCCCACCTGCGTGGCGGTGCCTGTCATCATCAAGCAGGCTGAAGAGCTTCCCGCCATCATCGAGCAGCTCGAAATCCGGTATCTTTCGAACCGCGATCCGATGCTTCGCTTTGTCCTGCTTTCCGACTACGCCGATGCGCCGAGTGAGCGCCTTGCTCAGGACGATGGCGTCAAGGCGGCTCTGACCGGCACTATATCCGCGTTGAACGCGCGTTACGCCGATGAAAATGGCGACCCGTTTTTCCTGCTGCACCGGCCGCGCCGTTACAACCCGTCGGAAGGCTGCTGGATGGGATGGGAGCGAAAACGCGGCAAGCTTGAGCAGTTCAATACATTCCTTCTCGACGGATCCATCAATGATTTCGAATTTCATGAAGGTGAAATCTGCCGTTTACGGGGCACACGGTTCGTCATCACGCTTGATGCAGACACGGTCTTGCCGCCGGGCTCCGCGGCCAAGCTGATAGGCACGCTCGCTCATCCACTGAATCAACCGCTGGTCAACCCGCAAACGGGAAAGGTTGTTGACGGATATGCCATCGTCCAGCCCAGGATCGAGGTCTTGCCGCTCAAGGGGCCTGTCTCGCTCTTCTGTCGCCTCTATGCCGGCGACACGGCGGTCGACATCTATTCGCGCGCGGTCTCCAACGTCTATCAGGACCTGTTCGGGACTGGGATTTTTGTCGGCAAAGGTATCTATGATGTCGCTGCCCTCAAGGAGAGCCTTGCAGGCCGGGTTCCGGACAACGCCGTGCTTAGTCATGACCTTTTCGAAGGCCTCTATGGGCGCTCGGCACTGGCGAGCAACATTGTTCTTTATGAGGATTTTCCTGAAACCTATGTTGAATATGCTCTCCGGCTGCATCGCTGGATACGCGGCGACTGGCAGCTGTTGCCCTGGCTTGGCGGCAAGGTGCCTGACGCCGACCGGCAACCGGTTGCCAATGTTCTGTCTGGTCTCGATCGCTGGAAAATCATCGACAACCTTCGTCGCAGCCTGCTTGCGCCCGCGTTGCTCCTGTTTTTTGTCGCCGGCTGGCTGGTGCTTCCGGGAAGTGCCTGGGTCTGGACGGCGTTTGCAATCTTGGCGCCGGGCGCCCATCTTGTCGGCGAGCTGCAGTCGATCGTCATGGGCAGCGCGGGGCGGGGATATTTCGGCGATCTGGTGCTTCGCCTTGGCGAACGTTTTGGCCGCTGGTTTCTCACCATTGCCTTTCTAATCAGCGATACGCTTTTCTCGCTTGATGCCATCGGGCGGACACTCTGGCGACTGACAACAAAAGGGCACCATTTTCTCGAATGGCGTTCGGCCGCGCACGCAAGGTCCCTGCATGGGAGCGGAAATGAGCGGTTGAACACCTGGCGCATGATGTGGCCATCGACTGCGGTTTCGCTGCTTATAGCCGTGGATCTTGCAATTTACAAAACCTCCGCCCTTCTGCCTGCTGCGCCCATTCTCGTGCTCTGGATGCTCGCGCCGGAGCTTGCTGTATGGCTCGGCAAGCCGCGCACATTCAGCCAGGAAACCCTGAACGGCCGTGATCGGGTCTTTCTCAAACATGTCGCGCGCCGTACCTGGCTGTTTTTCGAAACCTTCGCCGGTCCGGAGGACAACTGGCTGCCGCCGGATAATTTTCAGGAAACGCCAAAGAGCGAGATCGCTCACCGAACGTCGCCGACCAATATCGGGCTTTTTCTCATCTCGGCGAAAGCCGCGCACGATTTCGGTTTCGTGGGGAGTTCCGACCTAGCGGCCCGTATCCGCAACGCGTTTGCAACGATCGAGAGGCTGGAATCCTACCGCGGCCATATTCTCAACTGGTATGATACGCGTACACTGGCGCCGCTTGAACCGCGCTATGTCTCGACCGTCGATAGCGGCAACTTGGCCGTCAGCCTGCTCGCACTGGGCAAGGGATGCCATGAAGCTGCCGCTGCGCCGGCGATCGGCGAAGTAACCTGGGAGGGATTGAAATGCACGTTTGAACTGCTTTTCGAGGCGGTTCGGGCGCTGAAATCGTCTGAACAGAGCGCTGTCGATCAATGTGAGGCGGAAATTCAGCGCGCGCTCGGCCATGCCACTGGCTCGGCCGCGGACTGGTACACCTCGCTCATGACGGTCACCGATACGCATTGGCCGATACTCGACCGGACGGTTGCCGCATGCATTTCTGCATCTCCCGATGCGACCGAGAGGCGCCTTGCCGAAGTCCATGTTTGGCTGGAGCGCGTCCATCATCATATCCGCGCGCTGTCGCGCGAGGCGGAAAGCCTGCTGCCCTGGCTCAAAGCTGCGGCCGGCGCGCCGAAAGGATTGGAGACCATTGCCCGGGAACTGCTTGCTGTCCTGTCGCCCGCAATGCCAATGACGGAGCTTGCCGAACACAAGGAACGCGCCGCCGAGATTCTTGAGGAAGCCGCTGCGGCTGAAGGCTGGAGTTCGGTTCAATGCGACTGGCTTGAGCGGATGGGCGCTATGATCACGAGCGGCGTCGGAGCGCAGCAGACGCTGCGCGATGACTTGCTGGACCTCGCATCGCGTTGTGAGGCGATGGCCTACAGCATGGATTTCGCCTTTCTCTACGATGCCGAAGCACGCCTGTTCCGGATCGGCTACAATGTGAGCTCCGGCCAGCTCGATTCCAATCACTACGATCTGCTGGCTACCGAAGCGCGCATTGCCAGCTTCTTCGCCATCGCCAAGCACGACGTGCCGATTGAACACTGGTTCGCGCTCGGACGGCCCGTCACGCGTCTGAAGAACCGGCCGGCGGTGCTGTCCTGGAACGGATCGATGTTTGAATATCTCATGCCGCCGATTTTCCTGCCGGGGCAGCGGGATACGTTGTTGGGCGAAAGCGAGATGGCGGCGGTCGATTTCCAGCGCCTCTATGCGCGTGAGCGCGGCGTGCCCTGGGGCATTTCGGAATCCGCATTCGCCACCACCGATTCCGAGGGCAATTACCAATATCGCGCCTTCGGCGTTCCGGGGCTTGGGCTGCGGCGCGGCCTAACCGATGATCTGGTGATCGCACCTTATGCAAGCGCCTTGGCCTTGTGCTGCTTTCCGGGCGCCGCCGTGCAGAACATGCGGCATCTGCAAGAACTCGGCGCCGTCGGTATCTACGGGTTCCATGACGCAATCGACTATACGCCGAGCCGGGTAGCGGAGGGGCGGGCCTTCAGCCTCGTCCGCAATTACATGGCGCACCACCACGGCATGACCATGGCCGCGATCGCCAACGCACTGGACGACGATATTTTCGTGCGCCGGACGCTGTCGGGACGCCAGATGCAAACAGTCGAACAGCTGCTGCTCGAACGTGTGCCCTGGGATGCGCCGGTTGAAAAGGGGCGCCTCGACGAGGAACGGCTCGCGGCCCGCAAGGAACGGACCATCCAGGCGCTTTCGCCCTGGGTGCCCTCGCGCAAGGCGATGGTGCCGCAGATGCATATGCTGGGCAATGGACGGATGGCATCCTGGATCTCGGAATCCGGTGCGGGCGGCCTGATGCTGCACGATACCGCCCTGACGCGCTGGCGTCCCGACTCCACCACCGACAGCAGCGGTTACTGGGTCTATGTGCGCGATGCGGAGACCGGCGATCTATGGTCGGCGGGCCGGATGCCGACCGGCGTGGAGGCCAAGGATTCGACAGTCATATTCCACCAGCACATGGTCGAGTTTTTCCAGCGCAACCATGGCATTGCGGTTCGCATGGAAGCATCAATTTCGCCAGGTGACGATGCGGACATTCGTGAGATATCCGTCACCAATGAGAGCGACAGGCCGCGCCGGATCGAGTTCACCAGCTACGCGGAAGTTGTTCTCGCTCCGCCTCTCGATGATGAACGTCATCCGGCCTTCAGCAAGCTGTTCGTGGAGAGTGAATATCTGGGACCGCAACGGCGGGGCCTGTTATTCACACGCCGGCCGCGGCGGCCGGAAATGAAACCGCCAGTCCTGCTGCATGCGCTCGTGGCCAATGACCCGGAAATTACTGTCAACGGATATGAAACCGACCGCGCGCGTTTTATCGGCCGCCTCGGAGACCAACGCCGCCCAACAGCGCTTTCAAGCGGGTTGACGGAAACGGTGGGCTCAACGCTCGACCCAGTCATGAGCCTGCAAACGGTAATTGATCTCGAACCGGGCGAAACCAGTAAGTTCGCATTTGTAACTGTCGCCGGAACCTCGCGCGGCGAAGTGCTCGAAATCGCCCAGCACCATGCGATGCGGGCGTTCGACTCGATCCGGCGTGATGCCGGTCGTGCGGCGGCGCGCGAGGTTGACCGTCTCGGCATTGATCCGGCTCACTTGCCCGAGCTTCAGGTGCTCGCCTCGCTTTTACAGATCCCGCACCCTGATTTCCGCGAAGCCCCGTCCGGGATCGGCGCCAACGATGCGCGTCAGCCGGACCTCTGGCAATTCGGTATTTCCGGCGACTGTCCGATCTTACTGTTGCGCATCGCAGGCGAAGTGCCCTCGCAACTGCTCGAACTTCTCGTCAAGGCGCAACGCCTGTGGCAGCGCAGCGCCATGCGGTGCGACCTCGTGGTGCTGCGCAACGAACCGGCGGGCTATGAGGCCCCGCTTCGCGAGCGCATCCTGGCGATTTTGCGTGATACCGGAACTTATGCCAATCTTGGAACTGCAGGCGGTATTCATCTCGTCTCCGCCGCCGCCATGACGCACGAAACCTTGCAGCGTCTCGCCGCATCTGCAGCAGTCATTCTTGACGATGACGATGTTCCGCTGTCGGTCAAGCTCGATCGTGTTCTGGAACGGCGCGCATCCGCCCCGCGCTTCATGCCCGCAGGCGCGGTCGCCTATCCGGAAATTCCGGCGATCTCCCGACCCGAGGGCCTTTTGTTCGACAACGGAACCGGTGGTTTCGATCCGGAAAACGGCGATTATGTCATTCATCTCAGCGCAGGCGGGAAAACGCCGGCGCCCTGGTGCAACGTGATCGCCAATGACGGGTTCGGCACCATCGTCAGCGAAGCTGGTCTTGGCTTCACCTGGGCAGTCAACAGTGGCGAAAACCGGTTGACGCCCTGGTTTAACGATCCGGTCAGCGACACACCCGGCGAAGTTCTTTACCTGCGCGACGAGCAAGATGGCGCGGTGTGGACGCCGACGCCGGCTCCGCTGGGTGCGGAAAATGCCTGTCAGGTCCGTCACGGCGCGGGATGGACGGAATGGAAACGCAACAGCCGCGGATTGGAACAAACCCTGCGGACCTTCGTCCCGACTGATGATCAGGTGAAAGTTGTCACCCTGAAACTGGTCAATCGAACCAACGCGGTTCGGCGCATCACGGCAACCTATTATGCTGAATGGCTTCTCGGCGCGATGGCGAGCCGTACCAAGCCTTTTACGACCTGCGTATATGATCCGGAAAGCCATGCCATCCTGGCCGAAAACGGGTGGAACCCGGAATTTGCCGGGCGCGTGGCGTTTCTGACGGCGACCCTGCCTGCACATAGCGTAACCGGCAGCCGCTATGATTTTCTTGGCAGCGAGGGGGATGTCGCAAATCCTGCGGGATTGCTGAATTGGGACCTCGGCGGACGGTTTGTGCCTGGTGGCGATGCCTGTGCTGCCTATCAGGTGCATCTCGACATCGACCCCGGTGCGACCAGCGAAGTGACCTTCGTTCTGGGTCAGGGCGCGAGCCACGCCGCGACGCTGGAACTGGTGAAGAAGTGGCGCGCGCCGACGCAAGCGGCAGAAGCGCTTGCCGAGGTGGACGCTTCCTGGAAAAAGCGGCTCAACGCGGTGCAGGTCAAAACCCCCGATCCCGCGTTTGACCTGATGGTGAACCGTTGGCTGCTGTACCAGACAATCGCCTCGCGGTTGATGGCGCGGGCCGGTTTCTATCAGGCGAGCGGTGCCTTCGGATATCGCGATCAGCTTCAGGATGTCCTGGCCCTGCTGACGAGCGAGCCGGAGCGGGTCCGCGCCCAGATCCTGCTTGCGGCGGCGCATCAGTTCGAAGATGGAGACTCCCAGCACTGGTGGCATCCGCCGCTGGGACGCGGAGTACGCACACGCTGTTCGGACGACTTCATCTGGCTCGCTCATGTCACGGCTCGCTATATCGAGGCGACCGGCGATGACGCGATCCTTGCCGAAGAGGTGCCGTTCCTCAAGGCTGAGCCGCTGAAGGCGGAAGAACAGGACCGCTACGCATTGTTCGATGCCGGGATGACGGCGACGCTGCTCGAGCATTGCGCGCGCGCGCTCAACCGGATGATGAGCACCGGCTCGCATGGATTGCCGCTCATCGGCACAGGCGACTGGAATGATGGCATGGACCGGGTTGGCGACGAAGGACGCGGCGAAAGCGTCTGGCTGGCATGGTTCCAGATTGCGACGATCAAGCGTTTCATGCCGATTGTGGAAAAGCATGGTGACAAGCGCTACGCCGCCGAACTGAAAACCTATGCTGAAAGCCTCGCGGAAGCGGTTGAGGCTTGTGCCTGGGACGGCAACTGGTATGTGCGGGCCTTCGATGACGAAGGTATGCCATGGGGCTCGCATCAAAACGACGAATGCCAGATCGACTCCATCGCGCAATCCTGGTCGGTCATTTCGGGCGCGGCGTCCGAAGAACGAATGCGCACTGCAATGGCATCCGCTAAGGCACGGCTGGTCCATCAAGACGAACGGCTGGTGCAGCTACTTGATCCGCCCTTCCACCAAACGCCGCGCGATCCCGGCTATATCCGCGCCTATCCACCCGGCATCCGCGAGAACGGTGGGCAATATACCCATTCGGCGGCCTGGTTCGGGCATGCGCTGGCCGGGCTCGGCGACGGCGATGGCGCCTGGCAGGTTTTCGATATCATCAATCCCATCCGGCGTACCGAGAGCGACAGCGGCGCGCGGCATTATGCGCGCGAGCCCTATGTGCTGCCCGGCGATGTTTACGGCCCGGGACAAAATCTCGGGCTCGGCGGATGGTCCTGGTATACAGGCTCGTCCAGCTGGACCTGGCAGCTCGGCGTCGAGGCGATACTAGGTCTACGGCTTGTGAAAGGGCAGTTGATCATCGATCCCTGCCTGCCGCGGGAATGGGGCGGGTTCACGGCGACTGTTTGCACCGAGAAGGGTAGCATCGAGGTGACGGTGGAAGACCCGGACAGGCTCGGCCGTGGAGAAATGAAGCTTTCCGTCGATGGCCGATCACGTAAGACGCTGGCCCCGATCCCGTTCCCGGGAGTCGGCAAAACCCGGAAGGTCAGGGCAAGGGTGTGTCAGAGGAAACCTGGATGAGCTGGGCAGGCCGGCAAAGTGATTTTGCGAGATGATGAAATGTGGCTCCTTTCGCTATTTCAAGACAAGTCCCGAAATCATCCGCCTGGCTGTGATGATGTCTGGCCAGTTTCCGCCGTCATTGCGAATTGTCGAAGAACTCCTCCATCAGCGGGACATTGATATCACCCAGGAGTCTGTCAGATCTTGGTGGAACCGGTTTGGGCCGATGTTTGCTGCCGAAATCAGAAATAAACGGGCCCGGCAACTGCAGTCTTCTCTGGCCCAATAGGATGAATTTCCCCTCGACCCGGGCCGCTGATATTATGCGGTGTTTGGGGTTGAGGAGGACGACATGGACATCTCGATTTTCGGTATTGCAACCATTCGAATGCGTATATTGTCGAGCAGCCATAAATGTCCAGTTTGGAGATGCTGTGTGCGATCGGAATTCGTTGAACGATCGGCGGCTTTGGAGCCGGAAGCGCCAGTTTCAGCAGCTTGACCGGACGCATTGGTAGAGCTCGTAAGGGAAACCGGCGAGATCGCGTCGAATGTCCGCTATCACTATTTTGAACACCGGAAGCGGTCAGTCTGCAGCTGGCCCCATCTCGGTCGTTCACCGAAGTCGGAGAAAGCGTCCGCAGCGCCGGATCGCATAACGAGCGATACGGAATACTGAGGAGTATCCGGTGCCCAAATAATTACACTCCACTGGAGGACCCGCTCCTCCTGATCTTGGGACCAAAAGGTTCGACGGCTCGCCGCATGACGGAGAATGTCAACGGGATTTTGCCGTTGATCAAGGCTAAAGAGCATCAGAAGACCAAACCCGAGGCGTCCATGAATCCCGAGGCTACTCATCGTCGCCCTGCCTGTCTCAACAAGTTTCTTCGTTAGAATCCTGGCTCAACTTCACGGGCGCAAGTTTCGCGTCATTTTCACGCTTTGATAAATTCTTCCACGATCTTCATTGCGCTTGATATTCCTAATAGCGAAAATTTTGCAATCTGCGTTTCGCCCGACAATTCCAGGAATTCGAACGAAACGTTGAGGCCCTTGGTCATTCCACACTGAAGGCACAAAGCGCCACCGCGCCCGCAACACCAAGCAGGAAATGCAGCGGTGGAAATGCAGCAAATCCCATGCGAGTTTCGCCCGGCAGCAGTTCGAAACTTGGCAGAAACACCAAAAGTCCGTTGACGACGAACCAGGCAACCAGCGCCGCAATTCCTTTCCCTCGGTTTTCGGCTACCCAGCCCGCCACCCTGAAAATCTGCGGAGCGAGCGCATAACCGATGTAGAAATACACGAAATAGGCGATGAATTGCGTCACAATGTAACTTGAAACGTTGATCGAAGCGATCTGCAAACCCGTCGCAATAGCAATCACAAGCCAGTGCGGAATCCGGAATTGCCAAAGCAGCTTTGCGGCTATGGCAAACAAGCCGAGCATGTAGACAAACCACAGCACGCCATAAGGCTGGACAATGGCGCGGGCAAGATCCGCCACCATGGCGATCGGATCGCGAGCGAAAATGCCCACCTTCAAAGCGATCATGATGAATGCCCACAAACCATAGAAATACATGTAATGTACAAAACGGCGATCAGCGTATCGCTGCCAGGGACGTGCAATCACGGTCGAAAGAAACAGGCCGGAAATGAGGAAGAATTCCGGCATGCGAAAGGGCGTCGCAAACGCGACCACGTAATGAAGGAAACCGACGCTACCGGTATGTGTACCGGTGTTGTAGGCCGCATACATCATCACGACCAAGATCATCGACATGGCCTTTGCCAGGTCCACCCAGGCCAAACGCTTCGAATTGGTCATTTTGGCTCCAGGGCATAGCGCGTATTCATCTCATCATGTCCGCTGCGGATTTCGTCCGGCCATGTGCTCTTGATGTAGGAAAGCACTGCGATGATTTCTGCATCGGTCAGCACTCCTTCATAGACCGGCATTGCCGAAGTGTAGTTCTTCAGATTTGCTGCGGCTACAATTCCGTACTTTGTGATCTCGAAGAGAATTCGATCCGTGTGATGCCAAGTATGGCCGGTCTCGTCATGGGGCGGCGCCGGCATCAGGCCGTCGGGACCCGGCGAACGCCAATCCTCGACTTGCCCCTCCAATTTCACACCATGGCAGGACGCGCAATTTGCGGCATACAGGGTTCCCCCCAACGCCAACACCCGTCGGTCCTCTGGTTTAAGAAGCCCCGTCCCTGCTTCATTCTGTTGCGCCAATACAACAATCGCTGCGACGACAAGCCCCACGATTGCGGCAAAAATTGTGACATACAACGATTTTTTTCGCATGGCCGTCTCACACCACGATCAGCCGGGAGCCCGAAGGCACGCGGTAGTAAAGGTCGATAATATCCTGGTTCATCAGCCGGACGCAGCCGCTCGAGACCGCCTTTCCAATCGTCCAGTATTCGGGCGAGCCATGGATACGATAGAGCGTGTCTTCGCCATTCTGGAAGATGTAGAGAGCGCGCGCACCCAGCGGATTGTCGAGTCCCGGCGGCATGCCGCCATTGTCCGCGCTCCATTTTTCCAGTTCCGGTTGCCGCGCGATCATCTCCGCAGGCGGCGTCCATTTTGGCCACGTCTGCTTCCATTGTATGCGGCCTTCGCCCGACCATTCAAAGCCTTGCTGGCCAAGGCCAACCCCATAACGCATGGCTTTGCCGCCTTCCTGGACGAGATGAAGGAAGAAGGTGTTTGTATTAACCACGACAGTGCCAACCGGGTACGACCCGGCGTAATCGACCTGTCTACGCCAGAGTTTTTCCGGTACTTTTGTCAAGTCGACCGCTGGAATCGAAAACCTTTCACCCGGCATCGGTCCGTACATGGCAAGATAGGATGGAGGTGGGCCTTGAGGTTTGGGCGCCTCCTGCACGGTTTCAGTTGTGGAACATCCCTGCAGGGCGAAAACCGACAGGCTCCCCGCGCCCGTGATGAATTGGCGCCGGTTCATTGTTTGCCAGCCTCGAAGAAAACCGCAGGTGCCTCACCGGCTCGACCGGTAAACGCGTAGACCGCATAGATTGCCTCGGGATCATCGCCCATGCCGAGTGACCCCATCGGCATGCCCGGAGTCGACACTCCGCGGATATCCGGTCGCTCTGTCATCAGTTTTTCGACCGCTTCGACCGGAACATGGCCTTCAAGCACGTATTTGCGTTCGCCGCCAATCATGGCTGTATGGCAGGCCTCAAGTCCGCCGGGCACGCCGGCCTGCATCTTGATCGGCGTAAGGTCCTCCACGTCCTTCGTCTCGACGTCGTAGCCAGCCTTTTCCATGGCCTCAACCCAGGCTTGGCAGCACCCGCACCATGGCGTCTTGAACACCATGATCTGGTTGTCAGTATCGGGCGTTTCGGCGAATGCAACCGTGGCCGTTACGGAAACCCCAATGGCAAAAACGGCGGCTAACGAGGTGAGAATTTTGGTCATTTCAGATGTCTTTCGAATTCTTGAGGGACTGGTCATGGCAACTATGGCCCACGGCATTGGACATGAAGCGGTGAACACCTGGGCATAGTTCCAAAGGAGCAGGGGGCGCAGCAATGCAGAAAGGATCAGTCCGGCAACCGCGACCATCGACAACCAGCTTGTGAATATTATCCAATTACCGGGGTGCCCGAACCGGCTTTGCCGACGCCGCATGTTTTGATCTGAGGGACGCTGGAGGCGCCGGAGCACGGTGACGGTTCGTGTGTTTGCTGATGCATCACAAAACCACCACCTGTGCACCGACCGGCACTCTTTCATACAGGTCTTCGACATGTAGATTGATCATGCGAATACAGCCGTTGGAGACTGAGCGCCCTATGGACGACGGCTGTGTCGTGCCGTGGATGCGGTAGTAGGTGTCGCGTCCGTTCTTGTAGAGATAGAGCGCGCGTGATCCGAGCGGATTGCCTGGACCGCCGGGGACACCCTTGGCATATTTTACGTACTTCCCGGGTTGGCGCCGGATCATGTTCTTTGTTGGCGTCCAGCTCGGCCATTTCGCCTTGCGAGCTATGTTGGCGGTCCCTTTGAAAGTAAGGCCCGCTTTGCCAACGCCCACGCCGTAGCGGCGCGCCACTCCATTGCTCAACTGCAAATAGAGAAAGTGGTTGCGGGGGTCGACAATAACCGTACCGGGCGAATATCCCGAGAACGCTACTGATTGTGGCTCGAAAGACGGATCCAGCTTGAATGGCTTTACATGCGCGTGAGCCTGTGATGCCGGCATCAATGCCAAAGCAGCAAAGCCCAACATGAATTTTCGTTTGGAGATCATGATTACCTCGAGACTGATCAAATTCCGGAAGCGCCGATTGGCGCGGCTATCCGTAATCAGGACACGATGGGGGGTCTCATGAGGTGGTCTTCGACCGAAGACGTGAGCAAAACCGGATACGTACTTACTTTCACCGGGATTGTTCGCCGGAAACCCACAACAGTAATGGGCGCAAGGTAATGGCAGTCCATGGCACATGTATTGTAACCATGCCCCATCTTGCTGCCGTGATCCTCACAGCAGTTCATCATGACAGCGTCGGGAAGGCTTTGTACGGTCATCATCTGGCCAATTGCATCTGCAGTTTGCGCACTCTGCGCCGCGGCCACGAGTGCGCCGTTGGTAAATAACAAGAAAACAACTGCGATGATGAGACTGCGCATACCAAGCTAATTACCCGAAAAAGCTAAAATATTCCATAACAAACCAACCATCAAGCAACCGTGAACCAAGTCGTCATGCCTGCCGCCGCATGTTCAAGCATGTGACAATGGTAAAGCCATTTTCCCGGATTGTCGGCGACAAAGGCAATTTCTGTCGTCTGTTCGGGCCCGATCAGGAAGGTGTCGCGCCACGGCTTGCCTTCGTCCACCTCGCTCCCTGACCGGGAGATCACCCGGAAATGATGCCCATGCACATGCATGGCATGAACCCAGGCGGTTCTGTTGACGGTTTCTATGATGATGGTTTGCCCGCGTTCCGCAGCGAACAGGGGATCGTCGGCTAGGTTTGCAACGCCGTTGAATGCCCAAGTCTGACGGGTGCTTTGCACATCCTCGCCCTGAAGCTTCTTGCCCTGGTATATAATCTCGACAAAGCCGCCCATGGCCCCGCCCTCCATGACGACTTTCACACGCCGCGCATTGGCGATGTCGGGCTCGGGAATGGCGTTGACGGTAAGAGCTGGTACGGCCGCAGCGGCGGTTGCAACGCCCTCGACCTTGAATTCTGCCATCACGAAAGGATCGTTGCCCGACACCTCCTCCAGTACGAAATGTTCCTGAGGGACAACCAGCAAATCCATGCGCTGTGCCGGGCCAAGCATCGCGGGCGCATAACCAAGGCTGATTGGCTCGGACAAAGCCTGGCCGTCATAGGCCAGCACCTTGGCATTGAACCTGTTGGGGTCTATTTCGAAGACGCGGGCGTTGGCTGCATTGATCAGGCGTAACCGGTATGCTTCGCCGCGCTTGAGCGCCATAAGCGGCACCGGCTCCCCATTCACTGTGATCCAGTTGCCGAGGCGGCCACCGTGGCTCCAATCCATCAGCGAACCGAAGCTCTCTGTGTCCAGCACGCCCGGCCGGCGCAACCGCCAGTCGTCAAGAACCAATGTGATGTCGTGGGATCTATCGAACGGCATCTCCGGCTCATCAATGATCAACGGACCGTAAAGGCCACGGCCCACCTGGTTCCAGCTTTTATTGTGCGCATGATACCAATAGGTCCCCGCATCAGGCACTTCAAAATCATACACGAAGCTGGCGCCCGGTTGGACTGGTTCCTGTGTCAGTCCCGAAACGCCGTCCATGGCATTGTCGATCCGAATACCGTGCCAGTGAATGGATGTCGGTTCCTCCAGGTTGTTGGTGAAACGGACACGGACGCGATCTCCCTTACGGACACGAATTTCAGGCCCGGGCACCTCGCCGTTGTAGGCCCAGACATCGGAAGCTTCAGCGTCTGGCTGGAAGAGTTTTTTCTTTGCGGGCCCAGCGATCAACTCGAGCTCTGTGGCGCTTGTGCGCGCCAGCGACAGAGCCGGAAACTGGGTGGCAGAGACAAGCCCCGCTGCCCTGATGATAAAATTGCGCCGGTTGATCATTTTCAGGTTCCACAAGACAAATTGGATTTGGGGGTGAGGTTTTGATCGCTCAGTAACAAGGCGCCATGGTAGAGGTCGTCTATCACCAGTTCTGCCGACCGACGTCTGAACCGAATGCCGGACTTGCAGATCCGTGCGACCAAATTCTCGGTCTATGTGCCGGTCGTACATCTGGCACTGATAGAGGTTCCACCGACCGGAAGGTCAAGTCAACAAACTCGCCATCACTCTCTCCGGAGAACGAATGCGGGTCGACCAGCGAGATAGTGAGCAGGCCGCAAGCCGACTACTTAAACGGAAGCATTGATTCACTGCGTGCGATTGTCCTCACCCGTTTCTTGCGGAGTTTCCTCCAAAGGTATCAAGATCGAGGCGCACAACCCACCATCCTGCCGATTGGTCAGCCAGATGTCGCCACCATGCGCCGTGATGATAGTCCGTGCAATTGACAGACCGAGCCCGTGACCACCGGTGTCCAACGACCTCGACTGTTCGAGCCTGAAAAACGGATCGAAAACCCGTTCAAGCTCGGTTTCCGGGATGCCCGGCCCGTCATCTTCGACCGTGATCATGAGATGGCCATCACGAGCTGAATATGCCACGTGCGCGTTTCCACTGTAACGCACGGCGTTTTCGATCACGTTGCGAAGCGCTCGGCGCATTGCGGTCGGGCGGATGCGAACACTTATCGGCGGGCCGCTATCCAGGAGGAATGGAGCTGGGGAGCCCGTTCTCAGGTCTTCGAGCAGGGCGCCAATGTCGACAGATTCGGAGGCTTCGGATGCTGCCATTCCACGGGCGAAGGTTAGCGTTTCCTCGACCATGGTCTGCATTTCCTCGACCGAGGTCACCAGACTGCTTCGTGTTTCCTCGTCGTCGACCATCTCGGCACGAACACGAATTGCCGTAAGCGGAGATCTGAGATCGTGTCCCAACGAAGCCAGCAAGCGTGTTCGGTCCGCAACAAACCGGGTCAGGCGATCCTGCATTCTGTTGAAGGTCGAGGTAAGCTCCCGCACTTCGCTTGGACCCACTGCAGGTAATTCTGCAATCTCTTCGCCCCGTCCCAGCCTGTCAACCGCGCCGACCAGCCGTCTCAGTGGACCCGTAAAACGGGTCATGAGAAACCAGAAAACCGTGATCAGAATGGCCGCCGCAGTCAGAATAAAGGTCAGCATGGAGTAAAACGGCCACTGGAAGGGCGGGCGCTCGAACCGTGTGCCAACATTGAGCCAACGTCCGTCAGAAAGCGCGATAGACAGATTCATTTCAACTGCAGAGACAGCACCGTGCATCATCGTCCGATGCATTTCAGCCATTTCAGGTGAAAGGTGCGGCATTGGCAGGATTTGGCCCTCGATTGCATGCAATTCGACACGGATTTCACCGCTGTAACTGCCACCCAGAAGCGCACGCACTCGGGATTCGATCAGACCACCATCCGAGCCGTCTGAATTTCTGGCTGTCGCTTCACCCGACAGGTCAAATCGGACAAGCGGAGAATTGGCCGCGCGCAGGATCGAGTCCTGGAGATTGTCCGGCGCCTCTTCAATCAGTCTGGCCACGTTTGCGGCGCGGCCTGCGGCTTCGAAGCCGAGCGCAGCCCGAACCGCGAGGCTCCTCTCATCGACAAACAACCACAGGCTCACGACTTGTGCGACGACAAGCGCGGCGACAACAAGAAGAACGAGTTGAGCCCTGAGGCTTGTCAACGGTCCCCAACTCAACCCAACACCTCCACGTCCGCCGACAGGCAATAGCCGCCGTTTCTGACGGTCGCAATGATCTTTGGCTGAAGAATGTCGGGTTCGATCTTGCGCCTGAGGCAGCTGATCTGGTTATCGATGGTGCGGTCCAACGGCCCGGATGAACGGCCAGCCGTAAGGTCCAGAAGCTGCTCACGGCTCAGTACCACACGCGCGCGCTCCAAAAGGACGATCAGCAGCTTGAAGTCTGCGCTCGTCAAGCGCGTTTCGTTTCCAGATACGTCCACCAGCGTCCGACTATCGGAATCAAGCACGAGGTGGGCAAAACGAAGCCGCTTTCCCGCGAACCCGCCCGCGAGCTTTTCGTCGCGTTCCGAACGCCGAAGAACCGCCTTGATACGCGCCAGCAATTCTCGCGGATTGAACGGCTTGGCAAGATAGTCATCGGCTCCGATCTCGAGCCCGACGATCCGGTCCGTGTCATCGCCCAGCGCTGTCAGCATGATGATTGGCAACGCGCGCTCGGCGGACAGCCGCTGGCACAGGGAAAGGCCGCTTTCGCCGGGCATCATGACATCCAGCACCATCAAGTCATAATTGCCGATGGCAAGTTTTGCTTCGGCATCATGCGCATCCCTGGCGGTGCCGGCGCGCATGCCGTTCTTCTCAAGAAAGCGCTTTACGCTTTCACGGATTTCCTTGTGATCGTCGACGACGAGAATGTGCGGAGCATCGGACATGAGCTTTTCTATCGAAAACCGACACAATGCGTCAGTGATTGTTTTGTCACCGAATGTAACAGAACCCGCATCCTACGACATGCCGGTACAAACCGCTGGATGCAATCCATTCAAATCGGGTTCTTTATGCCCAGATAAGGAATCTGCAACCAACCAGGAGATTGTAAGATGTACAAGTTCACGACCATCGCAACAGCGCTGCTCATTTCGGCCACTTTGCCGACGCTCGCGTTCGCCCATGCAGATCATGGACAAGGACAAGGACCGTCGAACCGCGGCCATCAATGAGATGTGGCAGACCGACTTTACCTACTTCAAGATCATCGGATGGGGCTGGTATTACCTCAGCACAATCCTGGACGATTACAGCCGCTATATCATCGCCTGGAAGCTGTGCACAAACATGCGGGCCGAGGACGTGACAGACACCATTGAACTGGCGCTTCAGGCGTCGGGTTGCGACCAGGCAGTTGTGCGCCATAAGCCGCGCCTGCTCAGTGATAATGGGTCATGTTACATCTCTGGCGATTTGGCCGAATGGCTGGAGGATCAGAAAATGACGCATGTCCGCGGTGCGCCATTCCACCCGCAAACCCAGGGAAAGATCGAGCGATGGCATCAGACGATGAAGAACCGGGTCCTGCTGGAAAATTACTACCTGCCAGGCGATCTTGAACGCCAAATCGAGGCCTTCGTCGACTATTACAACAACCAGCGCTATCACGAGAGCCTGAACAACGTCACACCCGCCGACGTCTACTTTGGGCGCGACAAAGCCATCTTGAGAGAAAGGGAGAAGATCAAGAAACTGACAATCCGCCAACGCCGCTTGCAACATCAAAAGCAGGCGGCATAATCAGCCACACAATCGAACCAGAGCCTCCATTACTCAAGCCGCTCTGATGTCCCATTTTATATGACGACGGACAACCCCGTAGCCGCTGCCGTCCTGATTTAGGGAGGTCCAGGTGACGATATACCCACCATCAATCGCTGCAACCGAGGAGTCGTACTGAGTGTCCGTCACGTAAGTGTTGACCTGAGTCTCGTGGCCTTGGCGCGTGCCGTCACTCAAATAGCGCTGGGAGTACACCCCGAAGCCGCTGCCGTCCTGATTCTTCTGGGAGGTCCAGGTGACGATATACCCACCATCAATCGCTGCAACCGAGGAGTCGTACTGATTGCCCGTCACGTAAGTGTTGACCTGCGTCTCGTGGCCCTGGCGCGTGCCGTCACTCAAGTAGCGCTGGGCATAGACCCCGTAGCCGCTGCCGTCCTGACCAAAAGACGACCAGGTGACGACATAGCCGCCATCAATCGCCGCAACCGAGGGGAAATTCTGAGAGAAAGTCACGTAGGTATTGACCTGCGTCTCGTCGCCTTGGCGCGTGCCGTCACTCGAGTAGCGCTGGGCATAGACCCCGGAGTCCGAGCCATCCTGACCATAAGACGACCAGGTGACGACATAGCCGCCGTCAATCGCCGCAACCGAGGGATCGCGAGGGTTACTCGACACGTCGGTGTTAACCACGCTATTGCCACCAGACGGCACCGGATAAATGACCGGGACGGTGATGACCGCGCCGTCTGCGACGGGAGTGACATCAAAACCTGCAGTCGTCGACGCGCCGACGGTCCCATCTCTGTGCGATACGGTGTAGGTGAAGCTGTCGGCGCCGGAGTAATTTTCGGCTGGGGTATAAGTGTAAGCACCCGTTTGCGCGTTAAACTGCAGCGCCCCATTGATCGGCCCGGTGACGAGCGTGAATGGATTGACCGCAGCCAGAGCACCAGTGTCGGCATAGGCGCCGGTCGCAACGGAGCTGACGAAGTCCAAGTCCTCGACTGCGGTTTGATAGTGTACTGTGATGTCGAGCGTCGCGGAGGTGGAAACTGTCGTGGGGAATCTGATCACGTCGCTCACGTCGTAGGAGAACGACACGTCGGAGTTGTCATTCGGTGCCGGAGTGTAGCTCCAGGTGCCGTCACCATTGTCATCGAGCATGCCGTTGCCGGTGGTGATCGTCAGGTTTGTGGCGACCGTCTCGTTGTTGACGTCAAGATCCGACGCATTGGCCATGAGCTCGGCCTGCGTGATGATCCGCGCGCCGCTGTTCTCGGCGATGGTGGCCAGCGTGACCGGTGAAGAGACCACCGGCGCGTCGTTTGAGCCGGCGATAGAAGCGTAGAAGTTGACCGTCTGCGACGTGACACTTCCATCCGAAACGCGCATCGGGAAGGTGACATAAAGATTTTCTCCATAGGCCAGGAAGTCGAAATCGGTGGCAGAAGGATCATAGGTCCATTCGATCAGGACATCGCCGCCCGAGGACTGGACGCTGCTGTCGAAGGTCAGCTTGCCTTCAGCCAGCGCCTGCGCCAGGGCTGCCGCCTGTGCCGCGGGCAATTCGCCACCGGACCAGGTGATCGTCGGCGTACCAACTATCTCGCCGGTCAGTGTATCGCCAACGTCCACATCAATTACGCGGATCCAGCCATGGACGGCCGCGATATCCTGAGCGGAGGAATCTCCCGCAACTTCAACATATCCCTGTCCGCTCTGGTATGCCGCAATCGCCGGCGCATCGTTGACCGAATTGACTGTCAGCGAGACCGTAGCCGGATCGGAGACGTCACCGTCCCCATCCGTCAGCGTGTAGGTGAAGCCGTCGGCGCCGTTGTAATTGGCCGTCGGGTTGTAGGTGAAGTCGCCACTGGCCGCATTGAAAGCAGTGATGACACCATGCGCAGGCCCGGTGACGATCGCATAGCCGCCGCCCGCTGCGCCTCCATCGGCACCTGCTGCATCGTTTAAGGCAACATTGCCGGATATCGTTGCGTCCTCGTCGCCTGAAAAGGTGTCGGCGGCAGGCACTGGGACCGTATCGTTGACAGTGATGACGAACTGCCCGTCAGCCAGTGTGACGGAGTCGCCGCTCGCATCGGACGCCTCTATGAACCGGCTGAAATCGATCTGGCCTGTGTCATCTGCCTGGTCGAGCCCGCGAAGCAGCGTGACCGTTGCGATCCCCGCACCGGAGATTGTGAGCGTGAACAGCGGCGTGTCGGGCGCGCCTTCGGCAAAACCGGTCAAGGTCGTGCCGTCGGAGACAATCTGAACCTGGACTCCACCCTTGGTGACGCCGGTCAGATCTTCCGCCGTGGCGATGGTTTTGAGCGTGAATTCTGAACCGCCATTGCTGGTGACTTCCGCACCGACATTGACCAGCGACGTCAGATCGACCTCGGCTGAGGACGTGGCGATGGGAGTGCCGCCATCGCCAGTGGAGATCTCCAGGCTCCAGCTACGAAGCGTTCCGGTGTCGCCGCCGAACCAATCCTTGATGCGCAGAGACCAGACGCCGGACATGTCCTTGCCGTCGAATTTGGACAAGCTGTCATAAGACGGAGTCCAGGTACCGACCCAACCGGTTGCTTCCCCTGAATAGAAGTCCGAAGCCGCTTCGTCGTCGAAGGTCATCTCGCCCTCCGCGCCCTCCCAGCCATCGCCGTAGGTCAGCCAGACCTCGGTGCCATCCGGCGTAACCAGGCTGACCTCAAGGTCACCCATATAGGTGTGGACCATGTCGAGCGTCACGTTGATATCCAATACGCTGCCGCCCGCAGGGACTTCGATCGTCGAGACCACCGGATCGGAATCATCGCCGCCCGATCCGGTGCCCGGGATCGACAGGTTGAGCAGGCCGGATGCAAATGTCAGCGCCTCGGTCACCGGAATGACATCGGCTTCGGACACTTCGCCGGTGACTGCCGCGCCGGCAACCAGCACTGGGACACTGTTGAAGCTGCCGCCATTGAGGATATTGTCGCCCGCGCCACCGGACGGATTGTCGTTGCCTTCGCCACCTTCGAGGCGGTCGTTACCGGCGTTCAATTCCGAAAACGTCCCGCCCGCGCCGTCGCCAGTGCCGGAATCATCACTCAACAGTCCCAGAACCTGCAGTCCGTCGCCTTCCAGCGATGCCCCGCTGGAATCCTGGAACTCCCCGCCCGATCCGGTCGGCGTCTGGGCCGATGCCGACAGTGTGTTTCCCGGACCGGCCGCGACGTTGAAGCCGTTGGCAGTGAACGCCGCCACCAGCACGTCCTGCGGGATTTCCAGGTCTCCGATCACGAAGGTCGGAATGTTCACCGCGCCGCCGATCACCCTGACCTGGGAGCCATCCGGCTGGATCAGGAGCAGATCGTCCCCGTCCAGCTGCAGGTTCTCGATGCTGATGGAGTCGCGCAATGTGACCCTGTTGCCGCTGTCGGGAATAACGATGCTGATCCCCGGCACGGGCGTTGAGGAGGCAGGATCGGATGCCGGGGAACCAGCAGGATCGGACCCGGTTTCGGCCTGGGCCAGCAGGATAGCGTCAGTGCCATCATCGGCTTGTGATTTGCCAAATGCGGCGTCGGAAGGATTGAAGTCGCGATCATAAATCAAAATTTATTCCAATATATTATTTACCAACCCTTAACGACCTTGTATATTTTTAACAAGCACATCAATTATCATAAGAATAACTATCTATGTATTATTCGGTCGCCTTGAGGTATCGTTAATATTAAGGCATATTTAATTATTCTTTTTGACGCTTATTTCACTTTTCATTGGAATAATTATTTCGATTTTCAACTCTTGCGGTTGGTGCCTCACAAAGATAACTGGAGTAAAATTTTAATAAAACTGAAGGTTTTTCTTAAAGCATTTCGAAGTCTGAAATATATTTCTGTATACATATCTAACTCTCATCTATAAATAAATATACTTATGTATATATCTGCGTAGTTATGTATTAATTATTTGTAATATTTGCGCGCCATTATCGACTGGATCACCGTGATACAGATGAATCACGGCATGGGGG